>Ga0181595_10000064_pt1 | contig 98184 bp, 123 predicted proteins | sample 041ome_7_FD_145604 | JGI IMG/M metagenome (GOLD analysis project Ga0181595, IMG submission 145604) | Coastal salt marsh microbial communities from the Groves Creek Marsh, Skidaway Island, Georgia - 041401AS metaG (spades assembly) | ecosystem: Environmental > Aquatic > Marine > Intertidal zone... | reverse complement strand
CATTATTGAAAAGAAACCAAACAACTTGACAAAACAAATCAAGCCGCATATTTGACACTGTTCTTCTGGAAGAACTGTTTGACCTTGGCAGGTGTTTTTTGCAGGTGGCGCAGGTGCCCGATCGCCGCTTGCTTGAGTTGCCCCTTGCGCCGGTTGGGCGCTTTGCTTGTGACGGCCGCCTTCAGGTTCGCATTGAGCATCTCATCGGGGTTCAACTCGGGGCTGTAGCTGGGCAGGTAGAACACCTCGATATGCGCCTTGTTTTGCTCCAGCCACGCCTTCACAGACTTGGCGTGGTGCACTTTCAGGTTGTCCAATATCAGGAACACTTTGGCTCCGTTCTCTTTCCTGGCCTCCTGCACCAGACGCTTCATGAAGTCGATCAGGATGGCCGCATTCATGCCCCCCTCAAAGCTCTTGAAGCGAACCTTGCCCCGGTTGGTCACGCTGGAGATGATGGACAGGCCTTCTCTGCGCTGGTTGACCCGAATCTCTGGCGTCTGGCCTATCGGGGCGTAAGAGCGGCCCCGCACATCATCTGAGCGCAGACCGGTCTCGTCTGCCCAGTGAATCTCAGCTCCTTCGGCCTTGGCCCTTTGCTCGATGGCGGGGTATTGCTCATCGAGCCAGTGACGTACGGCCTGTGGTTGTTGCTCGTAGGCACGCTGGATGGGCTTTTGTGGTGTGAAGCCCCAACGGCGCAGGTACAGACCGACACCTTGCAGCGTCAGGCGGACACCGCAGCGCTGTTCAATGAGCAGTCGTACCGCCTGGCGTGTCCACAGCGCGAAGTCCATCTTCAGCTGATCCGGGGTGTGGTCAATGACCAGGCGGCGAATGTCGCGTTCTTGCTCCTCGCACAGTGCACGTAGCACCCCAACGGGACGCCCGCATGGCTTATCTGTCAGGGCCTTGGCACCACCCTCTTCGTAGCGCTTGCAGATGTCAAACACCCCGGTGCGCGACAGGCCCAGATCGGTCGCGATGGCCTCGTAGGTCCAGCCCGAGCGGCGCAGCTTGATCACCTGACGGCGCCGCTCTTGCCGCGCCTCAGGTGTGAGTTTCCTCATGTCGATCATTTCCATGAGGATTATCTGGTGACAAAATAATTAATTTCAAGAGGTTTGATTTCTAATCAATAAATCTCGCAAAGGCCGTCATCGGCTACCTGAAGGAACGCCCCGAGGAAAAGTTCACCGCTCGGCAAGTCGCCGAATGGATCTTTGCCACCTACCCGGATGAGTGTCAGGAAAAGCGGGCCAATAGTCGCGGCGATTACATCAAGTCTGATGCGGATTTGGTGCAGCAGCTCGTCGCAGAAATCAGCTCGCAGCGCCCGCGCATGCAAACGAAGCACCCAGAACTGAAGACGACCGAGGGAAGGCCCCGCAGGTACTACTACTCGGAGCGCTCGGACAGCGCCGAAGTGGCGGCAGTCGAAAGCGAGGGTACGTCAGCGGCTGCGGATGTGAGTGCATTAAAGATTGACGAGCATGCGCTGTACCCACTGCTGTCGCAATACCTGTGGGAGGAATTCGGCGTGTTCTCCAAGCGCGTCGACGAGAAGCGCTCGTCCAACAAGCGCGGACCCAACGGCAACCGCTGGCTGTACCCGGACGTGGTCGGCATGGAGGACTTGGGCGCGGACTGGCACCAGGAGGTGCGCGACTGCGTCAACCAGTATTCCGACAAACGCACTAAGTTGTGGTCGTTCGAGGCCAAGCTACTGATCAACCGTTCGAACGTGCGCGAGTGCTTTTTTCAGGCTGTGTCGAATTCGTCGTGGGCCAATTTCGGCTATCTGGTCGCGGCGGAAATCGGTGGCACAGACACGCTGAAGGAGCTGCGAATGCTGTTCGCCGCCCACGGCATCGGTTTCATCAAACTGGACGTGGACAACCCTGCCGACAGTCAGGTGCTGATTCCTGCCCGCGAGCGTGACGAAATCGATTGGGACATGGCCAATCGGCTGGCCACAGAGAACCGTGATTTTCTCGAATACGTGAAGCTGGTGAAGCAGTTCTACCAGACCGGCGAGGCGCGCCCGGCGGACTGGGATGTTCCCGAGACGGGGGACTGACGGTTTATTCCAGATGGCCGATCACGTCGAGGCGTTCATCTCCACGCTGAAACGCCCCGAACCAGCCATCGCGCGAGTCGGCGCGCGTGCGGCTCACCAGCAACGTGAACCCCTCGCAGCCGCGCCCCTTGGCGGTGGCGAAGTCGGTGGTGTCGAATTTGGCCTCGCGCACCAGCGTCGTGGCCACCGACTTCATGGCCGATTCGAACAGGTCGAGCAGATGTTCTTGCAGGCTGGCGTCGATGTTGCGCGAGGTCACGTCGTCAATGACGGCGTGCTTGAATCGGTTACTCATGGTCAATGCTCCGTGGTGGGTACGGATGTCATGAACGCGCTGTTCGGGCTGAAAGCCAAGCGCATTCGGGATGGAACGATCAGATGTTGCGAAGTCGTCAAGCGCTGACTACTTGGTGGTGGATGCCATCTCGCTGACCCAAGCCTGCAACGCCCTCAGTTGCTCGGCGTTTTCGTGGCAGGTTTGGTAGTTGGCGGCAAGGGTTCCGGCGACGGCAGAGAGCGCAATGCCTGCGGCGGCCGCATCAGCATCTCGGGCGGGCTCGGGCAGGTCACCTGCGGCGGCAGCGTCGTGCAGGCGCACAAAGCCACGGTTGATAGTGCAAGCAGCATCGGCTTGAACGGGCACATAGACGGGAACCTCCTTGATGATGGTGTCGCCCTTCTCGCGGACGACGCGGACGCGGTCGACGTACTGCGTAACGACCTTGACGGTGGCTTGCGCCTGCCGTTCGCGGACGGCGGCGGCTTGCAGGGCTTGTTGCTGGATGGCGGCATCCCATTGCGCTTGAACGTGGCTCGCACCCTTGATCCAGCCGAAGCCGACCAGGGCGACGCTGAGCGCCGCGAGGGTCAGCAGCCGGTACGGCCACGGAATCACGCTCACGACGCCTCCCCAATGCACTGCCGGTATTCGGCTTCTCGCCGAGTAGCCAGCCCGCCGCACAGCCGCGCGTTGGTAGGCTGCGCACAGTCCTTGCCCTGGAAGAAGCGCCAGCGCCGCAGCTCGGAGCACGCCCCAGCGTAGTCACCGGCATTGAGTTTCCTGACCAGCGTGGACTGGCAGAATGCGCGGCTGCCGACGTTGTAGGAAAAGCTCACCAGCGCGTCGTACTCGTGCTGGGCCAGCGGCACGGTCACGCATTGTTTGAGCGCCCCCTCAAACTGCTGCACATCGGTGAGCGCCCGAGCCAGCGCCTTCGGCGGCGTGGTGGTGTCACCCAGCTTCACCCCAGTGGTGGTGCCAAAACCAATGGTCGGCACATCGCCCTTGACCGGGATCACTGCGCGATCGGTGTAGCCCTCGTGCAGCACGATGCCGACCAGGGCGGCGGCGGACAGCGTCAGTCCGGCCACCGTCCTGCGCATCACGGGTGATGGTGTCCGGGTCATCGGTGCATCTCCGGCTGCGCCACGATGCGAGCAACGGTTGCGCCGATGCTGGCGGCAAAGGCCAGCAGCACAAACGCACCGCGCGGCAGTACATCCCCGAACAGCGGCACCACCACCTCCGCCGCTGTGAAGGCAGCGGCCAGCAGCGAGAAGCGGATACTCCAGGCACGTCGCAACACGCGCCGCCAGTCGTCCAAAAGGCAGATCTTCGGCTTGGCGGTCATTGCACGCCTCCCATCAGCTTCAACTTGATGGCGGCACCGACCAGCAACGCGGCCAGGATGCCTGTGGTGGCCACCTTGATGGTCGTCTGCCAAGCCGTGCGGCGGGCATCGCGCCAAGCCTCCAGCAGATCGCGCAACTCCCGGATGTCGCGGGCAGCGTGGCCGTTCTCCAATCCAAGATGCGCGAGACAGCGCTCGGCACCACGTTCGGCGGCACGGTCAAGCAGATCGTCGAAATCCTCCTTGCGCAGTAGGAGCATGTTCTCGACGAGTACGGGCTGTTGTTCGGGTTCGGTCATTTACTTTCTCCAGAAATGCGAAACCCGCCCGATGCGTGAGCATCAGGGCGGGTCTCGGGGTTGAATCAGTTGGGTTTCAGATCTCGATGATTTCCAGCGTCAGGCTGGGGGCGATGCCTTCAATGGCGTCGTCACGCACGAACACCTTCTGGCCCAGGGCCGCAGAGCCCCGCGCCTTGATTCGGCCACCACCGGGCAATGCGACCGTCACCACGCCGGAGCCGACGTCGATCACGGTACCCGCCTGCAGCGGCGGGTCGGGGATCAGTTGGCGAAACTGCTCGTAGAGGTTATGCATAGGCCTGCACCCCCAGCGTTTGCCAGACCTCTGGCATCCCGGCTTCCACCTGGGTCGCGCGGACGAGGCCCAGCCGGGTGACGCTGCCGTCCTGGTACTCCACAAACGCGCCGGGTTCGATGATCCCGGTCTCGGCGAGCACCGGCAGGCGCAGACTGACCTCAAGCTGGTGACCGGTGTCGCCCAGCACGGCGATGCCGCGCTGTCTTGCGGCAGCAGCCTCGGTGATCAGCGGATCGACGACCATCGGTGCCAGCACTTCTCCCGCAGTCCCGGCTCGGGTCACCTGCCCGAGCACGCCGACGTCCTGTCCCGAGACGAATACACGGTTGTAAGCGGGCTTCTCCACCCAGCGCAGCGACTCGCGGGCGACCGCATCGACGGGCAGCACGAAATCCGGCGTGACGTTGCTCCATTCCCAAGGGGCGACCGGATACCGGTGGCGCACGCGGATGGTCTGAGCCGATGGGTGCGGGATCAGGTATCCACCCACAGCGCCAGCGATGGCCGTCAACGCCTCGATCCACGTCCCCTGCTGCGCGAAAGCACCGGCGGGGACGTTCCAGTCCGTCAGGCCCCAATCGACCGCCCAGCCCAGAGGGATGCCGTTGATCGTGAGCACGTCGTCCATCAACTGCCGAGCAGTGCGGCCCTCGGTGTTCGAGAACGTCATCACCGGCGCATAGGGCGCGGCCAGAACGGCGTTGTGCCCCCGTCCGGAGATGCGGATGCTGGCGTCACCAAAGATGCGCTCGCGGCTGATGCTCTCGGCCAGCACGCGAAACGGGGTGCCGTTGACGCTGGCCACAAGTTCGACGGGCCCGGACGCGCTGCCCGCGACCAGCGCCTCGGCTTTTGCAGGCAGCACCGCATCGAAGCCCCACGCCCACGACGATGCATCGAGCGACAGCGAGAGATTGAACACCGGCACCGGCGCGCCATCGGACACGCGATACAGGGTCACGTTGTTGATCACGAAATAGACCCTCCGAACAGGAACGACCACCGGCTCCCCATCGGGAGTCGGTGGGTTGACGTGGTTTTCACAAACGAACAGCAAGTGGCTGTCCGCTGGGGCCAATGCGGCGAACAGCAGATGCGCGTTCGGCGTGTAGCAAGGTGTCGGCGCTGGCGGTTGTGGAACCACCCAGACGCTGATCCCCGGCGGTGGCGGCACGGCGTCCTGATACCGGCCACGCCACCCCTTGAGTGACGGGCTGGCACTCTGAAAATCACTCCCCTGGCGCTGGGTAAGCAGCCGCGCAACCTGCCAAAAACTCACCCGCCCCGCACGTTTGGTGCGGTCGCCGTCCTGATGCCGGAAACGCGTTGCATCCCGCAAGCGGACAGCGTTCTGGAACAGACCTTGGAGGGCCAATTCGAGGTGTGTGCCGTCCTGGTGAGCAAACCAAGTCACATCGTGCAGACGGGCAGCCTGCTGCTGACCTGTGCGACGCTGCTCCGGCGCAGCCACCAGTACCGGCGGCAACTTGTGCTCGATGCCTTGCGGCCGTGCCAAGGTGCGCCGCCAAAAGCTGTCCCAGCCTGCCGGAGTGGAATCTGCGTCCTGCTGGCCGTGTGTCGCCCCATCTTCCGTCTGCGCTGCCACCTGCCAAGAGTGTGTCGTCTGGCCGACCGTCGGGCGCTGGGTGCGGGAGTAGTACCTGGCCTCGCCCGAGAACACGACGCCGGGCAGGCTCGCGCCAGAGCCAGTTCCCACGTTCAACGGTACGCTCGGCCGCAAGACCAGCGAGCGCACCGTGAGCCCCGGCAGCTCGGCCAGCAGTTCGGCCCGCGCCGGAGGAATGAACTTGATCGCGATGACCGGCAGCGGCAGCGTGGCGCGCACGGTCACATCGTCGCGCGGGGCGATGTAGTTGGCCCCGAACACCAAATTGGCGTCGGTGGCAGCGGGTTGATCGAAGAGCAGATCGACCAAGGGCGGACCGACGACTACGGTGACGGCGGGCGCGGGCAACGTGGCGACCAAGGTCACCTCGTTGGTCACGGCAGGCACGGCTTACCCCAGGATGGCCGACACCATCCGGGCGTCACCGCCCAGATAGAGTTGGGTAGCGGCCAGTTTCACGTCACCGCTGCCGTCGGTGCCGCTGCAGTCCAGATCCAGGGCGGTCACCTCATTGCCGTTGACCAGCCGCGCCCATGTGGCGATTCCGGTGGCCGTGATCAATCCATCCTCCTGTTGCGTCAGCGTCAGGAGCCCGCCAGCAATCGTGCCTGCGGGCTTGGTGAGTCTGATCTCGACCAGCATCGCGCTCGCGGGCGTCGTCGCCGGGGTGGCGGGACGCGTACCGCCGTAAATGCGCAGGCGCGCCGGGTTGGTGCCTGCGTCGAGGAAGGCCAAGGTGCCTGCCAGCCGCGCCTCGTTGTGTTCGACAGTGATGGCAACGGTCACGGCAGCATCTCCGGGCGTAGGTTGTCCGCGATCACGGCGCGGTACAACTGCACACCGTTTTGTGGGGTGTCGTAGCTGACCACGGTGTATCGCTGCGCCGGGTCCAGCAGTTCGAATCGGTAGTTACCTCTGGTGTCTGACCAGGTCTCGGCGACCAGGACGCGGGTGTTCTCGCTGATGAGCTGCACACGCCGCACCAGCGGTTGGTCGGGTTGTCCCTTCTCCTTGACCGTTCCGACGATGAATCCGTGGCCGCTGAAGTGGATGTTCTTGCGACCGTTCGGAATCGGATGGAACTGCCAGTCGTAGCCACCACCACGGTTCCACTGATTGCTCGACGGGCTGTTGAGACGCGACAAGTCGACCTGGGCATTGACGCCGATGTTGGCGGCGGGATTGGGCGGCACCGAGGTTGAGCCCCCGGCCAGTGGCAGCAGATCGTCGTCGGCGTTCACGCCCACCGTCGTCGGAAAAGCGGGCAAACCAGACGGGGTGTCGCCTGCGACAGCGTGGACGCGTGCCGTGGCTCCGTATAGAAAGACGCCAGGAATCAGCTTGCCCCGATAGGCGGCATCGCCAACCTGGAACATCAGCACGCCATCAGCTTTGAACTGGATCAACCGCGCCCAGGGCACGCCGTTGGCATCCAAGGCACCGACGATGACCTCGCAGCGCAGGGTCAACCGCTGGCCGACGTTGAAGGTCGGAGCCACGTCGGCCAACCCAGCGATAGGCCTCGCCCCATCATTGACCCCGCCCGTCACCCCGGCCCCGTCGCCGAAACCACTGTTCCAGCGGGAAACGCTCCAACCGCCATCGAGATGGGCGAACCGGTAGCCCTCGGAACCATTGCCGGTCGTCATCCACAGCCCGATGTGCTTGCGGGCGCTTGGGTCGGTCAGCAACTCGACGTCGGCCTCGAACCAGAAATCGCCGTGGGCGGCTTCATTGAAGCGCAGGATGGACTGGCTGTTGGGAGCCGAGATGTCGATGGATTGCTGCGCGCTGTTGTACGTCGCGGACATTCCGCCCAGGACTGCGGTGTAGCCAGTGGCAGGCGCCGTGGCGAAGGACTCGCTCAGCGGGTAGCTCATGGCTTACCTCCACGGCCCGGTGATGTCGAACGCGATCTGCGCGCCTTCGGTTTCCGAGCTGTATTGCGTCCTGACCAACAGGAACCTTCTGCCTTCCTGGCCGACGACGTTGTCGACGATGGTCTGGTCGCTGTACGGACGATCCTGGGGCATCCACAGCATTCCAGGCAGGATGCCGCGCATGTGGCCATCCTCCTGTCGCACGTAGGTGGGCAGCAGCCACAAGCTGTAGTCGGCTCCATTCGGGAACGGCGTCGGGCCCCGACCGCAGATCTGCTGGCCGTTGTTCGTGTTCAGGGACGTCAGGCCGAAGCGAACCGGGTTGCCGAGCTGGGTGTGATTGCGCAGCAGCACCTTGCCCGTGAAGTCCAGGGATGAGACCAACCCGTAGCCGCTGAACTGGCCGGGATAGCTCCAGTAGTTGCTCATCCCCGAGTAGTTGTCATCGGCAGCCAGCACCGTGGCGTAGTTGTCACCCGGCTTGAAGCTGATGAGGTCCCCGAAGCAGTAGCTGTTGCGGCCATACCAGCCGTAGCCCGCCGCGTTGGTGCAGAAGAGGAAGAACAGGCGGTCGTCACCGATCAGTACCCAGTTGCGCCCACCGCCGCCGCTGTCACCATTGCTCTCGTACTGGGGGCCACGCGCGTGGAACCACTTGTACCAACCCCACTGGCTGGCAGTGACCTGTTTCCAGTTCTGCGTCGGGTTGTTCGGGTCATAGGGGGCCTGCGCGCCGACGATGGTGTCGATGTCCGACAGGTCTTCGACGATGCCGACGTTGGCCCACTTGGCCCAGCCCGTCGTGTAGTTGGGCGTCTTGAGGCTGTTGTCGATCAGCAGCAGGTTCTGCGGTGACTGCGGGTTCTTGCTGCGGTAGGCAGCCTTGTGAGTCGCCGAGAACGGCTTCTCCCACCCCAGCGGGGCAACCTTGGCCGAGAGACTCGTCGCCGTCGTGGCGGGTGAGACGGGCGTGCCGGTCACTGCATAGGTGAACGTGGTCATCGTCGCCGTCAGCACGCGGAACTGTCCGTTGTACTCGGTCTGCTCAGCGCCAGCGATCTCGACCACTTGAAATGGCCGATAGGCGTGGCCCGAGGAAATGGTCGCCGTGGCGATGCCGTCGGCGAAGGTCAACGTGTCGATGGCCTTCAGGGCGAAGCCATTGATCAGGCACGCATCGAGCATCGTCACCAGATCGCCCCAGTTGTTGGCGATCTGGGGCGCGCCGGTCATGCCGCTGCTGAAGTATTTGACGCTCAGGTCGGTCATAGGAATTCCTGCGAGAAGGGTTCAAAGATCAGGGGCACCCACACCATCAGGGCGTGTCGACATCCCCGCGAATCAGCAACGTGAAGTGGTCGTCAGTCACGGACTCCGGTCCCTGCTGGACGGTGCGCACCACCCAGACCGGGAACTGGCTCCCGATGGTGTTGAAGCGCAGCACGTTGCCGGTGGCCCAGCCGTTGCCCCAGCCGAGCGCGGGCAGACGGAAGTACGGCACGCCTGTCGCCGGGTTATTAGGGGCGCAGTCGGCGCTGGTATTTCCGGTGGCGATCACACCTACGTTCTCGCCGATGACCTCGAACGAGGTGCTGTTGGTCATCCGAACCACCCAGCGCTCGGTGAGCGCCCCGCGATTGGTGACCGTGATCGGGTACTGGGTGTGGTTGAAGGTGGCGGTGGCGGCGCTGCCGATCAGTTCATCCGACCAGCTGCCGTTCCAGGTGCTCTGATCGAACACGAGGTTCACGCGGGCGAACAGGTCACCGGCCACCAGCGCACTGGAGACAAAACTGCCGGAGACCGGATCGCCGGGACTGGCCAGCGGATAGGCGTGCGTCAGCGGGCGCGTGAAGCTGATCTCGCCGTTGATCTGCACGTCGCGCACCACGGCCATGTCCTCGATGCGGTGCTCGATGGTCACCGGCTGGCTGTAGCCAGTCACGTCGGTGAACGTGACGGTGCCTGCTTCCAGATCGGTAACGTAGCCTGTGTGGATCACCACGCCGTCGTTGCCGACCACGCGCACGCGCGACAGACGCACCCGCGCGCAATCGATGGTCTGGCCGTTGCTGACCGAGGCAGTGATGCGACCGGTGTGGCCGACGACGGCGAAGCCTCCTGGACGGAAGATCGGCACACGCCCGTCGCTGGGCAAGCGCACCGGGTCGATGCCCAGCAGCGCCGCATCGAGGGGTAGATAGCTGTAGGCCACGGCGCTGTAACGCAGGCTGGAGGCCGCGACCGGCTCTGGCCGGAAGATCTTGCCGTCTGGCCGCACGTTCTCGGCGTCGAACCAGGGCTCGCTCTCGTTGCCCGTCGCCGTGACCACGGTGCCAAATCGCACCCGCACGAGGCCGGTGTCGTAATCGACGCTGCCGATGACGCCAGACGCAGTGATCGTGCCGTCGATGCCTGCCGTCACGGTCTGGGTTCCACCCACCGCGCGGGCGAACTGAATGGAGAGCGATCCTGGGCGAAGTGGCGCAGCACCGGTGCGGAACACGTACTCGCTGGAGATGTTCTCGCCCACAGTGGTCACGCAACTGGCGCGCGTGATGCTGTTGGTCGCGCCCGCCGACCACGAGGTGAGCGTCACCGCACCAGAGAGGTAGTTGATGGTGCCACGCGTGACCCAGCCGCTGGGCGTGAATTCGCGCAGCGTGCCCTGGCCGTTGTCACCCCAGGGCTGGCTGCCCGCGATGGCCAGCAACACCGTGCCCGTCACCACCTGCGCGTTGACGCCGGGCACCAGCCGAAACGATGGGCTGAACGCGAACGTCTCGCTGTGGTTGCTGGTCGAGCCCGCGCTGTTGTAGCGCAGCAAGACGCGGCCGGACTCGTCGTTCGGGTAGAGCGACGGCGCATCCACGTAGTTGATGCCGCCGTAGTTGAGGCGGAACATCTGGCCCACGCCCGACGCCCAGCCAAGGCGCTGCGCCCCGTAGACTGGACTTGGAATCTTGACAGTGACGTCGGGCTGGAACTGCACCGCCCCGGTGGCGTAGTTGACGCTACCGATAACTTGGCCTGCGCGCAGCACATTACCCGCACCATCGTCGCGGGCGTATTGCGTGGGATCGACCCCGTTCCACAGGCCTAGCCCCATCGCCTGAATCTGCTGAAGCGTGTAGACCCCGAGTACGGCGGTGTCCGTCAGGGTGTTCCACTCAATCTCCAATGAACCCGGCTCGATGGAGCCCAGGGTTGCAGTCACCGGCACCTTGCCCTGGCCATCGCGCGAGGGGTGCGCGAAGCTGTCTTCCTGCTTGGGGCCTGCAACGTAGTCCACGGTCAGCAGTGCGCCGACTGGCGGCAGGACATTCGGCGCAAAGCTCAAGAGGTTCTGCGCGACGTTCAGGCTGCCGGTGGCAGCACCACTGAGCTCGCCAGACGTGGTGGCGGACGCCGTGCGCGTGCCCGTGCCGCTCTCGTGTGGCCAGGTGATGGTGAGCGTGCCCGGCTGCACGCTTTTGCCTTCGGGCGGGGCAAGCTGCAGGGCCTGCGATGCCTTCAGGGCGGCAGTTGGCTGCTGCGTTTCCTGGGTCGGCACGTTCCACGTCAGGATCAGCGATGAGCCCACGTCGGGCAGTGCCCCCAAGGTCACGACGAAGGCCCCGGTGTTCTTGTTGAAAGTGCCCGCGCCGTAGCTGGCATCCAGCCCTTTGAGGGAGCCATTGCCACCATCCGACAGCACGTACCAGCGGCCCTGCGCCATGTAGCTGATGGCAAGCGTGCCGGGTTGCGGCACCGGGTTCACGGTGCCAACGTAGGACTGGCTGCGCGATTCCGGCGTGACCGCGATCTCCGCGCTTTGCGGCGCGCGCTGCAGTTGTGCAGCAGGTGTGTAGGTGATGGCTTTGCTGTTGGACATCGAGCCAGAGTTCAGGCTCAGGATGCCGTTGGCGTAGTCGATAGTGCCCAGCGTGCCGCTGGCGGTCTTGAGTAGGCCCGCATCGTCGAAGATCGTGATGCCATCGGTGACGATGGACAGCGACCCCGGCAGGCAGCCACCCGGCAGGTTGAATTTGATGCTGGTGTTCCAGGCGTGGCTGGCCGTGTAGCTCACGGGTGCCGCGCCCGGTACCGGCAAACCTGCTGCAGCGTAGGGTGGCACGAAGGAGATCGGCGTCTCGGTCTGAGCGCTGGGCACGAGCTGCGTGTAGATGGACGCGCCCTTGATGGTGAAGTCGCCCACATTGGCAGCCTGCGTCAGCGGCACGACACCGACGTAGGTGCCCGCGTCGGCCACCACCGTGTCGCGCGTTTTCGTGCTGTTGGTTGCCCGCGTGAAGGTTCTGCTGGCGGGCGAGCCCGTGAAATCAAAGCGCAGCGCGTCGCTGATGGCGACGGTGACGACCGCCGCCTTGTAGTCCTGGTCGGTGTTGTAAGTGAAGCTGCGCTCGACCACCGACACGGCGGTGGCGCGGATGTACTGCTCCTTCTGCGTGGGCAGTCCTTCGTTCTCGATCAGGACGAGGGTCTGGCCGACGTTGGGCACGGCGTCGCTGAGGCGCTGGAAGAGCTGGATCACCCGCTGGCCCGCAATGTGGTTCTCGAACAGGTAGCCCGCCCACTCCGGACCTTTGTTGAGGTAGGCCTCGATGCGGGTCTGCGCCTGCTCACGGGTGTCGAAGGTCTTGCGGGTGGAAAACAGCGTGACGCTGACGCGCTCGTCCTGCGGCGGCTCGGCCACGATGACGTTGGCCCCGAAGTAGGTGTCAGTGTCATCCGTGGCCACTTGCACGAAGCTCTTGCGCAGGTTGACACGGCCTCCGGCGCGATCCAGCTCGGAGATGTCGGGGAAGATGGCGTTCGATACGCCATCGGCAATCACGAGGCCCGTGGGCGCGCCGCCGCCTTCGGGCACGTCCGCCATCACGGCGGACTTGAGCAGCTTCACGTCGCCAGCTTGAATTGGCATCAGGCAATCTCCAGAAATCGAAGGGTCAGGCGGTAGAAGTCGTTGCCGGATCGCGCCGGGATGCCCAGCACGGGTTCGGCCTCGATGGCGACCTCCTGGTGGCGGAAAGCGACCGTGAAGACCCGGCCATCGGCAAAAGTAAGTTCGAAGCGGCCTGTGCTGCCGCCCACCGCAATCGCCGCCCACCCGCGCAACTGCTCGACGGCGGCACGCGTCACCCAGGCCATATCGGGTGCTCCCACCAGGGTGATCGGCCGACCTGCCTGCCGGGTGGCCGACTGGATCAGCAAGGCCCCGGTGATCAGGTAGGACGCATTGGCGACCGCAGGCGACCACGCGTGCTCGTCGCTCCAGAGCAAGTCGTCAGGCAATGGCAGAGCCACCCCGGTGTCGAGGTTCTTCAGTTGCATCGGGAAACCCTCAGGCAGAGAAACAGGAAAGCACGGTCAAGCCGCACGGGCGCGGGCGGCGTCCAGCAGTTGCAGCAGTCGCGCTTCGTCGCGCGCATCGACGGTGGCGTTGACCTTCTGTTGTCCCGCGGACAGTTCCACGCGCACGGTGCGGGTGGGCGTACCTTCGGGCAACGAGGGACGTGGCAGGCTGCTGCCAACGGGTTGCACAAGACCACCGGTGGCGAAGCCCTGAATGCCCGCCAGCGTACGCCCGGCCAGGGCCTGTGCCGGGGCAGACAGGTTGTTGATGGCTTCAAAGAAGCCCACGCCAAGGCGCGCCACCGCCGATCGGTTGACCACGTACTCACCCGGAGTGAGCATTGCTGGCACGGTGTCGGATTTGGACAGGCCGCCCTTGGCGAAAAACTCGCCGTCCAGCGATTCCATGTAATCGATCAGATCCCGCTCAAGATCCTTGCCGTAGATCATCGGCTGGGCCATAGCGAAGCGCCAGCGTTGCTTGATCTGGTCGAGGTTGGCACGCTCGTTGGCGGTGAGCGTCTTGCGGTCGATGATCTTTTCCAACGCAGAGCGATCCTGACGCGCCAGTGGGTTCCAGTACGCGAAGGTCTTGTCGCGGGCGTCCAGACTTCCGCTGTAGCTGATCTGCCCCAGGCCTTGCAGCCCGAGCTCGATCATTTTTTCAGCCTCGACCACGTCCCGGTTGCGTTTGGGCTGGGTCACCGTGACCGGCCCCCCCTTGGCAAAGTGCGCCACACCAGCCACCGCGCGATTCGCCAGTCGCGAGAGCGCGCCACTGCCGTACTTCTGCACGGCCGCCTTGCGGATCACGAAGGCACCGGCGTCCAGGGTGCGAGGTACCGTGTCGTGGTGCCCTGAGCCGGGAACCGATCCGCCGCTCATCCGGGGAAAGGCTGGTGCCACAGCGCCGCCGTCAGCGAAGTTGCGCATGCCACCGACCAGTCCTCCGGTGGCATTGACCTCCACCTTCTGCACATAGATGGTGTGCGTGCTGGAGGTGTTAGCCCCGTTCAGGCTCATGATCTCGGCACGGGCCGCATCCGCATTGGTGCTGACCTGATGGCGGGACTCGGTCTGGATGCGATCCAGCGCCTTGATCATCCCCTCGACGTTGGTGATCGCGGCTTGCGCCTTCTCGGTCGCCACCTTCAGTTCGAGCTGCGAGTTCTGGTCGGCGTAGGTCTTAAGCTTGTCCAGTGCCTCCTTGGCCTTGGACACATCGGCATCGACCGGCAGGGTCTTGCCTTCCTTGAGCAGCTGCTCGTACTGCTGCAGCTTCTTCTCGGCCTCCTCCAGATCGGCCTGGATCTGGAGCAGGTACTGCTTTTCCGCGAGGGCCTTGTCCAGATCGGCGATGGCCTGATTGAAGCGCGTCGTGTCGGCATCCAGGGTGACCTTCAGACCGTCTTTCAGCTTGGCCGTGATCTGGTCGATCTGGGTTTGCGTCTGTTCCAGCGTCTGGCGGATCTGGTCACGGGCCGACAGCGCAGCTTGCGCAGCTGTCTTGTGGGCCTGGGCTTCGGCGTCCAGCGTCTTGGTCAAAATTTCTTCGGATTCGCGGATACGCTGGATGGCCTGATTGACGCCGTCCTTGCTCTGCGCGATCTGCGTGTCGGCATCCTTGGTCTTCTGGGCCAGTTCGGCGCGCAGCTGATCGGCCTGCCGCATCAACGCATCGGCCTGCGCGTATTCCTGTTTGCGGTAAGCCTCGCGGGACTGGGCTTCCAGTTGGGTGACCTGCGACACTGCCTGCTCGGACTGCTTACGGGCGTCTTCGCCGCGCTTGGCCTCACTGGTTTGGCTGCTGGCGACCTGTGCCGCCAGATCCATCGCCTTCTGCGCCAGTTGGCGGGCCTGCTCGAATTCACCGTTAGCCAGAGCCTCACGCGCCTTGGTCTGGTATTCGACGACCTGCCGCTTGCGATCCTCGGTCGCCTGGAACTCGGTCATCCCCTGTCGCTGGATTTCCCGGATACGCTCATCCGTCGTCATCGAGAGCTGGCGCTTTTCTTCCTCGATGCGCTTGACTTCGGCCAGGTGGCGATTGGCCTCCGCGTTCAAGGCATCGATGTGCTGGCGGTATTCCGACAGCGCCTGCGTCATGGTCTGACGCTTGGTGGCCAGGATCTCGTTTTCTACGCGGGTGACGTTGGCCGAACGCTCGGCTTCGGTCTGCCCCTGGCGCTGGGCAGCCTCGCTGCGAGCACGTCCCTCATCGTCGATCAGCTTCAGCGTTGCCGTGGTGGCCTGCTGGCGCAGCGTGGTTTGCTGCGTCAAAGCTTCGGTCAGTAGTTGCGTTGACTTGGTGATTTGCGCGGCTTCCGACTGTTTCGAGAGCTCCAGCGCATTTTTTTCCTGATCGAAACGCGCCTTCACGGCCTCGACCTGCCGCTGCAGGTTGGCCTCGACGATAGATGTGAATCCCTTGTAGGCCTCGGCCATCTTGGCGGTCGAGTCATTGACCGTCTGGTTGGCCTTGCCGACGGCCTGCTCGACTTCGCCGAGTCTGGACTTCAGTTTCTCAAGTGCGGTATGCACCGCCTCAACACCACGACCGACCGCTTCCTGCGTGCCTTGGCGGACGGCCTCCAGCCGCTTGGCGATCTCCTCGGCGGCGGTCGCGGCGGTGTTCATCGCGCCCTTGGCAGCGTCCGCCCCCTTCGAGGCGTCAGCGTACATCTGCGCGAAGATCTGGTTCATCTCGGCAAGCCGGACCTCGTGGCGCTTGGTGGCCTGCTCGATGGTGTCGGAGGTGAACACCGATTTGAAGACTTCCCAGCGGTACTGCAACTGCTCGACCGCCTTGACCAGCATTTCGACCATGAAGATGCCCGCCTTGCGGACGATCTCGAATTTCTCCGACAGCCAAGTCCCGATCTCCCAGCCGACCAGGAATGCGCCCAGCACGGCGAACGCCGTCTTGAGCACGCCGACGCTGGCCACGGCGGCCGACACCGACAGATTCGCCGTCGTCCACGCCGCAGCAGTGGCGCTGGCGGCAGTGAAGGCCGCCGCACCGGCGGTCTGCCACGCGGTGATGAGCGCCGGGATCAGGCGGTAGATCAGCACCGCCAGACCGACTTCCGCGATGCGCTTCAACCACTGCATCACCGTGTCGAGGTTGTTGGCGAGGAAGGTCAGCGCCTCGGCAAGCTTCTTGGTCAGACCCGTCGATTCATCGACCCGGTTGATCCACTGCCCGAAGGCATTGCGCAGGCGCTCGAAGGCCTGGCTCACCGTCTGCGGCAGTTGGGCGTACTCGCTGGCCAGCTTGTCTTTCTGGCTCATCAGCGCATTGACGACCACATCAGCGGTCAGGCGGCCTTCCTCGGCCAGCTTGCGCAGCCGCCCGATAGGCACGTTCAATCCATCGGCCAGAGCCTGCGCCAGACGGGGACTGTTCTCGACGACAGAGTTGAATTCTTCACCCCGCAGCACCCCGGAGGCGAGCGCCTGCCCGAACTGCAGCAGGGACGACTGCGCTTCGGTGGCCGATGCGCCCGACAGGCGCAGTGCCTGCGAAATGCTCTCGGTGATCGTGAGCGCGTCCTTCTGCTCGCCACCCAGCATTCGCACGGCCTGCTGGAGCTTGCCGTAAAGCGTGGCAGTTTCCTGAATCGGCACGCCAATGCGCTGGGCGATTTCGAACAGGGCCGCTTGAGCGGTCGTGAATTCACGCTGGCCCGCCGTCGCCAGCTTCAGACGAGCGGACATCATGTTCCAGGCGTCGGCGATCTGGACGATCTCTTGCACCTTTCCTGCCGCCCAACTGATCGATAGGAAGGCCAGCAATTGCGTCTTAGCCGTCGCCACCTGATCGCCGAAGGCCGACATTCCGGCCTTGACCTCGGCCATACCGGCGGCCGCCTTCTCACCGGCCGTCTTGGCGGTGGTTGACAGCTCACCGAGACTGCGCTCGGCAGACATGATGGCGCGTTTGAGCCCCTCGTCGGCGCCTTCGAGCGCGACAAGGACAGAAATTCGATTCGCCATGGCTCAGTTCACCGTCCGGATTTGCTTTTCTATGGCCGCCGACAGGCGCGGGATGCGGCCCGCGACCAGACGTTCGACATCGAGGCGCTTCTTGAGCACGACCTTGGGCACCAGCACGGCGATGGGCACATCCGCACCGCGTTTGAGGCGCTTGATGCCCTCGGCTTTGCGATAGCGGCGCTTAAAGCCTGCCAGTGGCCGGTCGTGTTCCTTGATGTTTTCGGCCATGAGGACGATGTTTCCCTTTGCGTTCTTGATGAAATAGGCATTGCCGCCACGCATCAGCTCGGCGATCTGCGCCTTGAAGCGTTTCCTGCCGACACGCCCGTTCAGCGGGATCAGCATCCGACCAGCGATCAGGCCGCCGCGCTCGTGCATGCCCGACCAGGGAATCCGCGAACCCACGTACAGCGCGGGCAGGCGGTTCGGGTCTTTGTCCAGCACCCGGGCAGCGAAGCCCTTAAGGAAGGACTTCTTGACCACCGCCATCTGACCCGCGACATGGCTGCGGACGTCCTGTTTGAGTTCGACGGCCTCACTGGCAATCGCGCGAGACACCGCCTTCTTGACCTTGTTGCGAAACTCGCCGCCCCAGCGGCGCAGTTGGGCCTGAGCGGATGCACTATTGATGCGAACGGAGATGCGCATGGTCGGTGAGCCTGTCGAGCGTCTGGTCGAGATGGCGGGCATCGCCGCGCGTGCCGATGGCGACGAGCGACAACAACCGCGCATCGCGGGCCGCGTCGCAGCGCGCCGTGGCGGCCACGAAGCCGCGCACTTGCGCCAGGGTGTAGTTGAGGATGTCGGGCAGGCGGTGGCCGTGCTCAATCAGGTGTTGGACGGTGTGGAACCAGCCGCCGTCATCCCGGGTGGCAGCTTCGTTTGCGCGAACAAGCCGTCGAGTTTCGGGATCACCGTCCTGGAAAAAAAATCGGCGTTCACCTCGATCACCTTGGCGGCCAGCAAGATTGCCTCGTCGGCAGCCAGCTCATCGACCCACACGCGAGGTTTGCCAACCGCGATGGCGATGGCCGACAGCAGGTCATCGCCGCGTTCGCCGAACAGGGCCAGCCAGTCGATCTCGCTTGCGGTGAGCTGCTGCATCACCGGCGAGATCGCCCGCAGGAAGGCGGGCATCTGCCCGACCTTCAGCGGTTTGATGGCCAGCGGCTCCCCGTCTATGACCAGCTCCACTGCTTGTGGGATGAGAGTTTCCAGATCGCTCATGGCAGTCCCCATTACAGTTGCACGATGCGGCCGAACTGGCCAAGCACGGCGTCATAGGGCTTGGTGGTGTCGGCCAGGAGCGAGCCTTCCAGTTCGAACTTGTTGTACTCGTCGGAGATGAAGGAAATCTCCTTCAAGGGATCGAAGGCCACGCGGTACAGCTCGACCAGCACCTTGGCGTTGCCCTGCGCGGTGTTGATGCCTTCCAGGCGCAGGTAACGCTCGGGCAGCGCCTGCGTGAAGATGCCGATCTCGGTGGCGACGCCGTAGCTGTAGGCGGCCTTGAACGGTGCGGTGAAGCCGGTGGTATCCAGAAACTGGAGGGCACCGAAGTCGGTATCGGCGGTGTAGTTCGTGCCCAGCGCCAGGGTAGCAGGCGTGCCCGCCGAATCCACCACGACGAGGGACCACACCCTCGGGTGGGCCAGGAAGTAGCGGTCGCCCGGGGTCGGCGTCGCCCCGCCAACGGGTTCTGCGGTGACCGTGCCCGGCGTGCCGACGACGTGGTTGCCGTAGAGGGCCAGTGCGAGGTTTTCCTTGGTGAACTCCTCGATAGTGAGGTTCACGGTGGCCGACTGCTTGACCATCCGGTGGTCGAGCGAGCGCTGACCGGTCTGGCTCTCGTAGTGCTCCAGCACGTCGGTCTTGAGCGAGAGCTTTAGCTCGGCGACGTTGCCGGGCGAGCGGACTTCGATGGGAAGGCCGTCGGTGTCGCGCTTGCCGAGGAAGACGCGGCCCTGAAAACTTGCGTAGGTGCTCATGATTTGGATTCCTTGCGTTGGGTGGTTTTGGGTTCAATGGGAGTGCCGTCGCCTTCCGGCTGCGGCACAGGTGCGGGCTGGCGGTCGTGGCGGGCAATGCCGTTGGCGATGAGCCAGTCGGCGGTGCCACCATCCACATCGAGCCGTTCGCCCGCCCTGTGGCCTTGGCCCGCGTGGGTGTGCGGTTGGGTCAGAACGATGGAAGTCATGGTTGTCATCCTTTGGCTGAGAGATCGGTGTCGAGCGTCCGGTAAGTGATCGCATAGCGCGCCGGAATCGTGGCGGCCACCGCATCGGCGTCCTCGACGTCCCACTCGCACTCCTGCTCGCGCAGCCCTAAGGCAAGGCCACCCAGGTTCCGGTCGGCCAGCAGCGCGGCGTGGGCAGCAGTGAGCAGCCGATCGGCTTCTGTCTCCGGAATCGCGGGCGGCACCGCGCGGGCCAGCGCGACGAGGCGCACGATCAGTTCGCGTGTGACGCGGTCGTTGGCGCGCTCGGTGATCGATTCGGACTCGGGGAATACCACCAGTGCCGGGCATTGCTCCCGGCTGATGGCCACCGTGGGCGAGCGGTGCAGCGTGGCCCCGAGCGTTTCCACTGGCGGGCGGACAGCCGCCATCACCGCGAGCAGAATCTGTTCGCGGATCGAGTTGCCGGACATGGCGCTACACCCGGGTGAGCTGTGCGCGCATCTCTGAGCCGTCGCCCACGGCCCGGGTGCTACGCACCTGATAGATCACGCCATCGATCTCGACCGCCTCGCGTGGGGACAGACCCACGAACACCGACGCCGGGTACGACATCTGATAGTCGGTGGTCGAGGCCAGCCCGTCGAAGACGGAATCATCCGGTGCCGTGAAGCCGACCGCGTGCGTCTGCGACGGAGATCCACCGGCTGGCTGCCACCGGCAATCACGCAGAAGACCAGCGCTCAAAGCGGCGGCATAAACCTGCTCGACGAGACCCATCATGCAGCCACCAGCTTCACGAGCACACCAGGGCGATGGCACATCGGTAGCGGGTTGGACTGCGTGTGCAGGTCGGTGCCCCGGTCAAACTTGCGCGGCTCCTGCTTGGCGTACAGCGATAGGCCCAGCGTATTCACCGTCTCGTTGAAGTCGGCTGGTGCAAAGTAGGTGCCGAAGGTGTCGATGGTGCCGGTCGGGAAGGCGTGGGCCTCGCCTGCCTCGATGAAACGGCGCACGACAACGTCCTCGCCGATTCTCGCAACAGCTTTCCCCCGGTACTCCTCGAAGGTAATGCCGCCATAGGTGAAGCCCTTGCGCACATCGTTGATCAAGATGGCACCGTTTTGCCAATTGGCATAGGCCGTTTTTACCGTCGGGTGGGCAATCAGCGCTGCAAAGAACTCCTGCGAGCACAGCACGTGGATTCCGGTTGAGAACTCACCACTGAGAGCTTCTTCGATCGCTGCTGCCGTAGCGATGCAGGCGCCTTTGACGTCACCTTTGTCGTTGGAAAACGGAAACTCGACAACGGTCTGATCGATCTCGAAGGCATCGAACAAATCCACCAGCTCCGACCCATCGGCGTCGAGGATCACACCCTTGAGCGCCCCCATGCGCAGGTGCTCCAGCGTGATGGCGTGCTTGTTGCGCATGGTCTCCAAGTGCCGGGCGACGACGTTGGCGATGGATTCGGTTTCCGTTTCCGAACCGAAGGCACGCAGACCTTGCACTTCTTCCGGCAGCACCACGTCGTCGTGTGGGATGTGCGGTACCACGAAGGAGCGCAGCTTGCGCTTGCCGCGTACGCCAACCGTACCAGGCGAACCCGGTGGCAAGGTGGGCAACAGGTTGAGTACGCCGTTCATCTCCTCCACGATGATCTGGCGCTGACGCACGGGCTTGGGCGGCATCAGGTTCAGTTCTTCCAGTCGCCCATAGCGGTTGGGCAGGATGTTGATGGCGGCGGTGAGCGCTGCCATCGAGAACGCAGGATTGCTGAAGGGGTTGTTCATGATCAGGCTCCTTGACGGACGAGCACGCCCAGCGCCTTCAGTTGCGCAATGGCGGCGAGTTTTTCGGCGGTGGTGATGGCGTCGGGCCACGCGAGCGCGTGGTGGGCGACGATGGCGTGGCGCGCGACGACGAGGCCGTCGTCACGGTCGATCAACGCGGCGTCGCAGGCCTGTAGCAGCACGCCAGCGGCGACCTGCGTGCCGTCTTCTGCGGACGGATCAAGTTGTTTGAACTTGGCCGTTGCGGTGACGATGCCGACCACCGTGCCCAGCGGCAGGTTCTGGCCCGAAGCGACCGTGACGCGGTCGCGCGAGTAAAGGTTTGGGGCTTCGTACTTGAGCAGGTCGCCCAGGTTCAGAGGTTCGGCTAGAGCGGGCATCTCAGATCTCCTTCTTGGTGGATTGCGCTGCGATCTGCTTGGCGGCGTCGATCAGCGGATTGCTGGCCACAGGGCGCGCGGCGTCGGGGGCGATGCGGCTGGTGATTTCGGGACTGGCTTCGGCCTGCGCCGCAAGCAGTTGGCTGCGCACCTGGGAGGGCGAGGACTGAGCTTCGAGGAAGCCCGCAATCAGGTCGGTTCGCCCGGCCAGCGTGCAGGTCTGGGCGATTTCGACGGCGTCGGCCACGCTCAGCGCGGTGGCGGTGGAGGCGGCGGACGGTTGAGGAGGACTGCCAGCAAGATCAGCAAGAGGCCGATCAGGAACAGCGAGGTCGGTTCGATCATTCATGGAAGACTCCATCTGGTGGTTGCGAAGAAAGCCCGCTTGGCTGGCCGGAGCCACCTGAGTCGGGAGTGGGGAAAGCGACTGCGTGAGTTGCGTGAGCGCGTCGTCGAGGCTGCCAACGGCATCGGCAAGACCGGTGGCAACGGCGTCCGATCCAAAGAACAGGCCCGCTTCGGTGGCGCGCACGGCGTCCGCATCGAGGCCGCGATGGCGCGCGACCGTCTCGACGAACAGGTCATAGATGCGATCCACCTCGGCCCTGAGGACGGCGTGGGCTTCGTTGGAGATCGGTTCGTGCGGGTTGAGGTCGTTCTTGCGTTCGCCTGCGAACACGGCGGTGTAGCGAACGCCATCTTGGGCATCCTTCACCGACTGATCGACGTGCATCGCGATGACGCCGATCGAGCCGACGCCGCCGGTGCGCGCGACAAACACGCGGGCGGCGGCGGACGCGAGCGCATAGGCTGCAGAGAACGCCATGTCGTTGGCCACGGCCCAGATGGGCTTCACTTCCGACGCCGCTCGGATACGGTCGGCCAGATCGAACACGCCGCCCGACTCGCCACCGGGCGAATCAATGTCGAGCAGGATTGCGGCGATTTCAGGGCTGGCCAGCGCCGCATCCAGTTGCGCGGCGATGCCGGTGTAGCTGGCGAGGCCCGACTCGGCTTCGATGCCCGAGGTTCGGCGCACCAGCGTGCCGTGGATCGGAATGACGGCGACCTTGCCGCTCGGAGGCCCAAGCGCGCGGGCCGCAGGCGTGTAGCCCACGGGCGCAGCGAGGTCGGCGAGGCCGACGCGTGCACCGAGCACGGAGAGGATGACGTCGAGTTTCGGGCGATGGATCGCCAGCGGCACGCCGAACAGGCGCGCCGCCAGATGGGGTAGCACGGTCATGGGAATCCTTGTGGAAGGCGGTCTGGCGGCCGGTCAGGAAGACGTTTGGCTGCCGGTGGCGTCAGGCACGCTGGCGCTGCGGTTGGGTTCCGCGCTGCCGCCGTCCTTCGACGTGTAGCGAGGGTCGGAATCGAAGATCAGGCCAAGGTCGTCGGCGCGCTGGTTGTCGGCGGCGATCTCCCGGTCGACGTCTTCGGCGTCGTAGCCGTTTGCCGAGATGGCTTCCGAGCGGCTCATCAGGCCCGCGCGGATCGCCAGCAACATCGCCTTGAATTCCTTCTCGGGATCGACCCACTGCCAGCCCTGGGGAATCCACTTCACCGCGAGGTACTGGCGGCGACGGGCTGGCCCGCCACGTGCGAAGCCCGGGGCATCCAGGGCCCCGGCGAGCACCGCCTGCTTCATCCAGGCCGCCCACACCGGACGGCACAACTGGTGCACCAGCACGCCGTGCTGCACCATCTCGCAGCGTCGCCGGAACTCCAGCATCCCGGCGCGGATGGATGAGTAGTTCACGCCGGTCAGGTCGCCGGTCAACTGCTCGTAGGTGATACCAATGGCGGCGGCAACCGCGCGGAACTGGGTGCGCAGGAATTCGGAGTACGAACCGCCAACGTCGGCCGGATCGGAGAACTTGATGTCCTCTCCGGGCTCCAGAATCTGCAGCGTGCCCGGCTCCAGTCCGGCAAGCGCAATACCGTCGGCGTCCGATGCGCCTTCGCCCATCAGGTTGTCCTCGGGGTTGGCGCGCGTGACGAAACCCGCGAACATCGCGGCGGTCTTCTTGCGCACCAGCTCAGCATCGTCGTACTGGTCGAGCTCGTTGAGCTTGACCAGGGCTCGTGACAACCACGGTTCGCCCCGGATCTGGCCTGGGCGCAGCACGCGGAACAGGTGGATGATTTCCTTGGCATCGATGCGCACCGTGTCCATTCCGCCCTGGCCCGACATCGGTGCCAATCGGCCATCCTCCGGGTGTGATCGGTACAGGTGGTAGGCCACGCGCCGCCCCAGGCTGTCGAACTCGATGCCAGAGCGCACGACGTTGCCGGACGGCAGATCGGTGTTCAGGTTGATGGGCAGGTGCTCGGGCTCCAGCAACTGGAGCTGCAGGGGTACCGACAGGCCATCCTCCGAACGGCGTGGCCGCAGGCGGACCAGGCATTCGCCACCTTCAAGCATCGCCCGACACGCCAAGGCCTGCAGGCCATAGAAGTCGGTCTGTCCGGCCGCGTCGGCTTCCTCCACCCAATCGCGCCACAGTGCCTGCACCTCGGCCTTGAACCGTTCGTCGCCAGACAGGCTTTGCGGCTTGATGCCGGTGCCGACCGCATTGGCTACGAAGGCTTCGATACCGGCCTGCGCCCAGGCATTGCGCCGAACGAGGTCCCGGCTCTTACCGCGCAGTTCGGCGTTGGTCGCCAGCATCGCGGCGACCGCACCCGGATTGCCGGGCATCCACGCCAGCGAGCGACGGCCACGCCCCGCCGCCTCGTGGACGGGAGGCTGACCAAAAAGGCTACGGAGTTTGGAGTACCAGGCCATCAGAACCCCTTCGACGTCGTGACACGGATCTGGCGCGGCGCACCGGGCAGCAACCCGGTTTCAGCCGCCTGCTGCAGCAGTCCGCGCCTGACCTCGCGGATAGCGGCCATCAGTTCGTCAACCGAGCGGTACTCGACCGTCTTGTCGGCAAAGGTCACCCGCCGTTCGCCCTTGGCGAGTGCGGATTCCAGGGCCTGGAGCTGGGTTTCTGTGTAGGCCATCAGCGGTACACCACGAGATTGATTTCGGAGGAGTCGTCGAACGACGTTGCTGTCGTCGCGCAAGAGATGTCGACGTACTGGGCCGTTTTCAGGTCGGAGCTGGCGCGAACGACAGCCACACGCTGCTGGCCGCTGTTGGTGCTGCTGCGCGCGAGCGCCGTCCAGCAGTAGTTCGCATCCGGCATCGCCGCTGCGAAATGCACGCGGTACCGGCCCGCCGCCGTGCGCACGACGCTGGCCACGTTGCGCGCGCTGGCGATCACAACCTGACCGCCCACGTAGCCAAAGCTCACCCACACTCGAGCAAGTCCAGGGTGCGTGGCGTCGATCTTGGTCTTGACCTCGAATCCGATGCGCGCCGCCAGGGCGGCGATGGCGGACGCAAGGCTCATCAGGTCAGCGCCCCGTCGAAGATCACGACGAAGTCCGTGTCGGTATTGCCGACATCGGCGGCCGCAACCGCACCAATGTTGGTGCGCGCCTGCAGTTGTTCGGCAACGGTCAGGGTTTGCGCCGCGTCGTACCGCACCCGCAGATTGATGGCAGCGAGGAGCGCGTCCAGGCCCGTAGTGCCGTTCTGCAGCAACTGCTGGATCTCCACCAGGGTGTCGTAGGCGGCGTCTGCTCCACCGAGGATGTCGGCCTTGAGCGCGTCGAGTAGCGACACGATCTTGTTCGACGAGTAGGTGGTTGAGGTGGCGATCTGGTTGTCGTCGATGGCGGTTGCGGAGAGCACCGCCGCCTTCAGTTCGTTTATCGCCGCGACCAGACTCGACTTGTCGGTGGTGGACAGGCTGGCTAGGTTTCCCGCCGTCGCCCGGACGTCGTTGAACTCCTGGGCGACCCGGATGACCAGGCTCTCGATACGGGTGGCAAGACTCATGTGTTCTCCTTGGTTTGAAGGCGACGGCCATCAGCGAAGCCAACGGCTTCGGATGACGCGTCGACCGGTATTGCGGGTTCCAGAAGCAGCGAGGCCACCGCTGGGGGTGGCCTCGTTCAATTCGATGTCGTGGATGAGCGGTGGCGCATCCGGTGGTGGCGCTACCCCAAGTTGCCGCTCCAACTCCCGCCAGTGGCGTTCCTCGAAGCGGTCCAGTCCCGCACTGGACGCGGCCGCACGGGCATAGACGTAGCAGTCGAGCGCTTCATTGCGCTCGCGCATCTTTTGCCACTCGCGCACCGGGAAGCCGTTGCGGTCGCGGCGGGTGATCAGTTGCTCGGCGCAGAGCTGCTGGATGAACTCGGCGTCGATCTTTGGCAAATGGACGAACCCGGCTGGAAACACCGGCGTCGAGCCGTCCTCGCCCACATCCGCGCTCTTGCGCAGGTTGTTGTAGAACTCCAGCTTGGCGATCCCAACCGCCACCGTGAACACCTTGATGCCTCGGCGCAGTTTCTTGCCACCCTGCGACACATCGATGGCCGTCGGCGTGCCGATCAGGGCGGCCCCGCGCGGCACGCCCTTCACGGCCATCACGCGCGGATCGTGGCAGGCTCGCACGAAGGCGTAAGCCTCCTGCGTGGCAAAGCCGGTGTCCAGCGCGAAGCGCGCCAGTGGCATCGCCACCCCCGAGGCGTGCGTCCAGTTCTCGGCCAGCATCGCGGCCAGAGCCTTCCACACCGCGTCGCGGGCGGTGTCGCCCATCAGCACGCGGTGTTCGACCAGCCAGGACTCCTTGCCGCGCCCGAAGGCCCAGACCGAGGCCTCGATCCGATCCTTCTGCACGTCCGCGCCGCCAACCAGCAGCAGACCGCCTTGCGGCACGCTGCCGATGCGGTACTCCTCGCGGCGCTCGACCAGCCGTTGCCAGTCGGGCGCTTCGCCTTCCTCGACCCAGGTCACGCCCAGCTCGGTGTTCTTGAAAGTCTTGATCGCGGCGGCCGATCCCGACTCCTTGTTGACGGCGGCTTCCCACGCCGCAGCGATGTCACGCCAGGAGCGCCAGCCCACCGGGCTGTACAGCGACGACAGGTGAAAGCCTGCCGTCTTGCCCTGTGCCATCGAACGCCATTCGCCGCGCTCCAACATCCACGTCTTGTGATGCTCGGAAATCGCGGTGTCGCAGGACTCGCAGATGTAGGCAGCGGTTTCCGGTTGCCCCTTGTCCCAGCGCAGTTGCTCGAAGCGCAACCACTGCGGGTGGTTGCAATGCGGGCACGGAACGAAGTAGCGACGCTGGTCGGAGGCCTCGTACTCGCGCTCGATGGCCGAGGCCCCCGAGATCGTCGGCGTCGACACGATGAAAATCTTGCGCCTGGAAAAGGTGCGCGTGCGCGCCTCGGCCAGCGAGATCGCGTCGCCTTCGCCCTCGACGTCCAGGGGGTAGCCGTCCACCTCGTCGAGGAACAGGTAGCGCACCGGCATCGAGCGCAAGCCCACCGCACTGTTAGCACCGGTCATCACCAGCACGCCGCCCCGGAACTCCTTAGCCAGAATGGTGTTGCCCGAGTCGCGCGAGCGCGCCGGGGCGATCAGTTCGGCCAAGGCGGACGACTCCTCAATCAGCGGATCGATCCGCTGCTTGGAGTTGCGCTTGGCCATCTCCACCGTCGGCCAGACCGCCATCATCGGCCCCGGCGCGTGGTGGATGACGTAGCCGATCCAGTTCGACCCCATCTCGGTCGCACCGAGCTGCGCTGCCTTCATGAACACCACCCGCTCGACCGGAGAAGTCGGCGACAAGCAATCCATGATTGCTTTCAGGTACGGCGTGCGACTGGTGCGCCAGCGTCCTGGCTCGGCAGACGCCTTGCTGGAGAGCATCCGGTGGCGATCTGACCATTCCGATACCGTGAGCAGCGGGTCAGGGGTAAGCCCGTCGCGCCACGCCCGTTCGATCTCCTGCGCTCCTTCGTAGTCCATCGTCATCAATCCACGCGCGGGCGCAGCTCGCCCAGCTCAATCAGGTGCTCGCGCACGGCAGCCTCCAGGGCCACGTGCATCTGGTGCGCATCGACACCGAGCGTGGATGCCATCTGCCCGGAGATACGCGCGGGCCAGTTCAACCACGCGTCGCGCTCGATGCGCGCAAGTTTGAACACGTGGGCCACGGCCTGCGCCCGATCCACCAGTTCCTTCTTGCGGTGCGCCAGCTCCACCTTATTGAGCTGAGCTTTGAGCACTTCGTTAACGGTGCGTGCCTGCAGCAGCGATGTGCCGCCCGTCGACAACGGTGGGGCGCCGGGTTCGGGCACCTCACGCTCGGGCAGTAGGCGCGCCTTCGCGGGGCTGACCTTCTCCGGCGCTGCCGCCTTGCGGGGTTGCAATGTGTTTTGTGCCCACTGCGCGTCGGCGGTATCCGGATCAATCGTGCCGTCTGGCAGCGGTGTGATCCGCCCGGTGTCGATGGCCTTCTTCACGGCCACGTGCGACACGCCACGGTGGCGCGCGTAGGCGCGAATGGAAAGTCCCATCGTCACCTTCAATCATTTGTTCGTCATGTCCGCAGATTGAGCTTGGCTTCCATCGGGAACAGCGCGTTCATCACGTCACGCCAACCAACCCCGAAAGGAAAACGCCATGAGCCAGATCGACACCATCCTCACCCTCATCGCCCAGAAGCATCTCGGCATCGAAACCCTGCAGACCCGCAATGCCGACAGCCTCGACTTCCACGACACGGCGGTGTGGTGCCTCAAGGACGCGCTGGAAGCGGCCTTCAAGGCGGGCGTCGAATTTGGAGCATCGAGCCCGATTGCCTCGGACGCGGAAATCGCCAAGGACTGACCGGAAAGCCGCCAAGCCAAGCAGAAAGCGCTTGGCTTCAGTCCCAGACAGCGCGTTCATCACATCGTCGTCCACCACCCCCGAAGGAGCAGCAAATGACCACCACCACCCTGACCCCGGTCCAGCACGCCATCCTGGCCAAGGCCATCAACACCAGCGCTGGCAAGATCGACTGGTTCCCCGACAACATCAAAGGCGGCGCGCGCAAGAAAGTGCTCGACGGGATGTTCAACCGTGCCCTGATCACCACCGACGGCACCGACTGGTTCGTCGCCGCCGAGGCCTACGACGCCTTGGGGCTAACTCGCCCCGGAGTGAACAAGACGAGCATCGGTCAATTCGAAGCCAATCTCGACCAGATCATTGCCAACGCAGAAGGCGCGCCAGCCGTCATGAGCGATCCCGAACTGGAAGCCGCCGTAATCGCCGCCGAAGCAACGTGGGTCAAGCCGCGCACCCGCGACAACAGCAAGCAAGCCGAAGTGATCCGGATGCTGCAACGCCCCGAGGGCGCAACCATCGGCCAGATCTGTGCCGCCACCGGCTGGCAGGCGCACACGGTACGCGGTACCTTCGCCGGGGCTTTCAAGAAGAAGCTGGGCCTGACCATCGTCTCGGACAAGCCACAGGGCGGCGAGCGCGTGTACCGTATCGCCTGAAGGCTCTTAGCGTAACAAGCGCGTCAGCCCATCCCAACTATCTACGATGGGCTGCCGTTCGCGTGGGTCGGTAAAGCCGACCTCCTCGAGCGTCCAGTGCCCACGTCCAAACTGGCACATGCCGCACGCTGCAACCAAATTGCCTTCTTCGTTGGTGCCACCTCGACTGTGCGGAAGAATGTGGTCAAGTGTTGCGGTCAACGCACTCAGCGCGTAGTGCTTGTCGCGATTGACCCGACCCCATCGCGCCACCGAGGGGAACATCTCCACAAGCAACTTTCTTGCTTTCGGGGAAATGACTTTGATGTTGCAGAAGCGACAGCGCCAACCATCGCGCTGGTAGATCCCGTACTCAACCGACGAACTGGGCATACGCTGTTTAACTCGCTCAGCCAGGACATCGGTGGGCAAACGAGACTGCCAGTGGATCGCTGGATCGACTTTTCCGGTGATGCGTTGCGCAAACTCACCGAGGATCGGCAGATCTGCTTTGGCAATCAACTGTTTCGCATCTTCCTCACGACCTTCAAGTACAGCGTCTGCAGCCAACGACAACCAATCTGCTGCCAAGTCCAGTTCAGGAATCGGCGGCAAGAAACATTGGCGAGATCTGTCTGAAGGTTTGAGCATCCAGAGATTTTCTCTCAGTGAGCTTGGCTTCTCAATCGAACAGCGCGTTACTACGGGTGTCGCAACGAACAACCCGAAGGAGCCAGAAATGAACACCACCAGGCAGATCCCCACCACCCAGAACGAAGCCTGGGGCTTTTGGGGCACGATGAACGAACACGCCAGCGCCGCATGGTCCATGGCGATGACCGCCATCTCGGACGCCACCGGCCAGCCCCTCGAATCGGTAAGGGTCTTCCTCGACAGCCGCCACGGACGCCACTTTGCCGACGACGTCCAGAATGGGCTTTACGAGGGCAAGGCCCTGGAGGACGCGATCAACACCGCCACCCAACGCTGGATGGGCTGGACGATTGGCCGCCAGACCAGCAAGCAATACGGCATCCCGCGCGGCCTGCCATACCTGACGGGCTTTGTGATTCACTGCGAGATCGTCGAGGAGTCGCTGGCCGCCTGATCGAGCACTGCGCCATCCGCCTCGCGGGTGGCCTGCTTGCTGGTGAAGTCCTCCCACCGACGCACGATCACGTCGACGTACTTGGGGTCGAGTTCGATCAGCCTCGCGATGCGGCCTGCCTTCTCGGCCGCGATCAGCGTCGTTCCAGAGCCACCGAAGGGGTCGAGCACCACGTTGCCGGGGCGGCTCGAATTGCGGATCGCGCGCTCGACCAACTCCACCGGCTTCATCGTCGGGTGCAGGTCGTTCTTCTGCGGCTTCTTGATGTTCCAGACGTCCCCCTGGTCGCGGTCACCACACCAGTGGCGTGTCGCCCCCTCGGGCCATCCGTACAGGATCGGCTCGTATTGGCGCTGGTAATCGGCCCGACCCAACGTGAAGGTGTTCTTGGCCCAGATGATGAACGTCGACCATTTGCCACCGGCTGCGCGGAAGGCAGCCTGCAGCACATCCAGTTCGCTGGAGGACATCGCCACGTAGATACCGCCTCGGCAATGGGCGACGGTGGGCGTCAGTGCCGTCAGCAGGAAGTCGTAGAAGCCATCACCGAGGTTGTCATTGAGGATGGCGCGATCCTTGCCCCGCATCTTGTCCTTGGCGCTGTTGGCGTAGTTCACGTTGTACGGCGGATCGGTGAATACCATGTCCGCCGCCGCCCCTAGCATCAGGCGCTCGTAGCTCTCGGCCACGGTCGAGTCGCCGCACAACAGCCGGTGCTGGCCCATGATCCAGACATCGCCTGGGCGCGAGATCGGCGTCTCGCTGACTTCAGGCACAGCATCCTCATCGGTCTCGCCCTCGTTGTCCGGCTCGTCGCCCGCGATCAGTTCGGCCAGTGCGTCTGCGTCAAAGCCGGTGATATCCAGATCGAAGCCTTCGAGTTGCAAGGCTTCCAGTTCGATCCTCAGCATCGCGTCGTCCCAACCCGCGTTTTCGGCGATGCGGTTGTCCGCAATGACCAGGGCCCTGCGCTGCGTCGGACTCAGATGATCCAGTACGACGACCGGCACCCGTTCCAGCCCCAGCTTCTGGGCGGCGGCCAGCCGACCGTGGCCAGCGACGATGATCCCGTCACTGCCCGCCAGGATCGGATTGGTGAATCCAAACTCCGCGATGCTGGCGGCGATCTGGGCTACCTGCTCCTCGGAATGGGTGCGCGCGTTGCGAGCGTAGGGCAGCAGCTTGGCGGTCGACCACTGTTCGATCTTGTCGGCCAGCCAGTTCATGCCATCACCTCGGCATCAGAGGTGGCGAAACGTTCGGCGGCGACCTGTTCGAACGATTGGCCTGTTGCCAGCAGCGTGACCGGCACACCGGGGTGGTTCTGCTGGAAGCGCTTGATGGCCACTTCCACGTACTCCGGAGCGATTTCCACACTGCGGCAGATGCGGCCGGTGCGTTCGGCCGCCAGCATCGTCGTGCCGCTGCCGCCGAAGGGTTCGAACACGATGTCGCCCTCGTCCGAGTAGGCCTCGATGACGAACTGCGGCAGTGCCACCGGGAACACGGCCGGGTGGTCGATGTCCTGGCCGATCTTGCCCTTGTGGCGCATCACGCGGATCACCGAGTCGGGAATCCGGGTGTCTTGCGTCGGCTGACCCTTGTGCGTCCAGCCGCCCACCTCGCCATCCTTGCCGCGCATCGCCGTGGAGGAGCCATCGGCGCGCAGGTGGGATTCCTGGCCTGCGTGCTTGCAGGGGACGATCTTGTTCGGCTTGCGGCTCTCCCGGTTGAAGTGGAATACGAACTCGAAGCTCGGCGCAAAGCGGCCTGCCCAGTCGCCGGGCATCCCCGGCCCCTGATCCCAGACGTACCACGCAAAGCGCCGCCAGCCCTGCTGGCGCATCCAAGATAGCCAACCGTCCCAATACGGGATCACCTCGTTGTCGCGGTGGATCAGGCCCAGGTTGACCAGCACCTGACCGTCGCCTGCCATCGGCAGATGCGCAAACACGCCACGCATCAGGCCATCCCAATCGGAGATGCCACCCGAGGTGTAGTCGCGCTGGTTGCCGTAGGGCGGCGAGGTGAGGCACAGGCGAGAGAGGTCACCCTGCATCAGCGCAGCGACCACGCTCCGGTCGGTGGCGTCGCCACAGATCAGGCGGTGCGGGCCAATTGCCCAGACATCGCCCGGCCGGGACACCGCCACGACGGGTGCTTCTGGCACGTCGTCAGCCGCGTCAGGCTCGTCGGCGTCGGATTCTGATTCATCATCTGCGAAGGCCACCGCACTGGTGAGCAGTGCCTCGATCTCGGCATCCTCGAATCCGGTCAGAGCGAGGTCGTATCCCGCGTCGGACAACTCGGCCAGCTCCAGGGCCAGCATCTCCTCGTCCCAGCCCGCATCCAGCGCCAGCCGGTTGTCTGCAATCACCAGGGCCCGCTTCTGCGCGACGGTTAGATGGGCCAGTTCGATCACCGGCACCTGATCCAGCCCCAGCTTGCGAGCGGCGGCAAGACGCCCGTGCCCTGCGATGATGCCGTTGTCGCCGTCGACCAGGATCGGGTTCGTCCAGCCGTACTCGACGATGCTGGCCGCGATCTTGGCGATCTGGCTCTCGGCGTGAGTGCGCGGATTGCGGGCGTAGGGAATCAGCGCCTCGACCTTGCGGTACTCGACGTTGAGCGTGTTCAAAGTGGAAGTCCCAAAAGCAAAACCCGCCGAGCGTTGCCGCCGGGCGGGTTGGTTGAATGAAGATTCTGGTGGGGTGGTAACTGCGCCTGGGGGTGGTAACCGGGGCGGTAACCTGGCGGACTGGTAACCTTGCCCGCGCCCTAACGCTAAAAAAGCGTCGCGCTCGCGCCCCCCGCATTGGATTCTGGCGAGGAAGGACCCCTTTTGCCTCGGGCCGCTCGCCGAATCGTCACCGCTGTCCAGAAGATAGCCGAAATACTACCTCTGATCGGCCTGCTTTGTTGCACCTCGCAGCGAGCTCCATTTTGTATCTGACCCGAAAGCGCGAGCAAATGCGGCAAGCATTAATCAGCGTTGTGAAATGCTTTGGACTGCTCACTGATCGCACGAGACGTTCAGCCGATCCGCCACCGTCCTCAGCGCCGACTGCCAGCGACGCCACGCCGTCGTTCGGTCGCAGGCAAAGCGGATCGTGATGTCTCGCCAGCCGTAGCGCTTGGCACGCATCCACACAAGGTGGCGCTGCTCGATCTCCAGCCACTGCACCCACTTCATCGTCTCCAGCATCCGGTCGATGGCTTCGGGTGTGGGTGGGAACGGTCGATAGACGTGCTCGTCGGCTGCGAACGTTTCCCACTCCTTGCGCACGATGACAGGCCACGTGTTGAAGTAGCCCTGCACACGCACAGGGGGCAGGCGTCGTCCGGTGCTGGCGGCTTCCTCGAAGCGGGCCGCCACATCCTCAATCGTCCACTCAGTCATGACGCGCCCCCCCGTACAAGCGCTCGCCAATGCGACGCACGATCTCTCGCTCGATGAAGTCCAGACGTTCGTCGGACGCGTTGACCACCAGGATGTGCTGATCACGCCAGCCACGTTCCTTGATGGCGTCCAGATCGGTGGCCTGGGGTTGCAGCCGCCCGAGGGGGCAGCGGTACTGCGGTGTGGGAACTTTCACGTCACACCTCCTGGCCGTCGTCGTGATGCTGGATCGCCCAGTGGAGCAGCGCCAGGGCATCGGCCTCGTTGTCGTCGACCGGCGCGTGCCCGCGCGCTGTGATGGAAGCGATCACATCGTCCTTGCCAGCGTTGCCCTTGCCCGTGGCGTGCTTCTTGATCGTGCCGACGGGCACGCCTTGGTACGGGATCTGGTGGTGTTCGCACCAGGCGGTGAGCGTGGCAAGGAAACCGCCGTAGGCGTGGGCAGCATCGGTCGAGACGTGGCGACGCACCTCTTCGAAGTGCAGGCAGTCGATGCCACTGGTGATGGCCTTCAGCTCGGTGAGCCAGCGCTTGAAGCGCAGGAAACGCATTCCGCCGCCTTCGAAGCGCTGCGGACGAAAGCTTTCGGAACCGCTGGTGATGTGGCCGTCGCTGCCGCGCAGCGCCCAGCCGGTGGTAGTGCCCAGATCGAGGGCGAGGATGGTCGTGGTCATGGTTTCAGTCCTTTTCTCTCTGGCCTGACGGATCGGACGGGTCTTATCGAAACATCCCATGAGGCGCGCACGCACGCGCACGTGTAGGAGTTACGACGTAGTCCGTCCGATCCGTCAGACGCGGTTGTTTCAGTCATCGGCGTAAGGGGTGTAGGACGGTGCGGGCGGGTACTTGAGGCCCACGCCCTGAAACCCGCGCAGTCCCATACCGTTGCGCCATTTGTCTATGCCACGGGTGAGCAGCAGATCGGCAAAGCGCTTTTGGGAGCCCGTGAATTCCCCGGCAGCCTCAGCCCACAGCTTCCAGTCGTTGAACAGCTCGGCGGTCAATGACTTGGCGTTGGCCTCGCGCACGCAACGCTCATCGAGCCAGCGGCCCAACGCATCCTCGGCTTCGAAATACTCCTCGGTGGCGTCCACCACCCGCTGCGGCGGGGAGAGTCGTCCGTGGCGTTGCCAGTCGAGGCAACCCTGCACGGCCCACGCCAAGATGCCGTCACGTTCAGCCAGGAGCTTCTGCTGCAGGTTCTTGTCACGGCGCTCGGGCGGCACGGTGATCGTGAAAGGGATCAGGTGCAGCCTGCGTTTCATCGCCTCGTCGATGTTGCGAATGGCGGGCCTGTGGTTGCCCGCCACGAACAACTTGAACTGCGGGAAGAACTCGAAGAAGTCCTGGCGCATGAAGCGCGCAGAGATCTTGTCGCCACCGGTCAGGTTCTTGAGCTTGGATTCGGCCCAGCGCTTGCCCTGTTCGGTTTCGATGGCCGCCACGAAGCGTGCGCCGCGCAGCCCCGCCATATCGGTCGGGTGCCGGTCGGTGCGCGTCTCCATGAAGGTGTCCATCGGCGCATTGGTCGCGTAGTCGCCCAGGATGGTGGCCAGCGTGTTGACGAACACCGACTTGCCGTTCGCGCCCGTGCCGTACAGAAAGAACAGCGCGTGCTCCTGCGTCGATCCGGTCAGCGCGTAGCCGACCATCCGTTGCAGGTAGGACTGCAGTTCCTTGTCGCCACCCGTGACTTCGTCGATGAACTGCTTCCACGTCGGGCAGTCGCCGCTGGGCGTTGCTGTGGTGATCTTGGTCATCCGGTCGGCGCGCTCGTGCGGGCGCATCCGGCCTGTCTTGAGATCGACCACGCCGCCCGGCGTGTTGAGCAGCCACGGATCAGCATCCCATTCGTCGGTGGTGGCCGCGTGCCTGCGGTCAGCACGCGCCAGCCGTTCCACGCCCCCGACCGTGCTGGCGCTGGCAAGCTTCGCCGCGACCTTGGGGTTGTCGGCGCGCACGGCGGTCTGGCGACAGACGCTGCGGATCAAGTCCGTGGCGGCCAACGTGTCCTCGGTGCGCCAGCGTTGCCCGTCCCACACCAGCCACTTGCCCCAGCCAGCCACGTAACGCCAGTCGCGGTGGTAGCGGCGGGTGAAGGACAGCGCCAGCGCGTCCTCCGTACCCCAGACGGATTCGTCGCTGCTGACCACCGGATCGACGTCATCGGCCACGTCGTGCATCTGCAAGCGTGGGCCGTGGGTGAGAAAGGTGGCGACATCGAAGCCCTCGGCGATGGCGTCGGCCACATCCCAGCCCTCGGCGGCCTCTTCGGGCGGATAGAGGACGTGGCAGGATTTGGCCCCCGCCGACAGGATGGCCTGTGCCGCTTGCGTGGCGTACTCCCAGCCCGGTTTGTCGCGGTCGGGCCAGATCAACACGGCCTTGGCCAAAAGCGGCGACCAGTCGGTCTTGTCGACCGGGGCGTTCGCGCCGTGCATCGCCGTGGTGGCCACGATGCCCGCCTCGATCAGCGCCTGCGCGCATTTCTCGCCTTCGACCAGCACCACCTGCGCGGCACTGGTCATCCCTGGCTGGTTGTACAACGGCCGTGGATCGGGCGGTGCCATCTTGTGCCGCTTGGCATCCCAAGGGCGGAACTGCTTCCTTTCACCGGGCGGGTCATAGCGGTAGACGACTGCGATCAGCTTGCCGGTGGCGTCGAGATAGTCCCACTTGGCGGTGGCGGGGCCGAGTTCGTCAACCGGCGCGGTTTGCTTTTTGCCTTTGCGCACCGGTGCGGAACGCGCACGACCGAGCAGATCGGCGGCGGCATCGAGCACGCGCGGAAAGTCGCGGGTCACATCGATGCCGAAGTGATTGCCGATCAGCGCGTACACATCGCCGCCGGAGTTGTCGGCACGATCCGTCCATAGGCCTGCCTTTTCGCCCTCAAGCACCACCTCAAGGCTGTCGCCAGGGCTACCCAGCACATCACCGATGAGGAACTTGCCCCGGCGCTTCTTGCCTGCCGGGAACAGAGTGAACAGCACCGATTCCAGCCGGGCGAGCAGTTCTGCGCGCAGTTCCTCCCGCTCGGCATCGCTGACGATGCGTGGTTGGTTTCCGGTGGGGACGGCGGTGTCGTTGAAGTCGATCATTCGGCCTCCTCGACGGCGGTATCCGTATCTCCCGCGAAGCGGCTTTGCGCTGCCGCATTGCGTGCCGCCCACGTAGAAAGCTCTGACAGGCGATAGCGCACCAGCCCACCCATCAGGTAGTGGGGAATCCGGTATTTGCTGCGCATCGCGTGATCGGCGAACCAGTAATACGGCAGGCGCAGCGCGGCAGCCGCCTGCTTGGCGTCGATCATCGGTTCGATGCCGGTAGATGAAAGGGTGTTGTCGGTCATGCTTGTGTCCTCCAGCAGCGGTCTTGCCATGCACACATCCGACATTCGAAGTGGGTCGGGTCATGGAAGCCACGTGGCAGTAGTTCGCCTGCTTCCGTGGCTGAGATGACCTTCACCGCACGATCCGACATGCGCTGGGCAAGGGCTGCATCAAAGGGCACGAGCTCGGTGTAGATCTCCATCGTGTCGGCGTTGAGCGCAGTGAAGATCGCCGGGTGCTCGTGTAGTTCGAGATAGGCTTGGTAGATCGCCACTTGCGCGGCGTAGATGGGCTTGGAGATCGCCAAGCCCTTTCTCTCCAGATCGCTCCAGGACTTGTTGCCCAGGCATTTGCATTCCCACAGTCCAGGATAGGCAAAGCCCTCAGGGCCACCCACGATGACGCCGTCAATGTGGCCCTGCAGGCGACCGTCTGCCACCGAGAAACCGAACTGCTCGCCATCAGCCTTTCGGGTGCGCAAGTCAAAGCCTGCCTCCCGCAGCCACGCGACCATGCAGTCCTCCATGACATGGCCACGCTCGAAGATGCGCAGCATCCGGCCCGGGGTGTCCCGCCCGGGGTCGATGGGAGCCTTGGCGTACTCGAATTGCAGGGCGCGCTCGCAGGCCACCCCGAGGCGCGAGGCCCCGAGGTACTGGCGCTCGGATTGACGGGCTCGGGCCTGTTGCAACCCGGCGTCGACCAGGGCGGTGATCTGGCCCGCGATGCTCGATGAGGAATTGAAGTCCATCATGGCTTCTTCCCCTTCGGTTCATCCCAAGGCAGGTCATCCTCCAGATCCGCGAACGGATTGGCGGCATCGGGTGCCAGCGGATCGGGCGTGGGCGGCAAGCCCCGCACGGGCGGGAACTTGGTGACCTCGTGGTGCGCGACCATCGCCTCCGACCAGCAAGTGACGATGGCATCGATCACCCGCAGCGCTTCGGCCTCGGAGTAGTCGCCCAGAGGCTTGGTAAAACCGATCTCGCCCGCCGCCTCGCCGAAGGACTTGAGGCATTGGCGCATGGCGGCCAGTTCGACTTCAGACGGATCGATCATGGCGACCTCCGTCTTGCCGATGTAGCCATCCTTGGCCTGTTGCCAGTTGCCGTACAGCGCGTGGAACGCGTCCTGGCAGCGACGGGAACAGAACACCCAGTCGAGCACGTAGCGGCGCGCATCGCCGGTCTTGAATCGACCGTCCGTGTGGCCGTAGCCGCGTGCTTGTCGTTTGCAGACCCAGCATTTCATCGGCCTCCCTCACTGCGCCCACGACGGTTTGCCCGTCACGGGTGCGCGTTGGGCAGGCGCTGCCTGATACGCGGGTGCCGCTGGCTGTGCCGGAGCACCGGAGGTGGCACCACCCGTGGTCTTGGACGGCACGCCCATCAACTTGGCGTAGTCGGGGTGATCGGGTTCGACCGCGACCTTGACCACGTTGCGGTCCTGGCCCTTGCCATCCTTCTCGATGTCGACGCGGGCGAGGAACTCGAGGCCATCCAGTTCGTGGAAGCCCTGGATGCGGCGCGCGGCGGCGGCCTGCGGACTGTTGTCCTGCGGGTGGACGTTGCGGGCGCTGTTGAGCGCGGCGCGAATGAAGCTGCGCCCCATCTGACCCCAGGTCGGCCCCTTCTGCGAATGCAGGCCGATGTTCGACCACATCTTGCGTTTGGCGTGGTCGCCAGCGGTGACCACGAACTCGGCGGCCAGATAGATCGAACCGGTGTCGAAGGACTCGGTGGCGTAACCGCCGCCCCAGCCTTGGCTGGGATCGTCATAACCACCGGGCTTGAGGGTCATGCGCACAGGGACAACGGTGCCCTTGGGGATCAGGTCAAAGCCGGATTGCTGTGATTCGGCGTCGTTGAAGTCGTTCCAGTTGTTGCTGGTGGTGGATTGCTGGGTCATGGCGATTACTCCTGAGATTCGTGGGATTGGGTGGTGGCAGTGCGAACGGGCGTGGCGGACTCACCCGCGCACTTGGCGATCAGTGCGCGCAAGTTGGGCGGTTCGAGCGGATCGAGGCGACCGCTGCGGTCTTTGGCGGGGAAGCCGTAGGGATTGACGGTGTGCGTGACGAAGGCGCGGTATGTGCTGCCACTGCCGTCTGCTTCCTGGGCCTTGATCTCGGCCAGCGTCACAACCTCGTCGACGATGCCGGGCAGCTCCAGTGCGGTCTTGCTGCCTTCGGTCTGCGGCACGAACACCTTGCGGTTGTAGTCATCGAGCCGCTCGTCGAGGATGGCCACGAACACCACGTTCTTGCCGCGTGCGTGCTGCAGATGGGTCAAAGCGCTGATCATTTCCTGCCCGAGCAGGCCGTAGGCGCCGCGCATGTCCGGCTTGCCGGTACGGTCGCTGACCGCGCCGGGTTGCGTCTTGCACCACGCGAAGCACTGGCGCGACAGCTGCGTGATCGAGTCGAGGAAGAAGGTCTGGTAGCGGCCCAGTTGCGCCGGGTCACCGAACTTCTCGATGACGTGGTCGTAGTGCGCCTGCGAGAAGGCAGACTCCGGCGGCAGCGACTTGTCCGGGCCCGCGAGGAACACGAAGAAGTCGCGGCTCTCGGGCCAAGACGCCGGTCGAATGGTGTCGCCCGGCCAGTCGGCCACGGCCAGATCGCCTGCCTCGATGTCGATGAACAGCGTGGTCTTCGGATCGAGGTCTTTGAGCCGGGTGGTCTTGCCGATGCCGGACTTGCCGAGCATCAGCAGTTTCACGCCCTTGCGCTCGGCCATGCGCTGCTTCGCGGAGATGATGGGGAGGCTCATCACGCGGCCTCCTTCAACTGCTCGGCGACGGCAGGATTCCAGAGGATCTGGTAGCCGCTGTGGCCGTTGCGCGAGTACGGCATAGCCTCGGCCCACCCCTCACCGGCCTCGGTCAGCTCCCATTCGTCACGGTCATTGCGGAACTGGAAGCCGTGTGACGCCAGTGACTGGTTCGTGGCCTTGGCCGAGCGGTTGAGCAATTTTCCGAGCTGGGTGGCGTTGAGCGCGCAGATCGGCTCATTGGCCGACGGCAGTGCGCGGCGCAACACCTCGGTGGTGATGCCCGTGTTCTCCTGAATGCAGGTGAGCGTTGCCGCCGCTGCGATGCCCGGCTTGACGCCCGGCACCTTCGCCACAGCCTCGCCGATCAGCAGAATCGCGGATACACGGTCATGGGTCGGTGCAGGCAAGGCCCCCAGCGCAGCGGGAGCGGTATAGCTGCCGGTCTTGCGGATCGCGGGCAATACCTCGTGGGTGACCCAGCGCTTGAAGCGCTTGGCGGCATCCTTCGTGCTGCCGAGGATCAGGGCGTAGAGGCCCGACTCGTTGACGTGGTTGGCGCGCTGGTTGCGTCCAAGGTTGTCGATGACGTCGCGTTTTGCGACATCATCCGAATCGACGTGTTTGGCGAGAGCATCGCGCGGATTCGACAGTTCCAAAGCTGCGCAGACGTCGGCGGCGTTGAACCACGGCTGGACCGCGTCGTCGACCTGAACGCGCACAGCGTGCGCTTCAAACTGGAAGGGAATGATTGCACTCATGGCCATTACTCCGAATCAAGGGAAAGAGTGAAAGACGGCTTGCCGGAATCCACGGTGCGAGCGGCAGCGAACTGCTGCTGCAAGGCAGGCGGCCAGTTCGTGAAGCGGGATTCGGAGACGGACAACTTGATGTCGAGGTAGCCCTCGACCTTCTCGCCTGACGCCACGATGCGTTCGGCGATTTCGGTCAATTGCTGCTGGTTCCAGCTGACCTTCTTGGGCAACTCGAACTTGAGCCGCAGCGGGCCATCGCTGATATGGGCGGTGCCGAAATCGCGGCCGGATTCGCGCAGCGCGGCGCGGGCCTGCTCCCCGTAGGCGGCGTCGAGCGCCGCATCGAACTTGGTGCGCGCCTTCTTGAGCCAGTCGATAGCCGCGTCGAGGTTCTTGTCGATCTCGCGCTTCTGCTCGGGCGGCAGTGCGGCCAGTTGGCTGACGGACATCTCGGCGATGTCGGCGGGGAAGATAGTCAGATCGCTCATGGCCGTCCTCCTCACTGATACGCACGGGCGAAGGTCGAGTAGCGCGCAACACGCCGCTCGAAGGCCTCGATCTCGGAGATCAGGTAGGTGACGCGCGAGCCGACCTTGCAGAAGATCGGGCCCAGCTGGTCTTGACGCCACCGACGCAAGGTGTGGACGGACAGACGCCAGCGGGCGGCGAGTTCGAACTCGTTGAGCGCGAGCAGTGGCTCACCCTCTGGCAGCGGCGGAAAGAAGGTCCGCGCGGATTGAACAGGTGCAGGGTGTTTTTGCATGGTGGAACTCCTTTTGTTTGGGAGTTCCTATTCAATTCCTCCATGTCTTGGGCTTGCGCATGTCCGTTTTTGGCTTTGACTGGCAAGCAGCCGTCGCATGATCCGTGCGGCAATTCTTGTAAGTTGTTGATCTATATTGAATCTTCGCCTCTGTTTCGGATATTGCGATTTCGGTTATTTCGTTTATAATGGCTTCAATGCGTACCTTGACCCGACGAGGAGACCCCTTATGAACGCTCCCGCCATCCCCAAAACCCTGCCTTCTGCCGAAGACATTGCCCTGGCCCGAGAGTCCGGCCGGGCGCTGTCGACCGTCCTCAAGACCCGTGCTGATACCCAGCAGATCGACTTCCATGACGACCAGGGCGCAGTGCACACCGTGTCGATCCCGACGTCGGCCCTGCGCCTGCTGCTTGATGTGCTGACCGAGATCGGCCAGGGCAACGCCGTATCCATCATTCCGATCCATGCGGAGCTGACGACGCAGGAAGCCGCCGACGTGCTCAACGTCTCCCGGCCTTTCCTTGTCCAGTTGCTGGAGAAAGGTGACATCCCGTTCCACAAGATCGGCACCCATCGCCGCGTGCGTTACCAGGATGTGATCGCCTACAAGAACCGCATCGATGCGGAACGCCGCAAGGCGCTGGATGAGTTGGCGGCCCAGGCCCAGGAACTCGGCATGGGGTACTGACTGGATGAGTTCGCACTTCACCGTCGTCTATGACGCCTGCGTGCTCTACCCGGCACCGTTGCGCGATCTGTTGATGCATCTGGCGCTGTCGGATCTGTACCGGGCGCGCTGGAGTGACACGATCCACGACGAGTGGACGCGCAACGTGCTGGCCAGTCGGCCCGATCTCACAGCCGAGCAGTTGAACCGAACACGCCAGCTGATGAACAGCCATGTCCGCGACAGCCTGGTCACCGGGTTTGAGTACCTGATCCCGTCGATCCAACTGCCCGACGCGGACGACCGTCATGTGGTGGCCGCCGCGATTCACTCGGGCGCGAGCCTGATCGTGTCCTTCAACCTCAAGGACTTCCCGCCTGAGGCGCTCAAACCCTACAACCTCGTGGCCCAACACCCCGACGACTTCATCGTCGACTTGCTGGATCTGTTCCCGGCGGGTGTGTTGGAGGCCGTAGCTCACCATCGGCGCTCACTCAAGAACCCGCCCAAGACAGCAGATGAATACCTGGACACCCTGCAGGCGCAGGGCCTGACTCAATCGGTGGCGGTCATGCGCCAATGGACTGTGGCCATGTAAACGGCCGAAGGGAGAATCAATGGGCAAGAAGACCCTGACCAACGCGCACTGCCTGCTCGAACTGATCGAGAAGGCGCATGTGACCAACCTCAAGCGCTTCAGCGGTCTGCAGGAGTGTCAGGCACTGGCCCGAGGATTTGACTGGTTGCAAGACGCGGAGACACTCCCCACCGCACTGATCGAGCACGTCCGGCACCTTCGCAAAGAGCAACGTGACCCCGCCGAACGCGAGGCACTGCGCATCCTGCGCCTGGCTTCGCCCAGAGGTGCGCAGATTCTCACCACCGTCGCAGACCAATTGCACGACAACGAGCTGATCGCTGCCTTTCTGGCCGAAGACGGCGGCGAAATCGGTCGTTCGGTCTGGATGCGCACCCACTCCGATGACGCGGCGCGACTGTTTGATGTTGCCGAATCGATCCTGAACACCGGCGACATCCGGGGCAACAAGCGCCTTTTTGATGCCTTTGACATCCCCTGCGATGACGCACCACCGTTCATCTGGAACGACGCCATCAAGAAGGATCTGGAGTCGCAGCTCACCAGCACCATGCGGCTGGCCGAGCCCTGCGAGGTCATCCATGTGCAGATGGCCGAAGAAAAGAAAAACGGCCACACCCAGCTGACGCATTACCTGGTGGTGCGTTTTGCGGGTGACCAGGTCACGGCTGTGCAGATGCTCAACCGCAGCCGCAAGAGCTTCTGCTACTTCCCTGCGCGGGACGCGACCCTTGTCTACGCCCCTGACCGCAAGGTGGTGGAGGTCTATGCGCACACCCTGTCGACACGGGCCCCACTGGCCAATGTGCTGTCCAAACACGGTTTCAAGGCTCCGCTGTCGAGCCGACCGCTCAATCGCTCACGGTATGACCTGTCCCGCTTCGCGCTGCCACTGAAAGACACGAAACCCAAACTCGATGGCGTGCGCGTCGAGCGCCTTTATCTCACTGAAGCGAAGGCCTTGCTCGGGCACGCGACCGATACCGTCTCGCTGCACATCGACAGCTGCGCGGAACTGCACGAAGTCATCCATGAACATTGGAGCAACCACCCGTTCTCGCAACCCGGTGCCATCCTTGGCGTGACCCTGGTGGCCGACTTGGTGTTCGATGGCGAAACGGCTGAAACGCCGCTGTCCATCGTGCTGGCCGAGCCCGGCCGATGCAGTCTGCAAGGCGAGAAAGACGCACGCTTGCGGCAGGCTGGGACGCAGTTGCTCGAAGCCTTGGGCGTGCTCAAGCCCCTGCACCCGGGGTCAGGAATCGATGACCCGAAACTGGTGGTGCAGGTCGCACGCCTGCTGGAGTACGCCACCAACACGATGGACGGCTTCGCCCTGGCGCAACTTGGTATCGACATCGACCGCTTCGAGGACGAGGGCATCATCACGGAGGGTGACCGGATCATCGAGAAGGTCGTCGAACTGGCAAACGGTGAGCACACCAGCGTCAAACTGGAGCGCTGTGCCGATGGCAATCAGGTACGTTACCGCGATCCACTGACGGGGGCGGATGTGGTGCTGCCCGCCAAGCACGCCCGGCGCTGGAAGGTGCACCTGAACTGGCTGCGCGAGGAGATCATCACGGCGCTGGGCACTGCACTGCAGAGTGTGCGTGGCAAGCACCAGGACGAAGAGCCGATTTTTCTGGGGGAGCTTGATATCGATGGCCATGACATTGCGCTGTACTTCGCGGCCAAGATGTCCAGCGAGCGCCAGTACGCCAAGGTCGATACCGCCTTGCGCCTGCGTCCACGCAGCGTCCCCGGCATCCTGCTGACCACGGCATCGGAACCCTTTCCGTTTGCCGGAACTAACGTGGTGATACCCATCGAGGACGTGCTGTCTGCTGCTGGTGCAACGACGGCCATCGACTTGGCGCAGTTGAAGCTGGCCTATCGCCACGGGCAACTGGCTGCCATGGGCGGCACCTCGGTTGCGCTGAAGCTCTCTCCGGATGGGTATGCCGCCACGCTATACCTCCCTGGACAAGCACCGTGGAAGGTGACGAACAAAGCCAAGATCATGGTGCTGCAGCGTTTGGTCGATGCCCATGCAGCGGGCTCGCCGCACGTGAACACCAAGAAGCTGATGGAGGACACGGGCTGCGCTTCGCCATCCAACCTGTTCACCAGTAAAAACTCACCGTGGCGCAACTACCTCGTTCGGGTCAAAGGCTCGCATGCCTGGCAATTGAATCTGCCGACCGTTGACGCCCCTGTCGAGGACGATGACCAGCCAGAAGCCGCCTCCGAAGTCATGGAGGATGCATGACCGGCGTCGCGTACAAATGGCAGTTCGCATCACGGTTTCGGCGGCATGCCTTCGGCTGGCGTTCGGACACGCCCATCCAGCGCATCAAGGAGGCCTTGGCCGAGATCAAGCAGGTGGCCCGCAAGGAGCCGGTGCTGGCCGCCGAGGGTGCCGTTACCTTGCTGGAGAAGATCTCGCCCGCACTGGAGCAGGTAGACAGCTCCTCCGGGGCGCTGGGCTCCGCCGTGAACAAAGCCATCGAGACCCTGGTGCCCCTCATCGTCAAGGCCAACGTCGAGCCCAAACAGCGGCAACGCTGGCTGGATCGGTTGTGGCAGGCGTTGCAGGACGATGAAATACCCTACATCGAACTGCTGGGCGACCACTGGGGTGAACTGTGTGTGACGCCGGACATGGCCTCGCGCTGGGCCGATGAGTTCATCCCTGTCGTTGAAAGCGTGTGGAGTCCGAGCGCATGTGGGCATGGCTACTTCAAGGGCACCAGCGCCTGTCTGTCCGCGCTGTTCGCGGCAGGTCGTCATGACGAGTTGCTGGCCCTGATCGACAAGGCGCGGTTCAAGTGGTGGCACGACCGACGCTGGGGGGTGAAGGCCTTGGCTGCGATGGGCAAGAAAGCCGAGGCGATCCGTTATGCCGAGGACTCACGCGGACTCAACGATCCGGGCTGGCAGATCGCTGAGGCCTGCGAGGCCATCCTGCTGTCGTCAGGCTTGGCCGATGAAGCCTACCGGCGCTATGCCATCGAGGCCAACCAAGGCACCACGAACCTGGCCACCTTTCGTGCCATCGCCAAGAAGTACAGCCACGTTCCACCGGAGCTCATACTGCGGGATCTGGTCGCCAGCACGCCCGGCACAGAAGGCAAATGGTTCGCTGCGGCCAAGGATGCGGGCCTGTTTGCGCTCGCCGCTGAACTCGCCAATCAAAGTCCTACTGATCCCCGGACCTTGACCCGCACCGCCAGAGACTTCGCAGTCGACCAACCGCAGTTCGCCATCCATGCCGCTCTGTCAGCGCTGCGCTGGATTGCGCGTGGCCACGGTTATGAGATCACCGGCGCAGACATCCTGGACACAGCCCATGCCTTGCAGCAGGCGAGCACGCAGGCGGGTGTCGATCAGCAGCCACTGTCAGCCTTGCTTGCACCGATTTTGGCTGAGGCGCCGCCACGCCATCTTCTGCATCAGGTGCTGTCGCCATTCGTCAAAGCGTAGCGACCAGCGCCCGGCCATCGAGCCGCGCCGATTAATCAGCGTTGAGATTTACTTCGGAAAATCGGGCTCACTATCCCTGACGGTTGCAATTCCTCGGAGCCGTCATGAAGAACCTCGAACTCGCATCTCCCCCGGAGATGAGCGCCAGCGCCCGTGCTGGCGAAATCGCCGCCATCCTTGCGGCTGCCATCGTCCGCACCCTTGCTGCGGATGAGCCCAAACAGAGAGAAGTTGGCCTTGGCTTCCTGCCCGACCAGCGCGTTCATACAACCCCCTATCAACAGGAGAAGTTGTGATGAACGAGAAACAAGCATCCGTCGCGGCACGGATCGCGGAGCTGGCCTGCCTGCCGATGTCCGAGCTCTGGACGGTGTGGGATCGGTACTTTCCGCGCCGTCCGGACTACCCCAATCGCACGCACGTCGAGTCCCGCCTCGCCTACAAGCTTCAGGAGGAAGCCTTCGGTGGCCTCGCGCCCGAAACCAAGCAGCGCCTGGAAGCCATCGGCGCAAAACACTCCAAGATCAAGCTGCGGGCCAAGCCGCGCGAGTTCGATTTCGCGCCGGGCACGATCCTGCTGCGCGAATGGGGAGAGCGCGAACATCGGGTGACAGTCACCGCCGAGGGGCTGTTTGAGTACCAGGGGCGCAACTTCAAGAGCCTGACAGCGGTGGCCCGCCACATCACGGGCGCGCACTGGTCGGGGCCGCTGTTCTTTGGCCTGAGCAAGGGAGGTGCGCGATGAGCGAGATCGCCAGCACCAAGGCCCGCAAGCGCTGCGCCGTCTACTGCCGGGTGTCATCGGATGAACGGCTTGACCAGGAGTTCAACTCCATCGACGCGCAGAAGGAGGCGGGCCACGCTTTTGTGGCCAGCCAGCGATCCGAGGGGTGGATTCCGGTGGCCGACGACTACGACGACCCCGGCTTCTCTGGCGGCAACACGGATCGGCCGGGGCTGAAACGCCTGATGGCGGACATCGAGCGCGGCCAGATCGACATCGTGGTGGTCTACAAGATCGACCGCCTGACGCGCAGCTTGGCCGACTTCTCCAAGATGGTTGAAGTGTTCGAACGCCACGGGGTGTCCTTTGTGTCGGTCACCCAGCAGTTCAACACCACCACCTCGATGGGTCGGCTGATGCTCAACGTCCTGCTGTCCTTCGCCCAGTTTGAGCGCGAGGTTACCGGCGAACGCATCCGCGACAAGATCGCCGCCGCCAAGCGCAAGGGGATGTGGATGGGTGGCGTCCCGCCCCTGGGTTACGACGTCGACAACCGCCTGTTGGTCATCAACGAGGCCGAGGCGGCAGTGGTGCGTCGCATCTTCGAGGAGATGCTGACCATTGGTTCTCCAACCCAGATCGCCGTCAATCTGACTGCCGACGGCATCACGACCAAGGCCTGGACGACGCAGGAGGGCCAGACCCGCAGCGGTACGCGCATCGACAAGAAGTACCTGCACAAGCTGCTGCGCAACCGCATCTACCTGGGGGAGTTGTCGCACAAAGGGAACTGGTACCCCGGCGCTCACCCGCCGATCATCGGCCGGGAGCTGTGGGACAAGGTTCACGCGGTGCTGGCCAGGGATGGGCACGCACGGTCGGTGGAAACCAAGATCCGGTCGCGCACCGACGCCTTGCTGCGCGGCCTGCTGTACGCCCCCTCGGGCGAACGGATGTACCCAACCTACTCACGCAAGAACGGGCGCAAGTACCACTACTACGTGTCCAAGTCGGAAAGCAGGTTCGGGGCACCGGGCAAAAGCTACGAGCGCTTACCTGCGCCGGAGATTGAGGCTGCAGTGGTGGCTCAGATCCGCACGGTGCTGACCAGCCCGGAATCCATCGCATCGGTGGTGCGCCACATCCAGCGCAACGGCGGTCAGATCGACGAGGCCACCACGGTGATGGCGATGGGACGGCTCAACGACGTGTGGGATCAGTTGTTCCCGGTCGAGCGTCACCGCATCGCCAACCTGATGATCGAGCGCATCGACCTCGTCCACGTCGGCGAGGTGCAGGGCATCAAGGTGAAGTGGCGGGAACTGGGCTGGGACGCCCTGATCGGTGAGTTTGCCCCAAGGGGCATCGGCGCGGAACTGGTGGAGGTCGAAGCCTGATGGACGACACACTGGAAACCTTCGTGCCCCTGACGTTTCGCCGCCGGGGCGCGCGGCGGGTGGCCGCCGACGACCGCCACGTCCACGATGTGACGCTGCTGGAGGGGGTGGCACGCGGTTTCTACTGGCAGCACCTCGTGGACACCGGTGTGATGAAGAGCGGTTCGGACATCGCCCGGGCCGAAGGACTGCACCCCTCGGTGCCCAACGAGCTGATGCGCCTGACCCTGCTCGCGCCTGACATCCTCGAACTGCTGATGGCCGGGCGGCAGCCGCGCCGGATGAACCTGATCTGGTTCCAGCGCAACCCGCTGCCGGTGGATTGGGAGGCGCAACGCCAGATCGTGAAGCGCTTTGAGGAGGACGCATGAGCAAGAAGCACCGGGGCCGGTTCAAGGGTGATCCGGTCACCTATCAACTGCCGAACCCGGCAGGCGGCGTGCAACTGGAAACCTTCGTGCCCTGGACGCTGGTGAAGCGGGGGCTGAAGAAGCAGGTCATCACGCCCTTGGACGCGCCGCAGGCATTTCTGTCCGAGGCCACCCGGGAGCGGCAAGCCCGGTCGGCCGCGCAGGACACCGCGTTGATGCGGGCGCTTGGCCTCGCACACCACTGGCAACGCCTGCTGGACGAAGGGCGATTCGCATCGATCAGCGAGATCGCACAAGCCGAGGGCCTTGATCTCGGTCGCGCCAGCAGAATCGCCCGATTGGCTCACTTGGCACCCAGCATCGTTGAATCCTGCGCAGCCGGTGAGGATGCTGGGGTGACCCTGGAGCGTGTCTGCCGCCGGGCCATCCCGCAGCGATGGGACGTTCAGTGCGCGCGCCTGCTATCCGGCCGATGAGCCGCAGCAGCTGCCCTTGCCGCGCTCCTGAATCGGCGGGCACGGCACGGTGCCGTAGGAGCAGTACACACAGCAATCCCCCGGCTTGGGCTTGAGCACCGTGTGGCACTGCTCGCACTCGTAGAACCACTGACAGGCATCGGTGGGCATCGTCTCGGTCTTGGCGTAGCCGCACGCGGGACAGGTCAGCGTCGATTCCAGGATCACTGCCGTCATTTGGCGTTCCCTACGACGGTCGAGGGGTAGCCCGCCTCCTTGGTTGCACGCGTCAGGGCCTCGACGTCGGTCTTCGCATCATCGAAGGTCACCGTGGCCTCGCGCCGGTCCAGGCTCACCTCGGTCTTGCTGACGCCCGATACTTGGGTCAGCGCCTTCTTCACCGTGATCGGGCAGGTGGCGCAGTTCATGCCGGGCACGGACAAGGTGACGGTCTGGGTCGCTGCCCACAAGGGCGAGGCGAAGGCGGCACATGTGGCCAGCGCAACGAGCTTCTTCATGGCAATCTCCTTTCAGTAGAACCAGGGCGCGATGAGCGGGAATCCGAGGGCGAGGACCACCAGCGCCACCACGATCCAGTACAGCAGCTTGTAGCTGCGCTTGACCGACGGCCGCGCGCAGACCTGCCCCGGTACGCAATCCGTGGCCGGTCGCCAGATGCGCCGGTAGGCGAAGAACAGCGCCACCACCGCCGCGCCGATGAACAGGGGCTGGTAGGGTTCGAGCAGGGTCAGGTGGCTGATCCACGCGCCCGAAACGCCGAGCGTGATCAGCACCAGGGGGCCGAGGCAGCAGGTGGAGGCCAGGATGGCGGCCAGCCCGCCCGCCAGCAGCGCGCCGCGTCCGCCGCCTTGTGTATCTGTTGGTCGATCTGTATTCATGTGTTAATCTTACTTCCGTACTTAAGTACGGAGTCAAGCGCCATGAATGCCCCCCCCGAAACCCTGACCATCGGCGTCCTGGCCGATGCCGCCGGGGTCAACGTCGAGACGATCCGCTTCTATCAACGCAAGGGGCTGATGCAGGAACCCGACCGGCCGCTGGGCGGCATCCGTCGCTACGGCAAGGCGGATCTGGCGCGCGTGCGCTTCATCAAATCGGCCCAGCGCCTGGGGTTCAGCCTGGACGAGATCGGGGAATTGCTGAAGCTCGAGGATGGATCGCATTGCACCGAGGCCCGCGCGCAGGCCGAGCGCAAACTGGCCGATGTGCGCGAGCGCCTGGCCGACCTGCGCCGCATCGAAGTCGTGCTGCAGGATCTGGTGCAGCGCTGCTGCGCCGCCCAGGGCGAAGTGCGCTGTCCGCTGATCCATGCCCTACAGGAGGCGTGACGATGGAACTGATGAAAGTCGCCATCCTGTTTGCCGTCACGGCGGTCGCTGAAATCGTTGGCTGCTACTTGCCTTGGCTCGTCCTCAAGCAGGACAAGCCGGTGTGGCTGCTGGTACCGGCTGCCTTGTCGCTCGGGCTGTTTGCGTGGCTGCTGACGCTGCATCCGACGGCAGCGGGGCGCACCTACGCGGCCTACGGCGGGATGTACATCGCCGTCGCGCTGGTCTGGCTGCATTTCGTCGATGGCGTGAACTTGACCCGCTGGGACGTCGCGGGAGCCAGCGTCGCCTTGGTCGGTATGGCGGTCATCGCATTGCAGCCTTCAACGTCTGGGTGAGCGCTGCCTCGATCCGTTCTCGGTCGCCTGCGCTACAGCAAACGAAAACCGCAACCCGCAGCCATCAACCCCTTGAAAACACACGACTTCGCCACTTGCTCGGTCAAGAGACCCGCAGAGAACGGAGAGAGAAAAACGGCACAGTCGGGCCTGAACATCGGCGTACCCGCAAGGGGAAGGTCAAGAGCCCAGGCCCGGAAACCGCGCCAACACTGGGGGAACGGGCAAAAAAAATCCCAACCGATGAGGGTTGGGATTTTGGGTATTGGTGGTGGGACACTTGCCCACCACCGACAGCAGCATGAATGTACGCAAAACAGAATGCTCCTACTCTTGCGTACCGATGCGAAAGGTTTGACCGGGGCCCATCCTACCTCAAAACCCGCTTGGTTCGATCACTTTTCGACGGTCGAGACTGGATGCCAATCTTCACCCTTGTCCAACCGGGGCCACAGCATCCATTTACAGCCAAGGCCTCCCAGACCACCCGCAGGACTTGCTACCTTCCCGAAACAGAGCGTTCATGGGCTCCCATTCACCACAAGGAGTTCACCATGACCACCACCCACTTTGATCAACTGCAACTCGCCGAGCGCTGGGGCTTGTCAACAGCGACCCTTGAACGCTGGCGCACGAACGGTACCGGGCCAAAGTACATCCGGCTGCCTGGCAAAGTCATATATCGCCTGTGCGACATAGAAGCCTACGAAAACGAGTGCCTCGTTTCATCGACTGCCGAGTTCAGTAAGCGCACGAAGATGGTCAATCCGCCGATAGACATCGATCGTTAAATAAACCTTCAAGTAGCTTTCTTATGATGTTTATGTTCAGTCGTCAGAAAGCGTAAAACACTTACCCATCGGGATCGACTAAGTGCGAGTTCCGCTTCTCGAGCCATTCCGAAAAATCAACACCAACTTCGTCGTGATGCTCTCCCAAATCTACTGTGGCTTGCAAAAACCCAAGCTTGCTACCGCAGTCGTAGCGCATCCCTTTATAGCGATAAGCAAAGACTTTTTCTCGACGCAGTAACTGTGAAATACCATCCGTCAGTTGGATTTCACCGCCGACACCTCGTGGCAAGTTTTCGAGTTCTTTGAATATTCCAGGGGTCAAAATGTAGCGCCCAGCAACAGCAAGGGTCGTAGGTGAAATCTCTGGGGAAGGCTTCTCAACAATCCCCGTTAAGTCCACTAAATCCTCTGTAGCGTTCTGACCGCTGACAATACCGTACCGCTTGGTATGCTCTCTAGGCACATCCTGGACAGCAATGATACTAGCTTGCCAATCGGAGAACTGCTTAACCATCTGCGCCATGATCGCTGGCGTGCCAACCATCAGATCATCAGCAAGAAGCACTGCGAACGGTTCATAACCAACCAGTTCTTTCGAACACAAAACCGCATGGCCGAGCCCAAGTGCTCGAGGTTGGCGAACGTACGAACACACCATATCCTCAGGAGCTATGCTACGTGCAACATTCAGTAATTCAGTTTTACCAGCGAGCTCAAGTTCATTTTCCAACTCATAAGCGGTATCAAAATGATCCTCAACGCTACGCTTCGTACGACCCGTCACAAAAATCATATGACGAATACCCGCTTCATAGGCCTCTTCAACTGCATACTGAATTAAAGGCTTGTCAACGACAGGAAGCATTTCCTTGGCAGAAGCCTTGGTCGCCGGCAGGAATCGAGTTCCAAGCCCAGCGATTGGAAAAACAGCTTTTTTAATGTCGCCCATAAAACACCAAGGAAAACTTTCTGAGAATGCAAAACAAAAATCACCCCGTCCATGTAGAATTAATCTACACACCAAGAGCAAGGCACAAGAATTATTTAGATTGACTCTTATGTATCCGCACTGGGTGGGGAAACCCATCGCCAGGCACAAGAGGGGCGCCATCAACCAACACATTTGAATAGTCGTTACCGACATCAATTTTAGTGATTGTTCGAAACCCCGAACGCTCAAATTCTAAAATATCACCAACATTAAGAATTACATCGCCAAATCTTCTTTTATAAGTAAAGCTATAAAAACCTGGCGAATCTGTGCTAACCCACAAACCAGCAGCCCAATTCTTGTCGGTTACATTGGCAGGATACACACTTTCCACACCAAGACTTTTCCAGTCTAAAAGATTTGCTGAGAACCGCTCGTTGGTAACTAATTGTGGAAAATCAATCGTCGTTATCGGGTTATTGACATTTTCTTGATCCATTAGCTCTTTATCAGAATGCAGTAGAACTTTAGCATCCACACTCAACCCCATGCTTCTTAGCACCAATTTAACCATGGGAAGAGAATAGTAATCTCGAAGCGAAGAATGCATTCCAAATTCGTCATAGAGCAGAACTGCTGCACTCGAATCTTGCCAAGATGAGGTCTTGACTAATATTGTGCCTCCATATGGCACAACAGAGTTTTGCCCTTTCAGGAAACTAGCAAGATTATTCAATTCAATAACGTTTGGCAGAACAAATCCTTTGGCAACTCTAGACTGGGACAATGAAGATAAATAAACAACAAAAAAGACAACGAGACATAGCGGCGCCACAAACACTGGCATCATATTTTCACTTGAGATGCGGCCATGAAAAATATTTTTCATCAGCAACCTCACAACCAACAGCAGAGAAACAAAAACAGATACCGCCAACGCTCCAATAGATCTGTAAGATCCCCAATTCTCAGCTGTGGCCAAATTCGGAACATAAGAAAGCAGAAAATAAAGTACAACCATTACTACTAGTACAGCCGCAACTTTAAATCCACGAAGTCTTCCCAAAAGCAGGAAAGCAATTATAAATATCGAAACAACTAACCATCCCACAGAGCCAATTCGAGGCACCGCGTAGAGCGAGAAAGCGTTCGCAAGAGGCTCGGATATAAACCACGTTAATTTTCCAAATATGTCAGTAACAAGGCCATACCGCGAAGAATCACTTGGATACAGAAGCTGCCCAACCTTAAAAACAGCAAAGGCGCCAATCATTGCTATCGAAAATGAAATAACAACATCGAACAATCTGGCGGAGCTCCATTTATTGCCCGAATCAAAAGCCGCAACCAGAGAGATAAACACACCAGTCCAAAACAGCATAGCAAGTGGCTGGTAAATCACGAGAGAGACAAATAAAACTACCGACGAAAGTACAATTGCCAGTATTCGAGATCTATCGTGGATACGACACCCCGGCGTCAATATAAAAGCACTCAACAAGGCCAAAATGCCAGCGTATGGAGTTGTAAAATGCTGAGCCCAGGAAGCATAGACATGGAAAGAAGGAAGGAGCACAACTCCGATCGCAAGCAAAATTGAGGTAATGAAATCAATTTTTTGCGCTTTTGAAAATTTATATAAAACAAATCCAAGCAACGAAATGCCAATGATTGTAATAAATCTAAGATATTTCAGGCCCTCAATACTTCCGGCCGCCGAAAATCCCGCATCAAAAATAAAAGCATTCAATGGTCTTCCGGCGCCAATTAACAACGACACAGTTCCAGCTTGACCGGTTATTCCGTTATACAAGAAGGACCAATCATCCAACACGGCAAAGGTATTGAAAATAACTACGGCGTACGTTAAGAAAACAATTGTAAATACAGTTAACGCAGCTATCGCGTCCACACTTCTCGTAGTAAAGCCAAGCTCACTTATGCGCTTCATTGAATTAGTCATTTATTTAACCGCCAAACCGATTGGTTGAGTTATTTGATTTTCTAATAGTTATGCGCTCTGGGTTATAAAATCCAAGGCAAGCCTTGAAAAGCGTTAAAAGAACTGATAGATTTCCCTTGACTGAGCTAATCTTCGTTGGGACCTCGCCTTCAGGATATCGCCGAACGGAGGCTATCTCGGAACAAATAAACTTCAATTTTGGAGCGCGATAAGATAAATATGCCAAGAGCTCGTAGTTGCTAAAGACATCCCTAAATAAATGAATATCCGGTGACTGCAAAAGTGCGCGACTGTAAGCTCTAAAACCTTGCGTCGTATCCGTCCATCTAAAACCAGATGCCAGACTTAAACACGGTGCATGGATATACCGTATCGCAAAGTCTCGTGACTTTGGCGTGTTCACGGCCACCCCACCAGGCAGGAAACGCGATGCCTGAACAAAATCAATCCCGCCTTCTAGCGCCTCAATAAATCGCGGTATGGCTTCGGGGTCATCCTTGTCGTTCCCATCGATGGTGACAATGCCCTCGTATCCTTGATCGAGCGCAAAAGCATAGGCGCATCTAAGTTGGGCGCTCAGTTTTCCTGGGCCTTTTTTCACCACAAGCCCTCTGACGCCCACTTGCCGCAGTGAATCTAGCTCTAAGGAACCGTCCGTACTGCCGCCATCAACAATGATGATGTCTGCAATCGACGAAATCCGCTCCGCCTCCATACGCTTGAGCAGGCTCTTAATACGCTCTCCTTCGTTAATCACGGGGATGACAACGCAGTAAGGATGTTGCTTGCCCAACCACAGCGGTGTCTCCATGGCGGGTACTTGCCACTTTGCCCGCTCTTTTGGAGAAATATCTTGTGTCGTATTCATTTGTTTATGCAACCCGAGCTGTGATAAGTGCCACGCCTGCAATCACGAGCAGGATGCCGGCACCTGTGGTCCAGTGAAAGGGTTCACGGAAGATCAAAACGGAAAAAAGTGCGACCGTTGCTACCGCCCCGGAAGTCAGTACCGGGTGGGCAACATTCAAGGGCAACCTGGCCAGTGCAGCGGCATAGAGCAGGAAAGCCCCACCGTATAGACCTAAGCCGAGCCAGAAGGGCCAGTTGCTCAAGGCTGCCAACGGATCTGCAAGGGAGGGGAACCTCCTCGGGGGCATCATGGCCATCTTGACCAGTACGCTGGCAGAGGCGTTTGCGGCGATACCAAGCACCAAGATCAACCATTTCATCTGGCCACCCCGTGTTTAGTCCGGTAGCACTCAACGGCACAAACCAGCGCACGTTCAATCGACTGGAGGTGAGGTTCCTCCTTTGTGGCGACCATCTCTATCGAAACTAGGTGTTCTGGAAGGTGTTGACTCAGGGCCCCGTGCATCAACTGATGATCAGTCCCGCCATCACCCAAAGGCACCAGATCCGGCTCACTCGCATGAACGTGCCCTATAAGTCTGGAACTGCACTCCAGCACAGCTTCGGGAGATTCTCCATTGATCGTTAAGGCCCCAGTATCAAACTGCATCCGGATAGCCTCGTGACCAACCTCTGCGACGACATGGGCTGTCTCTTCGCTGGTGGTCATGAAGTTCGCTCCATATTGGGTTGGATTGGGTTCCAGGCACACGATGACGTCATGTTCCTGTGCAACATCACCAAGACGTCGAAAAAAGCTAACCGCCTGCTCGTGTGCTTGGGCGTCACTCAAGCCTGAGCGGTCACGATTCTTGGGTGAGCCAAATACCAATCGCGTTGCACCCAGGCCCGCACCGATGCGACACACCGCTCGCAGATGCTCCAGCATCGCCTGTTGGCTCTTGCTATCACCAAATACATTTAGCCCTGTCGTCCCAAACAGCAAGGCTTGCATGCCAGTGATCTCGATGTCGTGACCTGCCCACCATCGTCTGACATTTGCGATGTCCTCATCTTTGGCATTGGCAGGGTCAGGAAAGTACTTGCCGGGTGCTACATCAATGGCATCAACGCCGAACTTGCCCAGTAGCTTTGCGACGGAAGTATCCTCTGCGATATCCCAGGCAATGTTTGAAATGGCTAGCCTCACGATGCCACTCCGTTTTCATTCTTCTGGGTCATGGGTTCCGACTGGGCATAGGCTCTAATCGCCTGGATGGTTTCGCGGGCACTGTACTGATACTGACCAAGCGAACCGAAGATTTGCGCGTGCCGTGTTTGCATGTCGTAACGAGCAGGCGGGTTTTCCAGTGTCTGTGTAAACGGTCTTCCGAATCCCAGTAGCGAGACATCCGCAACGCTGATCGGTTCGGCAGTCAGGTGCACCAGTGATAGACCAGCCTTCAGCGCAATTTGTATGTCATACCAAAGGTTGGTCATGGGATAAAACTGGAAAACGCCTCGACTCTCAATAGCGTGAAGATTGTTGTTATTAAGAAAGTCAAAAATCACGTTCTTGCGTAAGCCTGGACCCACCAAGCCAGGCAGCCGAACAATCAAATAGCTGGGGAAATACTGCTCGACAAACTTTTCTAGCAGTCGGCGATGAAGTCCGTAGGCATGCAAGCCTGACTCATCAACCGGCGTAGATTCATCAACGCCAATCGGCTCCTTGAATACATCGACAGTGCTGATCAGTATGAATTTTTTGCACTTAATCGTTCGAAGGTGGTTGATCAGGGAGTCAATCTTTTTTCGATCATCTGCCGGATCACGATTGGCAATCCACTTCTGCGCTGGTGCACCTGCACACACCACTACATCGAATTCACGATTCTCAATTTCGTGGATATTTGTCGAACGGAAAAGTGCAGAAAAATGTGCCTGCTTAAGGAGCGTGCTTCCAACAAAACCAGAGAATCCAATCAGCGCGTTTTCCATCATCACTCCAGCAAGCTCTTGAACTCTTCTGTTTCGAGTTTTTCAAGAACATCGTAAATATTGTCTATCTTCCCACCCAACACCGAATAGCAGCCAGGCAGTTCCGCATGTTTTTCGAAGAGTATCGGACGACCATCATCCCCTTCGTTCTTGACCAAAACGGTTTTGACCTCGAATAGTGAGTCGACATACTTCGCTTCAAGTACGGCGGGTAGGTACCGGCCTACATCCCGGACCATACGGTCGACGCGAGTAGCACGATCGTATTCGTCGAGCTTCTTGTACGGGTCAACGCCCTGTTCGTCCTTCCAGCTAAAGTGTGGGGTGTAACGAACGTGCGACAGCGTGTGCAGGCCACGAGCAGGGAACGGCATCATCGAGAAAAATGGACCGTCCATGACCGTGACCCCAATTTCCTTGAGCACGCCTGGCGCTTGCATAAGCGCCATTTCAGTAACCTCCTGCTTGAGACCCATTTTGGTGCCAGGAAAGTCGCCTGAAAACTGATTCAGTCCACTGTAGGTGCAGTTGAAGACGTACCGACAATTTATTGACGAGGCATCCCCTGACTTCGACTGGATGGCTACGCTCAAGCTTTGGTCGGCTGGCGAACGGGAAATCGCTAAAGCACGGGTTGAGTAATGGATCTCGACACCTGCACCCTGAAGCTCTCTGATTGCCCATTCAGCAAGTCGCGTTGAATCGAAAGCATACTCTTCGACGAGAAAAACATCTTCAATCAGTCGAGGCTCAAAAAGCCGTTTTAAACCGGCTTCAGCAGGCTTGATCTTCGCTCCGATCTCATGGCAAAAACGCTCAAATTGCTTGGATGTTACTTTAGAGTTGCGTCTTGCAATAGCGTAAAGCTTGACAAAATCCTGCTTAACGGCGTCCGGCCAATCCCGCACAAAGCGAGGCAAATTGACTCGGCTACGAAATGCCGTCGTAAAGCTTCTGGGATAGTGGTATCCATTGTGTACACGTGCCTGGTTGTTATACGAGGCACGGAGCAGCAGTTCCGGCTCCCGCTCAAGGAGGATCACCCGGCGCAATCCACGGGTCTTGGCAAGGTAGATCGCGATGGCAGACCCGTAGAAGCCACCCCCAATGATGACTGCATCCGCAGTGCAAGATTGCACGGTCATGCAACAACCTGATCGGAATTGGGCAATTCACGCGTTGCTGACGACGAGACATCCTCAATGTTCAGCTTCTCCCGGCGGGTCATGCGTGCGCTCGTAAACTCTTGGCCAACGTGATACAGCGGCCCCTCATTACTGAGGCTTGCCATATGCAATATGTATTCCCCAAGCACCAAAAGCACGAGTGAAATCAGGAAAAACATGCCTGACTGTTGCAATGACATACTCACCCAACCTGGCGCCACGTCAGTTTTGAAAATCCCAATGGCTACAACATAAACCGAATAAATTAAGTTGGCCGCAGCCCCAAACAAGGACAACGACGTCACAAGTCGCATTGGTGCTTGTGTTGTCGAAACGAGGAGGCGCATCCCTCGATCAATGCTTTCCCCCAATTTTTTGGTGTTCCTTGCAAGTGGTTTGCTGCTGTACTCCATGTTGATACGCGCAAAACCACCAGTTGCCGGCAAGTGCCGGTAAGTAACGGCTGGCTGGGGGTGCTGCAAGATAAAGTTAACGACACGTTTACTCAGCAGCCTGTACTGGGGCGCCTCTTTGGCCAGATGTATTCCGTTGAACGATTTGTACAGAAAATTGAAGACTGCATAGGCCGCTCGGTAAGCGAAGCTTTGGCGTGGTTTCTGCTGGTTATTTGCAAAAACCACATCTGCCCCCATAACTGCTTTATCGAGCATTTCAGGCAAGAAACCGATGTCGTCGAGCTGGGGATCAATGACAGCGACGAAATCACCAAGCGCATTCTCCAGCCCCACCCATGAAGCTGTGTCACCATCAACTTCCTTGGTAAGAGCATAAACTTGTAAGTTTGGATAGCCCGCTTGACCGGTTAGATTTTTGAGTACATTGATGCTTTCATCATCAGACGCGTTATCAACAATAATCAACTCGTAATCGGTGACGAGTGATGACAATTTTTCAGAGGCACTGTGAATAATGCTCTCTAGCTGATGGCCTTGATTGCGTACAACATACACAACAGACAGAAATACCGGGAAAAACGCCATTCTTATGGTCCCCACAACACGCATCTTTGCGATGTGATTGCATTTATCGACAAAATCTTGTCATTTTACCCCGTGGGAGGGGGTACGTCACCCTGTTCGGGCTTCCCTCACTGAATCTTTCTCAATTTTCATGCCAGCAGAAGGTTCAGAGGCGTAAGCAACCACTTCTGCCTGCCGACGACGGACAAGGCCTGGAAGCCTTTTCCCCGCCGCCCAGACCCACTTCAGCAGCTCAGCTGGGACACATTCGTGCTCGCCACGGTTGACCTTCCGCCTCAGTGTTGACCGCTGTAGCGCCCCGGCACCGAGGTTAAAGGTGAAAGAAACCAGCGCATCGAACTGCCCGTCTGTCAGTGGCACCGAGATCAGCCGCAGCACGGCTCGTTCGGCGATGCTCACGTCCTTACGCAGAAGCTCGGTGGCCTCAGCTTGCGTAATCCCCGTTGCGAACTGATCCTGTTCATGTGCCAGAACGACATGGCCGTAGCCGATGGTCGGGTAGCCGGCCGGGCAGATGTAAACGGTATCACTGAAGCCCTCAAACCTTTTGATCAGGTTGAGCCCTTCTTCGGTGACGTGACGCATCAGCCACCCCGGCGCATCTTGCTGATCTGACGGCTGCCGAACCAGAAGGACATTACGGCGGCAAACAACGCCTGGGTTTCTTCGTCCCAAGTGGCCTGCAGGGCTGCTGCCAGCGTGACGCCGTCGGTTTGCAGCAAGGTGATCAGCGCCGCGATCTTCACCACCGCAAAGACCAGGAAAAAAGCATAGGTGATGACCGGGCGCACGGAGGCCTGTAATGCTTCCACCCATGGCGAGCCCGTAGGATGGTTGGCATAGCTGTACAGCGCCTGGCTTTCGGCAACATCAGCCGCAATCTGGATTTCTTCCAGGCGCTGGCTGTGGCCCAGCCGCTGCTGCTCCATCTGTCGATCCAGGATCGCCAGTTCATGCTTGCGATCCTGGCTGTCTCGAAACAGCTTGAGGAATTCCGGGAAGGTGCTGCTGAGAAAGCCCAGCAGTGATCCAAGCAGGGTCAGCATGATCAGTGCCCCCCAAAGAACTTCAACTTGATCAGCGCGCCAGCGACCAAGGCCAGGATGAAGCCCGTGGTCACCATGCGCACCAAGGTTTGCCAGGCGGTGTGCTTGGCGGTGTTGAAGGCTTCGAGCAGCCCACGCAATTCACGGATGTCGGCGGCTGCGCTTTCGCCATCCAGTCCAACATCGGTCATGGCACGCTTGGCGCCGCGTTCGGCCGCGTCCTCGATCAATCGCTTAAATTCGTCCAGCGGCATGGATACCCAGCCGTCTCGGGTGGTCGGTGTGTTCATCACGGTCTCCATAAATAAGAAACCCCGCACAAGGGCGGGGTCGATGGGGTAAAAGGAATTAGCAGCTCACGGGGCGCTGGGGATGGTCACGGTCGTTGTGCGTTGAGGAGGCTTGTTGTGCCCAGCTTTGGCCTTGCCTGATTTGCCGGCTGAGATTTCCACCGACGTGCTCCAGCCTTGACCGGCCAGCTGATGGGTGACCGACTCGATCAGGTAGGTGCCGTCGACCTCTTGCTTGAACCCCTGCAAATCGACCGACTTTTCGGCGGCCAAATCGGCACGGCCTCGCAATTCCAGCTGACCGCTGGCGGTCTGCCGGTTCATGCTGGCCAATTTGGCTTTGGCTGTAGCCTTGGCGGCGCTGGCGTTCGGATAGATGTGTCGATCGGTGTGCGTGGCGCTTCTGGAGCCGATAGGGGCATCCGGGTTCGGGATGACGATGTCGATCTTTTTGCCAGTCTTGGTATCGTGCGCCTGCGTTTTCACGGCGCCGACGCTGCCCCGGTCGGGGAAGGTCAGGCGATAGTTGGTTACTTCGTTTGGTGAGAGACGGATAACCGGCAGGCTTTTACCCAAGGCGGTTTTGCCTTCCGCGCGCGGCAGGACCACGAGATTGCGGTCCTTCAGGGTGGCCGTGGCGTTGTATTGACGCGCCAGGCGGGTCAGGAAGTTCAAATCCGACTCGCCGACCTGGTCGGCCCGAGGCACCGTCGTGGTGATCGAGCAGACCGCCTGCCAGCGGTTGCGGGCGGCGACCTCGCGAATGATTTGCGACAGCGGGACATTTTCCCAGGCGTGCTGGCGTGGGCTTTTGGCAAGACCCGCCATCTCCGCCGGCTTGCCGCGAATGACCAGGGTGCGTGGTGGACCGGAGAATTCGATCTCGTCCACGGTGTAGGCCCCCATGAAGCTGAGCCCCTGGCCCTCCCAACCCAGCGAGATACGCAGCAGTGCGCCTTTCCTGGGGAAGGCAATCCGGTCGTCACGGTCATCCAGCCGGATTTCGCACTCGTCCGACTGTAGCCCGGCCCGGTCGGTCAGTTGCAGGCTGATCAGCCGATCTTTGAGTAGGTCGGTGATGTCCTGGGCGTTGGCAATGATCTGGAAGATGGCACGCATCGCTCAGTCCCACAGGTTGATTACGTCGGCGCGCGCCGGGGCCAGGTCCGGCAGGTGGATGACAACGCCAGAGACAAACGGTTGAGCGCGCGCAGCCAGTCCCGGATTGGCCTCCAGTACTGCTTCGACGGTACCCATCAGATGCCCGTAATGCTGGTAGCAGACGCGATCGAGCACATCGCCATCAGAGGTTTTGATAGTCGTCGCCATAGCGTTTGAACTCCACCGTAAAGGTCTGCTTGCGGGGTGCGCCGTCGGCCATGAGGTCGCTTTGATCTTCCGAGACGCTGGCCAAATACCAGCGCCCCAGGGTTTCACCGTGGCCGGCGATGAGCTCGACCGGCTTCATCTGAAAGCCGATCCGGCGCAATGCGTTCAGTTGGGTCATGCCTGCCATCTGCGCAAAGACAACACCTGAGAGCGTGAGCGACTCACCACCCTGATTGACCGCTTGCAGGGCCTGCGGTCGCCCCAGACGCTCCTGGGTGGCGATGTTGTATTGGCTTTGCCGGCGCAGGCTGTCGAAGGCCGCTGTATTCAGGCCAAAGTAGAAGCGCTCGCCTTGTTCGGCGACCAGCACCAGCAGGTGTGGCCGGGCGCTGGAGAGCGTCGGCATGCCTGCACCTGCAGACCGGCGTGTGTTCGACGCGGTGGGTGATGCCAGCAGTGTTGTGGTGCCCGCACTGCCCAGTTGGGTTTTGAGTGCGTCCAATTGCGTCGCCACCGAGGTCGTTGCGCTCTGCACCGAGCGCACCGCCGAGTCCAGACGTTTGGCGCCCGATTGGGCGGTATCGATCAGGCTGCCGATCCGCTGCGTAGCGCGATTGATATCGGCCAGCCCGGCCTGCACACTGGCCATCCCCCGGCCCAGGGCACTGCGTTCAAAGGCCGTCACGCTGGCGGTAGGCAGCAGGGTCACCAGGCTTTTGAGGGCGTTGGCGCCGCGCGTGAGTTCGGAGGATGTGTTGGCCGACAGACGAAATATGTTTTCTGGTGGCCGGGCCGCCTGCGCCAGTTGTCCCAGTCGCTGCGCATGGCTGGTGGCGCGCGCGACCGATGAGCTGGCCTGCGAGACCCATTGGGTGATGGAAGACAGGGTCATCAGTTACCTCACACATGCGCGCCATCGAACCAGGCGGCTCGCTGGTTTTGTTGCTGAAACTGCTCGAACAGCCGCTTCAGGTGCGGCATCAGCTCGTTGGCCAGTTGCCGGGGGTCTTTCACATCACCCTTGACGGTAATTTGCAGGGTGGGCGAGAAATTCACTTGTTGCGGCACAGCGGGTGCCTTGGTCACGGGTGTCGTTGGCGCTTTGGGTACAGGTAGCGTGGTGCCGACCGCAACCGGTGGCGCAAGATTGGGGGGCACCGACGTGGCCGCCAATGTGGGGGCCGCCTTCGGTGGTTGGGTTGCCACCAGCGACTTGCCCAACCAACCGCCCAACTTGTCACCGCCGAAAGAGCCAATAGCGCCACCGAGCAAACCGCCAATCGCGATCCCGATGGGGCCGCCCAGTGCGCCGACTGTGGCACCGAGCTTGGCGCCAGCCAAGCCGCCAGCCAGTGTGCCGGCCGCACCGCCGTAACCCTGGGCCTTTTCTTGGCGGGTGGTGGCGTTCTTGGCGGTATCAAAGACTTGATACGCGGCCGAGCCAATGGCCAGTGCGCCACCCAGTCGGCCACCGGCCTTGCCCAGCCAGCCTCCGACCCGGCCCAAAGCGCCACCCGCGCGGGCCATGCCACCTGCGGGCGACCCAGAGGGCTTGCCTGCGCCTCGGCCAGACCGGCCTAGCAGATCAGGCAAGGCACCAGCACCCGGCCAGTTGGTCACGAACACTGGCTGCGCCCCGGTAGTTGCCCCACCGGTGAGCACGCTCGCCAGATTGCCCAGCTTGCCGGGTAGGCCAGGCATGCCTGGGGCTCTGCCGGATCGACCCGCCATGAGCGTGCCCCGCGCCAGATCAAGCGCACCACGCCCAATGTTCCAAACGGCACGAGCGCCTTTGAGAGCCACCAGCCCCCCAGCAACCGTTGCAAGACCAGCGACCACCATGGGTGCCTGCTCGACCAGCGTGGCCAGCGCCCGACCCACGGAACCCAGTGCTTGGCCAACGGTGTCGGTCACCGGTCGCAAGGCATCCCCGATGCGCCGCAAGGCTTCGTCCCAGGCTTGGGTGACTTCGCTCCAGATCTGTTTGGAGGTTTCGCGCCGGGCGATCAGGTCTTGTTCGATTTCGCCACTGGCGCGCGCCGCGTTTTGCTTGAGTCGCTGATACAGATCGGCGTTTTGCATGTAAGCGGTCAGCGCCGCCTTGACCTGCATGTCGGCAAAGAGGTCACCGGTTTTCATGGTGGCCTCGAAGGCTTGCAGCATGGCCTGCTGCTTGGCCGGATCACGTTCCTCGCCGATGCGTTGCGCCGCCGCCGAGACTTGCTGGGCTCGCTGGGGATCGGCCTGCTCGATGTAGGCCCGGGCCAGCACGAAAGAGGACTCCATCGTGCTCCACCCCTTGCCGATCGCTTCCTGCATCATGGCGGCGTAATCGATGCCGACATCGGCGTAGCGCCGCTGGGTCTCGGGCGAGCCGATCTTGGAGAACCAGTTCTTCAGATTGTTAGCCGCCTGATCCGGCGAGCCGGAGACCTTCATCTGCACCTGCAGCATGGCACCCAGCTGGTTGACCGAGTCCTGGCCCGTGATGCCAATCTTCTGCATCTCGGCCAGCAGCTCCGGAAACCAGCGCGCCATGTCCGAGGATTCGAACGACCCTTCCTTACCCAAGTAGGCAATCGCTTCCAGGGCTTGTTGCATCTGGGCCGGGTCGCTGATCCTGGCGTTTTGCTCCAGCGCGCCGATCATGCGCGCAGTATCGACACTGCCAGAACCCTGGCCCACGGCGAACTTGGCCAGCAGCGGTGCAAAGGCCGTGGCACGCTCCAGATCAATGCCGCCACCAACCAACTGGTTGACCGCCTCGGCCAGCTCGTTGCGCCCCATGCCGCTGGCTAGCGCACTTTGTGCGATCTGCTCACCGATTTGTGTTTCGCGGGCCGTGCCGGCGATACCGGCCTTGATCGCCATGTCGCGAACAATGGCTTGGTAATTGGCCGAGATGGTGGCCGGCACCGCCACCGTGGCGGTCAGCTTGAGGGCATCGCCCACCGCTTCACGCCCCTGCGCAACCCCCTGACCGATGCGTTCACGCCCAACGGCCTGCAACTCCAGCCCTCGCGCTGTGCGGCCAAGCCGCTGATAGGCGCGGTCCAGGTTGTCCGCTTCAATACCAGCCTGCCGCAGAACGGTCAGATTGCTTTCGATTTTCTTGCGGATACCGTCGGCGGCCGCATCGCCGCTCAGGTGCAGTTTGCGAAACTCGCCTTGCAGGCGCTGCGTCTCGCCAATCGTGCGTTGCCACAGGCGTTGCTGCTCGGCGGTCTGCTTGAGGCGGGTGATGCGCGACTGGGTATCGGTAACCGCCCGGCCCAGCGAGCCATCGACCGCGCCGCCAATGACGATACCCAGTGCAATATCGCGTTTCATTCAGTCCTCCAGCCACCACAGGGCATCCCTGAGGTCCAGGGCATCAATCTCAGAGGGCGGGAAGTGCAGTTCCCGCGCCAGTCGCTTCATCAGCAGGCTCAGCAGGGGCGCGGTCATCCGGGCGAGCGGACACCAGGCGAAAGTAGCTGTCTTGGAGCCGCTTGTAGTCGGTAAAGCGCATGCCCTCCAGGTCCTTGGGCGCTACGCCCGCCAGAATCCCGAACAGGATCAGCTCACGCTCTTCAGCGTCGGCGGGTGCCTGGCGCGAGGCCAGGCGCATGTCGCGCACGAGCGGTGCGCGCAGGGTCAGCGTGTCGCGGCGAATGCCGTCGAATTCGGTCGGGTGCTGCAGTTTGATGCTCAGGTGATCCATGGGTGGGTCTCCGGTGGTGTGATGGCGTGATAGGAAGTGGGTTGCAGGCGGGTTACAGGCCCAGGGCGGCACGGATATCGGCCAGTTGGTCGCGGCCATCCACGATGCGTACCGAGGCGATCGGGTCGATCTCATAGATCAGCAGGCCATCGAGCTCGAGCTTGTAGTAGCTGCAGGCCAGGCTGAATTTGGTTTCGGCCTTGTCCGAGGGCTTCCAGTCACCCATGTCGATTTCGGTCAGCATGCCGCGCAGGGTCACCACGCAGGACTGCACCTCCCCCTTGTGGGTGCGAAAGGCGCCACGGAAGACGCCGTTGAAGGCGCTCTGGTCGGCCAGGCCAAAGAAACGCAGCGCGTCAATGGAGATGCCAGATAGCGCGAAGTTGGCTTCCAGCGCTTCGAGCCCGAGATCCATCTTGATCGGGGCGTCCATTCCGCCACCCCGGTAGTCTTCGGCCTTGATCTTGAGTTTGGGCGGCGTGACCTGAGTGGCGATGCCGGCGAAGTTCACGCCGTCGATGAAGAGATTGAGGTTGTAGAGGGTTTGCGGGATCACGGTGCAGGCTCCTTAAATGTCGAGAACTTCGGTAATCCACTGGTTCGTGACCTCGACCCGGAAGGTGGGGTTTTCTGCGGGAGGCACGTCGGTGAAGCGGATGTTCCAGTACACGCGGCCTTGCTCGAGTTGGCTCGCGGTGTTGAGTTCGGGGTCGGGATAGACCTCGAAATTGATGATGGCGCCCTGCGCTTTCAGATCACGCATGAAAGCCTGCAGCCCTTCGGTCACGTCCTTGACGTAGGTCTTGGTGATGGAGCGGTCCACCGCCCATTTGTGGCCATAGAGGATGGCGTCCATGACGATGTCGACCGTGCGCACCCGGGTGACGAAGGCCCACTTGGCATCGGCAGAGCACGTGCGGTTCCCCCACAGGCGGTAGCCGCCATCGCGTATGACGGTGGTGATGTTGGCGGCGTTGAGCAAGTTGGCGCGGCAGGTCTCGTCGCCATCCAGGAATTCGATCGGGCGTGCGGTGCCGATGACTTCGACGAACTCCTTGTTCGAGGGGGATGACCAGAACCCGTATTCACGATCGGTCCGGGCAAAGAGGCCTGCGGCATACGGGGATACCGGTACCGTACTGGCCGCACCGGTCTCGGTGTCCCAGACCTTGAGCCAGGGGTCGACGCCAAAGACGCGCTTGCTGCCGAAGTTGTTGAAGTAGGCAATGGCCGCTTCATCATCGGTATTGGGGCCATCGACGATGGCAATGGCCTTGAGCTTGGCTGCCAGACCATCCATGGCACTGGCCACGGCCTGGGTGGCCGAGTGGCTTGGGCAGATGATCAGGCGAGGCTGCGTGTTATGGACGGACTTGCCATCGAGTAGCGCCTGCATGCCGGTGCGCTGGCCATCGACCGTCACGCCACCGATGATGGCGCTGGTGAGAGCAGCCGCATCAGTTGCCAAGGGAACGCCGATGGCGACCACCACGGCCGAAGACTGGGCGTAGATGCCGCGTGCCGACTTGGCCAGCGCACTGCCCGCACCAAACTGCTTCACCGCCTCACGGTAAGAGGTTAGCAAGATGGGCTTATTGGGTTCGGCTAAGCCCTCGGCAGGCGTGTAGGTATCGACCAGGCCGATGATCGATGAGGACGGAGTGGCAATCGGGCGCGGACCGGTGTCGATCAGGGTGACGGTCACACCGTGGAAGAAGGAAGTGGGCATCGTGTTCTCCGGAAAGTAAAAAGCCCACCGCTGGGGTGGGCTCGTGTATTCAAGGCAAGATGATTCTCGAAAAAATAACTCAGTTTTTTTACCAGCCAACAGCAAACCAATTGATCGCCATATTTCCACCCGTGTAATCACTCATCCATGAAAATCCATTAAGCGATGGCGTGGGTGTCTGAGCGACAATTACACCTACCGAAGAAATGCCGCCGAGATGAGAAACAAAAATCTTTGGCACAGCAGTAGGAAAAGGTATCGGGAAGGAAATCTGATTTACTTGTGTAGAGCTGATATTTGCCACCTGCACCTGCCCCCACTGGAGAATCAGTCCTCCGGGGAATTTCTGATAGCCGTTCCCTGAGAGGCTTTGGCTAGAACCTGAAAAATCGTTTGGCATTAAAGCCAAGGAGTCAATCGCCTGCCGGACTCTTTGTGGAGTCATGAATCGATTAGATGCCAACCCCGCTTCTGCCTCGGCTTGATTAGCCACTGGATAGTTTTCGACACTCCCTAAACCAACCAACGATTTCGTAACAGCATGAGGATTGTCAGTTCTTTGAACATGGAAATTGACTACCGATCCAAGTGATGAGAAGGTGTCATCCACATACCCGCGCGTGGCCAGCACGATCGCCGGATCGATTTTCAGCTGAACAGCTGCCGTGTTGCTCACGATCAGCACCATGCGGATCACCTGCGTGCGCCCCGAGCCTTCCGCCAGCACAGGCTTGTAGGTATCCGGGCAGTTAGCCACCGCACATAGATTGCCATCGGTGTCGTACAGGCCGATCTCTCGAATCCACCAGCCTCCGATTTCTTCCGGAATGACCTGCTCGGCGATGATCTGGCTGGCATTGGCAGGATCAACAAAGAGACGATTCAGCGGTGCGCGGCGGTTTTCACGAACCAGGGCGGTCTGGCTGCGGTTGGGCAGTGGCGTGCTGCCATTGCCATCGCCGATGCCCATCTGGGTCAGTTGCAGCGTCGTGCCCAGCGCCGTGGCATTGGCCAGCTTGGCCTCGCCAATCGCGGTCAGGATGGCAAAGTAGGTTTGACTCATAACGATGAGCTCCAGGGATAGATATTCAGGTGATCGATCGTGTGGTCGGCGCCTTGGATGCACACCAGCCCAGCCACCTCGACCACTTCTGGCGTGTAGGGGTAGACAACCATCTCGTCGCCCTCGTAGGCCGCCACATGAACGGGGCAAACACCCCGGGCTTCAAGGCTGATGGCCAGACCAATCAGGTGTCGGCTGAGCGGCCTGGCGTCATCGATCAGGCGCTCGAGCTCCTGGTACATCGCATCGCTGATGCCGGTGTCGAGCACACCGACCTTCAGGCTGAAGGTGCCAGCCGGACCGACAGGAACCCGCTCCCACCACTCAACGACTTCGATCAGGTAGCCCAGAGGCTCGACCACCCGGCGCAGCGCGCCGATGGTGCCCTTGTGCTGATGCACATAAAAAGCTGAAGCAATGACGCCCCGCTTAGACGCACCCGACCAGGCGGGGTCCCAACGATCCACCGAGCGCGCCCAGGCGAGATACGGCAGCAAGTGGGTCGGACAAGACTGGGGTCGCCACAGATCAGCGATGGGCACTGGCATCGTTCGGTTGGTCGCATCCGCCAGATGACGCTCCAGTGGCGTGCTGTTGGCAGGCAGCAAGGCGCTACTCATCAAAGCCTCCGGCAGACACATTGATCGCAGTGCAGTGCGCAGCCTGGCTGCTCGTCAACACCACATCAGCGGGCGGCTGCAGCAGTTCCACACGCTGCACGCCTTCCACATGCAAGGCGGCAAAGAGCGCCGAGCGCCGGATATCGCGCCCAAGCCGGCGCTGGGTACCGACATAGGATTCCAGTTGCGCCAATGCCGCAGCCAGGATGGGCTCGACCTCCGGCCCGGGATAAAGCCACAGGGTGGCTGAGACCTGATAAGGCACGATCTGTGCGCCTTGCACGGTGAGACGATCAGCCACAGGCCGAACTTCCTCGCTCGACAAGGCGTCATCCACAACGTCCAGTAGATCGGCGGAGGCAGTGCCATCCCCTTCCCGCGAGAGCACCGTGACCACCACCTCGGCGGGTGCCGGGCTCTCGGCCGACGCATCGGCCACGCGCCCATCGGCTGACAGGGCGTGAAAGACGTAGGCCGCCCGGGGACCTGCTACCGACAGCCCTTCGAAGGCTCGCTGCACCCGGGCACGCAGGCTGGCGTCGTTTTCATAGACGGGATCAATGGGTGGCGAGGCCTCTGGGTCACCCGGGCTGACCAGCAAACGCGAGACGTTCACATTGGCCGCCAGTTGTTCCAGATCCGCACCCACGGCGTAGGCCAGCAGTACCGAGCGCGCGGCATCGTTGATACGCGCACGAAGCTGCACCTCGCGGTACGCACAAAGCTCGAGCAATTTCACGACCGGATCGGACTCCAGCGGCGCCGTCCATCCATCGCCCATCAGCGCCCGGAAGGTCGCCAACAGGTCCTGATAGATGCCCTCGAAATCCAGTGGCTCGACGACTTCGGGTGCGGGTAGTTGCGACAGGTCGATCACAGCGCCACCTCCAGCAACAAAGGCGCGGCCTCGTACTGTCCTTCAATCACAAAATCAATCCGCCCATCGACCACGCTGGTGATGCGCACCGCAGACAAGCGAATGCGTGGCTCCCACCGGCCGATGGCGCGTGCGGCCTCGGCCTGCACCGCCGAGATCCAGCCCTTGTTGATCGGCAGGTCCACATAGCGGGGAATCTCGCTGCCGTACTCCGGGCGCATGCGCCGGGTCCCCAAAGGCGTGCTCAGGATGTCGCGGATGGACTGTTTGAGGTGGGCGATGCCAGAAAGCGCCTGGCCGCTATCACGGCTCATGCCAATCAAGGCCATGCTTCACACTCCGGCGGCCGAATCAGGCTCGCGCTGGAACTCCGGGTGGTTTTCCAGAAAGGCAATCAGGGCGGCGTCGCCGGTCTGGATGCGTCCTTGCGCAACGGCAAAGCTGCGGCCATCGCCCAGCACCAGGGTGCGGCTCTTGAACGCGAGGTCGCGGTACGTCGCCGTTGAGGGACTTTTCTCATCCGGGGTGGATGTGAGTGTGGGCGTGGGCTTGGTGTCGATCTTGGCCATGCGGGGCTCCTGAAACGCACAAGCCCGTCCAGCGCGAACTGGGACGGGCTTGCTTTTGAGGTGAATGAAGAATCAGCGGGCAGCGCTGGTTGGTGCGCCGTCGCCTTGTTCGGTATGGGTGTGACCCTGCAGGCTGATGCCACCGGCAGTGACATCGCCTTGTGCGTGAACCTGACCGCCAAAGGTGGCATTGCTGCCACCAGCGCCGCCCGACACCCCCTGGGCCAGCGCACCGCCAATCGTCAGATTGCCGGTGACCGTGGTCTCGGGGGCATCCAGCGTGACGCTGGGGGCCTTGACCGTCACCGGGCCACCACTGTCGATCAGCACGGTGGTGGCGTTTTTCACGGTCACGCTCTGGGTGCCCTCAACCAGCAAGGCACCTGCCTGCCAGTCGTAGAGCATCTGCGCGCCATCCGGCATGCGGATCACCGTCACATGGTCCCGGTTATCCGCCTGGCCGTGCGTGGTGGTGTAAAAGCCTGGCAGGATAAACCCGGCCTCCGGCATGCCCGAGGGTGAAATCAGCAAGCACTGCTCACCGACCGAGGGCGCGCGCCAGATCCGCACTGCACCGGCAGCCGGAACATGCCACGGCAGGTAGGCCGACACCCAGTTGCCGATGCGTACCCGTGCCCGGGCGGCACTGTGATCGACGACCTCGATGGTGCCGGCCTGCAACATGGCGGCGATCATGCGATCGTGTTCACCAATCGCGTAAGCATCGCTCATGGCGCCTCCGTCAAAGGTTCATAGGTCTCAGGAGGCTGGATGTTTGGCGTGAAGCCCACCCAGATGGCCAGACCACTCTCATCGGCGTAAGGCCAGACGGCTTCGCCCAGATGAAACTCATGGGTCCATTCGACCACCCAGACCAGGTACCCATCGAGTTCGGGCTTGAAAGCGTCATCCCCGATCTGAACCAGACTCGCCATGGTGATCGGCAGGCCCCAGGTCTCATGGGTCAGCGCCACGGCAATCCGCGCCGCCAATTCACGCACCTGCAAATCGGCCTGGGCCGCATTGGGGTCAACAATCGCCCGGGCCTGAAACCGGCCAATCAGTGCCGTGGCGCCGTTGCCCGGATCATCGCCCGGCTCCATCTCGGCGAGCTCCACCAGCACGGCAGGCAGGCCGATGCGGCGCTGCAAGACCGGGTAGGCCTCGACTGTGGGCACCCCGTCCAGTTTGGCGCGCAGGCCGCTGATGATTGCGGTGTGCAGTTGGGCAAGTGAATCAATCATGGGGTTTACATCCTCAGCGGGCCTTGGCCAGCGCCTTGTGAATTTCGTAGTTCACCTCCTGACGCAGCACCGTCAGCAGGCGTTCTTCGGCACGCTCGGCCGCTTGTCGAAATGCCGCTTCACCGGGGCCAGCCCAGTCCACCTTGACCACTTCATAGGGACGACGGGCCTGCGTAGTACGGCGATACAGTGGTCCGTCGGGTGAGCGTTTGCGCATCTGCCACGCCTGATCAAACCGATGGCGCCCCACCGAGATGCCGGTGCGTGTTTGACGTGGCTTGCCCAGGCGGTGGGCTTCGATGGCATTCAGCCCCAGCCAAACCTTGCCGCTGTCGCGCGAGCGCAGAAAGAAATACAAGCGCTGACGCAGCAGCTTTTGCGGGATACGGGTCTCAGCGCTCACCGCCTTGGCGGTCTGGCTTTTGACCCACTGCCCGGTCTTACGCATGGTGCGACGCCAGGCCGCCTGGCTCGCGCTGGCGGTGAGGCCCTGGGTCAATGCCAGCACCTGGCCCACGTCAATATCGACTTTGAGGGTCGTGCTCATGCCATGGGCCTCAGAATCAGAGCCGTGACGCCCGTGCCATCCGGCTCGATCCCCACGACCTCGTAGATCTGGCCATCAAAGCTCAAGGTCGTGCCCCTGGCTACATCAACCGCATCGAGATCGCGCACGATGAGCTGCGGCTCAATCAGGCCAGTATCCAAGCGCCCCACCTGGGGGGCGAGCCACGGGGAAGAGAACATGCCACGCACCGGACGACCGGCGATATCGGCCTGATCGGCCAAGGCATCGAACACGCTGGCATCGAGTTCATTGCCGAGGGCACGAAAGTCTTGCATGTCAGCCGACTCACTTGGTGAGCTTGATGACCGCACGCGGCTTGGTGCACAGGTTCAGCGGGTTGGACTGCGCTTCGAGCGCCACGCCCTTGTTCATGCGCATCAGCTCCTGCTTGGCATAGAGCGGCAGGCCGATGGTGTTGACCGTCTCCATGTAATCGGCTGGCGCATAGCGGGTGATGAAGAGTTCCGAGACACCGACCGGGATCAGATAGGCATCGTTTTCACCGATGAAGCTGATGCTGCCGACCTTGCCGTAGAACTCCTTCCAGGTCACCTCGCCGAAGGTGAAGCCCTTGCGCAGATCGTCACGCAGGAATTGCCCATCGTTCCAGCGGTCGTAGGCCTGCTTGACGGTGGCGTGGCCGACAAAGGCGTCGTAGAAGCCACGACCGCAAATGCCGAGCCAACCGGTGATCACGCCCGAGTCGCCGATCACATCCTCGCTCTTGCGCTTGGCATCGCGAATCTTTTGCTGCAAGTCGGTGGTTTCGGTGCCCAGTGCCATGGCCACCGACTGCGCGGTGATACCAAAGCGCTGGTGCAAGTCCAGCAGGACGCGCGAACCGTCCGCGTCGTAGATCTTGCCGGTGACCGCGCCGAAGCGGTGGTAGCGCAGGGTCGCTTCCAGACGCTGGCGCATTTTGAGCAGGCGCTGGGTGACCAGGTTCTGCACCGTCTGCGTCTGCGATTCGCTGCCAAAGGCGCGCAAGCCTTGAACTTCATCGGCCTTGATTGCACCGGTCGTGGCCAGGTGCAGGGTCGAGAACGGGATCATGTCGCGCTTCGATCCCACGGTAACGTCACCCGGTGCACCGCGCTCGGTGGCTGGCACCAGGGCCAGGGCATCGCCATCGCGCTCGATCATGACCGAGGTCGTGGTGATGCCTTCTTCCTCAAAGAGGCTGTCGAGCAGCGTGGGCACATATTGGCCCTCAGGCGGGTTGTTGATGGCGGCGGTGAGCGAAGCGACACCGAAGGCGTCGTCGTTAAAGATGTCGAGAGTCAGGGGCATGGAAGTCTCCGCAATGGGTTAGCGCACGATGAGGTGACGGGTTTTGAGATCGGCAATCGCTGCGGCATCCAGTCCCGTCAGACGCGCTGCGGCGACTTCAGCCAGGCGCACGAAAGCCACGCCATTGCGTACGTCTGCCGAGGCCGGCAGTGCGGCGTGCAAGATGCCCACCGCCACCTCGGTGCCATCGGTGGCTGCCGGGCTGTAGGCCGCGTAATGGCCCGAGGTGGTCTGGATGCCCAGGACTTGTCCTGCAGGCAGCGCGTCACCGGCAGCGACCGTGATGGCCTCGCGCGAGATCTCGCGGTTGCCCTCGGAGAGAAGGAATTCAGCCGTGTGGACGGCCTCGGTTTGGATGTTCATGGTGTGTGCTCCAGGTGACGATTAAGGGGTGGGTGCTTGAGGGGTGGGCGCTTGGGGCGTGGCCGTTTTGACGGCCGCCGGGCGGCTGGGCCTTTTCTTGCGCGCGGCGTAGATGGCGCTCGTGTTCGGGCTTGGCGCTGCCTCGATTTCGGGGGTAATGGGCGGCTCCTTGTTGTCGATCGCAGTGCCTTGCGCGGCCAGTAATCGATCAAACAGCCGCGCACGCACGGCCTCCACACTCAGCCCGGAGCGCGCGTAGTCGGCAGCGAGCTCCGGCAACCGGGCGCTGGCACACAGGGTGCGAATCGCTTGCAGACGCTCAATCTGCGCGGACACCGCGCCGTCATCGGAAAGGGGGGTGTTCATCAGCAACTCCTCAGTGAATTCAGCCAACCCGCAGGCGAGGCAGGCTTGAGAGAAACGCGCCGCATTGCGTGCGAGCCGGGTCGGGTCTGGCTGGGGTTCGGGCGCCTGGGCTGGTTCTTCGGGAATCAACTCAGCACTGGCCGCCAACAGGGCTTCGGGGGGATGCTTGAAGCGCGCCAGCACATTGGTCGTACCCCGGCAGGCCTGCAGTGCCACGGTCTCGCCAATGACGTCTACCAAGCCCAGCGCCAAGGCCTCGTCGGCACTCAACCAGGTTTCTTCATCGAGCATCTGAATCAGCGTGGCGTCTTCGATGGCGGGAGCCTTGCGCCGGTAGGCCGCCAGGATGCCGTCGCGCGCCTTGTCCATCATGTCGGCGGTTTTGCGCAGGTCTTGGGCACTGCCGTAGGTGAAGGTCCACGGGTTGTGGATCATCAGCATGGCGTTGGCCGCCATCACCACCCGATGTCCGCCACAGGCGATGACGCTGGCAGCCGATGCGGCCAGGCCGTCGATGCGCACGGTGCAGCGCGCACCCAGACGCAGCAGTGCGTTGTGAATGGCAAACCCGTCGAACACATCACCGCCGGGGCTGTTGATGGCGATCGTGATCGCGACCTGACCATCGTCCATCGCCTTGAGCTCGTCGATGAATCGGGCGGCGCTGATGCCCCACAGCCCGATCTCGTCATAGATCAGCACTTCGATGGATTTCGGTTGATCGGCATCAGTCTTGGACTGAATGCGGTACCAGCTGCGCGTTGGCGCAGCCTCGGGAAGGTGGCTCATGCCGGCTCCTCAAGATTGGAAATGGGTGGGTTGGTCGTGGCCGTCGGCGCTGCCGGGTTGGCGCGCGCATCCGAGTCATAGGCCAGGCCCAAGGCATCAGCGCGGGCGATGTCGGCCGCGTTTTCTGCATCGATGAGTTCGGCGTCGTAGCCTTGGCGCAGTGCGACTTCCGAGCGCGAGGTGAAACCGGCGCGCACTTCCATGCGCCGGGCCTGCACGTCCTGCACCGGGTGCAGGTAGGACCAGCCTTGCGGCACCCAGCGGGTGCGCAGATACGCGCGCCGTTGTCGGGGGTAATCAGGCAGCGCGATGGCACCGGCCAGCACCGCCATGTCCAGCCAGGCAGCGCGCACGGGCCGGCACATCTGGTGGACGAAGACGCCAAACTGGCGCTGCTCGATGCGCCGCCGAAACTCGTTCAACACCACCCGGATCACCCGGTCATTCACATTGCGCAGGTCCCCGGTCAGCAACTCGAAGGGCAAACCTGCCCCGGCAGCGGTGGCCAGCAGCTGCTGACGCATGAAGTCCGGGTAGGTGTTGCCGGCATCGGGCGGATTCGAGAAATCCACCTCTTCACCAGGCAGTAGTTCCTGCAGGGTGCCGGGCTCCAGCCCCACCATTGGGGTGAACCCATCGGCATCGGTCTGGATGGGCGCGCCCGTCACCGGATCGACCGGCGGGTCCTCGGGGGCAGGTTTGCGGATGAAGCCGGCAAACAGGTTGGCCACCTCCTGCCGAAACAGCACAGCGTCATCAAAGTCGTCGAGCGACTTCAGTCGCGCCAATACCGGCGCCAGAACGGGGACACCACGCAGCTGACCGGCACGCAGCGGCTCATAGATGTGCAACACCTGCTCGGCCGGGACGCGCACCAGATCGTTAAACCCCAATGCAGGACTCGGGCCATCACCGGGATGGGCGCGGTACATCCAGTAGGCGGTCCGCTGTCCGATTGCGTTGTACTCAATGCCGGCGCGGATGACATTGCCGCCACGGCCTTGATCATGCTTGTCGTGCGGCACGAACTCAGGCTCGAGCACCTGCAACTGCAGGGGCACCGCCATGGCATCCTCAAGCCGCCGGGGCCGCAGACGAATGAAGCACTCGCCCGACTCGTACACCGCCCGGCAAACCAGTGCCTGTAATCCATAGAGATCGGTGCGTCCGTCGGCATCGGCTTCGTCGCACCAGTCCTCCCACAACGCCTGCAACTGGCGCCGCACACCATCATCGGGATGGCGGGGTTTGGGGGTGATCCCGGTACCGATGGTGTTCGACACCAGCCGGTCTATGGCCGAGAAGGCATAGGGGTCGTTGCGCGTGGCGGCGCGCGATCGGTTGCGCAAATGCTGCAGACCGCCAAGCGACGCCGAACTTGGCCCGCCATCGGGCGCCTTCCAGCCGCCCAGACGCCGACCGTTGCCGGCGCTGTCATAGCTGGCTTGCACACGGGTCAGGCGCTGGGGCAGCAGAAAGCCGCGCTGCGCCAACCAGGGGTAGGACGCGGGCATGCTCACCACCCCTTGCCGGCATGAAACAAGCGCAACAGCCGGGCACGCCGCCTACCAACTTTCGAGAGCTCATTGAGCATGCGATCGCGTGCTTCGATCAGTTCTTGCACCGAGCGGTATTCCACGGTGCGGTCCGCAAACCGGACGATGTGCTCGCCCTTGGCCAGGGCACGTTCGATCCGGACCACGTCGTCCTGGGTAAAGGCCATGTGAGATTTCCTCGATGCTCAGCGTCGGCGCAGGTAGGCGGATGCCGCGACCCGACGCGCTGGTGAATGGTGGTTTCCGGCAGCAGGTGCCGGCGATTGCCTCAGTCGAGGCGAGCCCTCGTTGGGCGTGGCGACGACGGGCTCGTGTTGCGATGTCATGCACTCGCTTTCGATGACCGCGCCAGCCAGTTTGGCCAGCACCAGGCGACGCTCGATCTTGAGTCCCTGCAGCGCGGCATAGGCATACACGCGGCAGTCCAGCGCTTCGTTGCGCGCCCCGGAGGGCTTTTGCCAGGCGCGCACTTCATTGCCTCTGGCATCGATGCGGGTCACGCGTTTTTCGACAGTGGCCTGCTCAAACCAGGCGTCGTCATACGACATCGGAAAGTGGCAGTAACCAGGTTTACCTGACGCAACCTGCCAGCGCGCATAGATCGCGTCCTTGGCAGTGTCGACACCAATCAGGCGTACCGTGTGCCCACGGTACTTTTTGGATTTCGTTTGCCGCTTGGGCCAGACCGGGCGCGGGCCGAACTGGCCTTTGACCGCCCAGACGTTGCGTGCCGCGCGCGGGGTGGCGAACTCATACACTTGCTGCACATGGTGGCCGCCAGAGTCGATACAGCAGGCAGCGATGCGCAGTGCCCGGCCGTCCTCGGTGGGCATACGGGTGCTGATCAACAAGCCATCCAGTTGCTGCCACAGCGCGGGCTCTGCCGGGTTGCCGTGCAGCACGATGTGCTCGATACCCCAAGACTCCTCACCCGCACCCCAGCCCACGAGCTCGATTTCCAGTCGATCCTTTTGCGTGTCCACGCCAGCGGTGACGGTCAGCACGCCTGCCGGCAGGTGATCCGGTGCGTACGCTTCGCGCTGCTGGGCCAGCAGGTCGGCACTGGCTCGCTCGCCCACGCTTTCGAAGGGCAGCCCCATGGCGGTGTTCCACCAGGTTTTTTCTTCCTCGGGGTTTCCCCGGGCGCGCAGGAAATCGCTGGCGATCTCCGAGAGCCTGCGCCAGGGCGAATAGAGCTCATTCAGATGAAACCCGGGAATCGGGTGTTGCGGGCACTGGGCTATCCATTGCCCCTGCGCGAGCATCAGCGGCCGGTCGCTGTCGCGGATCAGGGCACCGCAGGACGGGCAGACCAGCGATGTTTGCGCCAAGTCCGCTTCATTGACCAGCACATTGGCCCACTCCAGCACATGCCGGTGGCCGCACTGGGGGCACGGTACGAAGTAGCGTCGCTGATCCGACTGCAGCCAGGCGCGTTCGATCCGGCTGTGCCCCCTGAGGGTTGGCGTGGACACCAGCGCCACTTTCTTGCGCGCGCGGTAGGTGGCGGTACGCTTGCGGGCCAGGTTGACCGGATCGCCTTCGGTGCCGGCCGAGGGCGGGTAGCGATCGACCTCGTCGCAGAGCAGGACCCGAATTGGACGGCTGGACAAGCTCGCGGCGCTATTGGCCCCGGCGATCGTCAGGTGCCCGCCGGGGAAGTGTTTCTTGAGAATCGTGTTGCCCGAGTCGCGGCTCTTGGCGTCGCGCACCTTGCCGACCAGGGCCGGGGTGTCGCGGATCATCGGCGCCAGACGATCCTTGGAGAAGGTCTCTCCCATTTCGATGGTGGGCTGCACGACCAGGATCGGCGATGGGTCGAGATCGATGAAATAGCCAATCAAGGACTTCAGGATGAGCGTCTTGCCCACCTGCGCCGAGGACATCATGACGACCTCTTCGACCCCGGGTTCGCTGAACGCATCCATGATGCCGCGCTGATACGGGGCACGATCGCTCAGGTACTTGCCCGACTCCGCACTGTCTTCGGGCGAGAGGTAAAGATTCGTGTCAGCCCATTGGCTCACCGTCATCGTCGGTGGTGGTCGCCACAGCGAGCGCACCCGGGTTAGCAAGGTCTGGATCATCGTCAAGGGCGGCCTCAGCAAGTTCCGACAAGGCCTCCATCACCATGTCCGTCAGCAGCCGTTCAATGGCCGACTCCTCAGAAAGCGGCAGCACCAACGGGGTGGCGCGCACCGGTAGGGTCAATAACTTGGCCCGGGCGGCGGCGATCATGCTGGCCCAGGCGCGCTCGACCTCCGCAGCGGGCACCAGCACGCCCTTGAGGCGAGCGATCTCGACTTCGGTTTTTTCGGCCTGGGCACGGGCGAGGCGGGTTTTTTCAGTCAGAAGATCACCGCCGTCGCCGCTGGCCACCGCCCTCAGGTGGCGGATGTAGGCCACGACCGACGGGATGATGTCGTACTGCCCGCGCGTGGCCGGCTTGGGGATCACGCCTTCCTTGGCCAGCTGCTGCACCCGACGCGGGGTGAGATCCAGCAGCTTGGCCAGCGATTCGATGGGGGCAGTTGCCATGCAAAGTGGCTCGTGGGTAAAGGTGAAATCAAAGTTGGGCCGGCAGCGCCGACATTTCGCCGTCAAGCGAAACACCGGTGTCGCTCATTTCGTCTCAACTAAAGGCCAGGCCCCGTGTGGCCTTGAACTGAGCCGCGAAGCGAAACCGTAGCGCGGCCTGTGCCTGCGCAAATCTCGCGGGTCCGCCGCCCCGCACTGGCCAGGATCGCCAGGGTCCCCGGCGATGAAATAGCGAAGCGTTGCGAGCCACTGCCCGTCCCTGGGTGGGATTGATGCGACAGGGGCCAGATTCAACTTGGCTTCTTCCGGAAATGAAGCGTTCATACGGTCATCGCAATCAACCGGAGCCCACACCATGACCCACCCGACGCTCGATCACATCGCCCAAACCATCCTTGGGCTTGAGACCCTGGACACGCGCAACAGCGACCGGCTGGACTTCCATGACCTGGCGGTCTGGAACATCAAAGCCGCGCTGCAGGCGGCTTTTGAGGCAGGTCAGCAGGCGGGCAAGAAACCTCGCCAGGCCCAGCAGAAACGAGTTGCTAAGCCGGCCGAATGAAGCGTTCATACAGACACGATCACCCACCCGCAAAAAGGACCCAACATGACCATCCAGACTGCCAAGCCCACCGCCCTGGACAGCTTTATCGCCAAGGCCGGCGAATTCGACATCTTGCTCCAGCGGCTGCAACAGATGCGCGATGACCACTTTGGCGTCAGCCCCGATGCGGTGACCTGGGGCCACGTCGGTGACGTGACGCACTACGTCACTGCCCTCAAGGAAGTGACCGACGCCTACTTCAAGGAAGGCGAGTACGCCGAGTAAGCGCACCCCAATTCAACGCACCCCGATCCATCACAAGGAGATGACCATGAAACTGACCGACACCCAGAGCCTGATCCTCAACACCGCCATCCAGTCGTCCAATGGACAGCTGCGCTGGTTTCCCGACAACCTCAAAGGCGGCGCCCTTGACAAGGTGTTGGGCAGCCTGCTGCGGCAGGGCCTGATTCAAGTCGATGGTGAGTCTCACCGCGTCACTGACCTGGCTTACGAGGCGATGGAGCTACCGGTGCCACCGGCTTCGATCGAACCGATCAAAGCCGCGCCACGCACCCGGGAGAACACCAAGCAGGCGCAGATCATCGCCATGCTCCAGCGCCCGGAAGGCGCCACCATTAGTCAGATCATTGAGGTTACGGGCTGGCAACCGCACACGGTGCGCGGCACCCTTGCCGGAGCCTTCAAGAAGAAGCTGGGGCTTTTGATTGTTTCGGAGAAAGATTCCAAAGCCAATCGGGTGTACCGTATCGCCTACGACAATAGGAGATCCATATGCCCACCGACGCCCTCATGAAGGCTATCCACGAACACCCTTTCCGTCCTGCTGGTGTCAGGGTGAGCCCCGACCTTTGGCAAGAGCTCCATCAACGTGGTCAGATAACCCGTGCCAGAGGATACATCGAGGGAGTCATAGACTCAGGGATTGATTTTCCGGTTATCGACAAAACGATTTTCGTAGAAATCGATTTTGACCTCGACGATCTTGAATTCAGCTTACCTTCCGAGCCGAAGAAATAATCGGTCAGAGCGTTGCATCTGCCTTCTGAGCCACCTCATCGAAAGCCAAACCATCAGATTGGCGTGATGCCTTTGCTCCTGTGTATTCCTGCCAACGCTTGACGATCACGTCGACATACTTGGGGTCAAGCTCCACCAGCCGTGCGCGGCGCTGGGTTTTCTCGGCAGCAATCAGGGTCGTACCGGAGCCGCCAAACAGATCAAGCACGATGTCCCGTGTTTTACTGCTGTTGCGAATCGCCCGCTCGACCAGCTCCACCGGCTTCATGGTCGGATGCAGATCGTTCTTTACCGGCTTGTTGATGAACCAGACATCACCCTGGTCACGGTCACCGCACCAGAAGTGATCGACGCCATCACGCCAGCCATACAGGATGGGTTCGTACTGGCGCTGGTAGTCAGCGCGACCCAGTGTGAAGGTGTTCTTGGCCCAGATGATGAAGGTGGACCACTTGCCACCGGCGCCGCGAAATGCCAGCTGCAGGGTGTCAAGCTCGCTGGAGCTCATGGCGATGTAAACCGCACCCTTGCTATAGGCCAGCAGGTTGGCGCAGGCCGCCGACAGGAATCCGGCAAAGCCTTCACCCAGGTTGTCATTAAGGATGGGCCGGTGGGTGCCACGCTGCTTGTCCTTGGCGGTGTTGGCGTAGTTGACGTTGTAGGGCGGATCGGTAAACGCCATGTCGGCCAGATCGCTGCCCATCAGAGTCTCCAGTGCCACGGGGTCGGTGGCATCGCCACACAAGAGGCGATGCTCACCCAGCAGCCACACATCCCCTGGTTGGCTTACGGGGTCGTCGGTGATCTCCGGTACTGCGTCATCATCGGTCAGCCCCTCGTTGCCGGCCAACTCGGCCATCAGAGCAGCCAGTTCATCATCGGCAAAGCCTGTCAGAGACAGATCGAACCCGGCAGCCTGCAAGGCCTCCAGTTCGATGCGCAGCAATTCATCATCCCAGCCGGCGTTTTCGGCCAGCTTGTTGTCCGCCAGCACATAGGCCCGCTTTTGCGACTCGCTCAGATGCGCCAGTTCAATGACCGGCACCTGCTCGAAACCCAGCTTGCGCGCAGCCAGCACCCGGCCGTGACCAGCGATGATGCCGTTGCTGCCGTCGACCAGCACCGGATTGGTCCATCCAAACTCACGGATGGACGCCGCGATCTGCGCTACTTGGGCATCCGAGTGCGTGCGGCTGTTACGGGCGTAAGGAATCAACGCCTCGATCGGACGGTTTTCGATTTGCACGATGGTCTGGGAGCCTTGAAACGACAAACCCGCCAAGAGCATGGTGCTCAGGGCGGGTTCGTGGGGTTAGGTAGTGGCCAGATCAGATTGGGCGTTTGCCTCGCACCTCTGTCCAGAAGATAGCTGAAATACTACGCCAATCCGGCGGATATGTTGCACGCCTGATTTCGGGTTCTACCCGCAGCATTCCGCAGGTCTGCGCAGACCTTGTAAGCCGCTGGCGATTTCATGCAATTTCATGATCGATCTTCCAGATTGAGGTGCAGCGCCACCTTGGCCAGGGCCATCTGCCACCGTCGCCAGGCGGTGCTGCGGTCACAGGCAAAGCGGATACCGATTTCCCGCCAGCCATAGCGCTTGGCGCGCATCCACACCAGGTGCCGTTGCTCTTCTTCCAGCCAGAGCACCCAGCGCATCACCTCCAGCATCCGATCGACCGACTCCGGACTGGGCGGGAAATAGACCGGTGGCCGGTCTTCCACACCCAGGTTTTCATGTTCGGCGCGTTTGATCGCCGGCCAGCAGTTGAAATACCCCTGAACCCGAACCGCTGGCAGGCGTCGGGCCACATCGGCCGCCTGACTTAAGCGCAAGGCCACATCGTCGATCGTCCACTTAGCCATGGCGAGACCCTCCGTAAAGACGCTGGCCGATGCGTCGAACGACCTCCTGATCAAGAAAGTCCAGGCGGCTCTCATCGGCATGCACGACCAGGATGCGCTGCTCCTGCCAGCCGCTTTGCTTGATCGCGTCCAGATCGGGCGACTGGGGCTGCAGGCGCCCCAGGGGGCAGCGGTAGTGAGGTGTTGGTGTTTTCATGTTCAGGCCTCCTGCGTCGCGATGGCCCAGTGCAACAAAGCCAGGGCATCGGCCTCGTTGTCATCGGTGACCGGGTGGCCCAGGACACGCATGGCTGCGATGACTTCGGCTTTGCCTGCATTGCCTTTGCCAGTGGCGTGTTTTTTGATCGTGCCGACGGGCACGCCGAGATAGGCGATGTTCTGGTGCTCACACCAGGTAGTGAGCGTGGCCATCAGGCCTCCGTAGACATGGGCGGCATCCACCCCGGCATGACGGCGTACCTCTTCGAAGTACACCGCATGGATGTCCTGGGCGATGGTCTTGAGTTCCCCCAACCAGCGCTTGAAGCGCAGAAACCGCATGCCACCCCCCTCGAAGCGCTGGGGTCGGAAACTCGCAAACCCGTGTGCAATGTCACCTTCCCTGGTCAGCAGTGCCCAGCCGGTGGTGGTCCCGAGATCAAGTGCCAGCACCACCCGCCGATTCAGATCCCTGCCATAACCATCGGAGGAAACCTCCCTACGTGAGGGAGAGGGAACCACTGTTCCCTCTCCTACGTAGTAGGAGGGGGAGTTTTCGCCAACTGAAGAATCCGAGCAAACCCAGTAACCATGCGGGTTTTCGTCAGTTGGCAAGTTGGCAGCGTTTCCAACTTGCCAACTTGCCAACTTGCGCTCAAGCGGTTGATTTACATGAGAATGAAGTTGGCAAGGGTCTGCCAACTGAATCCAGTTGGCAAAAAGTAGGTGGCAGTTGGCAGAATTTTTGCCAACTTGACGATGCGTATTCATGCGGGCTCCTGGGTATCGTTGAGATCGTCTTGGTACACCCACACCTCGGGGTTCTCGACCGGCATGGCGGCTCCCGATTGCGGGCATTTGTAGTGGGTGGGCAGGACGAGATGTGTCTGCATCACGACCTCCCCGGTGTCTGGATCAGGCGGTCCGATGGCCATCTGCAACGCCATGCCTTCCACACACAGGTAGCCGAACTTGGTGCGCCCGCAGGACGGCAAACCGTAGTCAGCCGCATTGCGGAAATACTTGATGTAGCCCTGGGTCGCCAAGGCCGATAGCCGCTCGCGGATGGTGCGCTCGCCACCGAGCCCGGCTTTGCCTTCAAAGCCTTCGGCAAACTGATTGGCGGTGTAGCAGCGTCCGTTGGCGGCCTCCTGAAACAGAATTTCCAGGATCGCGTCGCGCTTACGCCGACGCTCCGCATCCAGCCGCTCGCCGTATTCCTTCATCACCAGCCGATCGTGGGCGTCGACCTCGCGCCACTCACCCTGAACCTTGTCGATGTGCTTGAGCGGAATGCCGGCACCGTTGCGCAACTCATAGATCAGCTGACGGGTCGTACGCGTCTCATCCGGCCGGAACAGCAACATCCCGGTGGAGTAATAGCCACGCAGGCTTCCCGCGCCGGCCAGAGCCTGAAACGGGTCCTCCTCGAACTGCTTCTTGCCGAGCTTTTTGGTGTGGTGTGCGAGGATGACGCCGGCGTCTGGATTCACTGCCTGGCGAATCTGCTCCACCCGCTGCGACAAGAAGAACAGCATGGCGCCGTTGTCGTTCTCGCCACCGGCATCACCGCCGTCGAACACGTTGCGGATGGGATCGATGGCGATGATGTCGGGAGGCTCACCGCCAAAGGCGTTCATGATCGCCGGGATCACCTGCGCCAGGCCCGCGTCATCAAGCACCAGCCGCAACTGCGGTGTGGCCACGAAGTTGGCGCGGGCGTCCAGCAGCCGATGGGACGGCAGGCGGACATCCTTCACGCGCTCGCGCAGGTAGTGGTACTGGACCTCGGCCTGTAGGTAAAACACACGCAGTGGTCTGGGTGGCTGCATGCCCAGAAACGCAGCGCCAGCGGCCATGTGCGCCAGCCAGGACAACAGGAAGTCACTCTTGCCGACCTTGGGCGCACCGCCGAACACCAACATGCCTGCCGGCGTCAGCACGCGCGGCGAGATCAGATCGGGTGGCAGCGGTGAGTCGTCATCGAGCAGTTCGCCGAGAGTGAAGGTGGGCAGAGAGGCAGCCGCCACTTTGACTACGCGGCGTTCGCCCTGGGCGATGAATGCCGTGCAGTCGAACCCTTCGTCGACGGCGTCTGCGGCATCCCACTTGGCCGGCTTGTCGGTGGGCGGCACCAGGATGGCCACTGATGTGCTGCCCGCAGCCACGCAAGCACGCGCTGCGCTCTCGGCGTAGTCCCAGCCGGGGGCGTCCCGATCCGGCCAGATGACCACGGATTTCCCCGCTAACGGATGCCAGTCGGTTTTATCGACAGGTGCTTTGGCGCCGTTCATCGCGGTGGTGGCCGCAATGCCGCAAGCGATCAATGCAGCCGCACACTTCTCGCCTTCGACCAGGACGACCTCTCGCGCCTTCGAGATGACCGGGAGGTTGTAGAGCGGCCTGGGGTCGGGCGCGCGCCACATGCGGGCACGAACATCCCAGGGGCGATATTCCTTGCCCGTCGGTGGGTCGTAGCGGTAGACGCAGGCGATCAGTTCGCCCTCGGGTGACAGATAGTCCCACTTGGCGGTGTACGCGCCGAGGTCGTCCATCGGCACGCTGCGAACATCGCGGCGCATCGGCGTGATGTTCGGTGCAGCAAGACCGAGCCACTGCCGGATCTCGCCAGCGATGCGCGGGAAGTCGCTGCGTGCGGAGCGACCCTGCGACCGCGCCCACAGATCGATGACATCGCCGCCCTCTTCGGTGGAAAAGTCCTTCCACAGGCCGCGCCGTGGTCCGTCCAGCTCAACCACCAGACTCTTGCCAGGTTTGCCATCGATATCGCCAATGGTGAACTTGCCACCCCGGGTGCGCCCCTGCGGAAACAGGAAATGGAGCACGGCCTCAAGCCGGTCCAGCAACCCGGTGCGCAGCGCATCGGTATCGGATGCCAGTTCGTCGCGCTGCTCGGGGGCGTCATTGAAGTCGAGCCAAATGATGTTGTCGGCCATCATGTCTACCCCCAACAGCGGTCCTGCCAAGGGCAGAACTTGCACTCGACATGCGTTGGCGTGGTCGCATGGCGCGGCAGTAGTTCCTGGCTGTCGGTCGCCGTGATGACCCGTACCGCGCGATCGGACATACGCTGCGCCAAGCCGCCGTCAAACGGCACCAACTCGAACCAGATCTCCTCGGAGTCCTTGTTGATGGCGGTGAACAACGCCGGGTTGGCAGAAATACCGGGGATACTGGCTTCCATGTAGGCTTGGTAGATGGCCATCTGCGCGGCATAGACCGGTTTGGATTTACTGACACCGTGCTTGACCGTATCCCGCCAGGACTTGTCGTTCATGGTCTTGCACTCCCACAGGGCGGGATAGGCCATGCCCAGCGCTGCGGGGCCGCCGTTCAGCACGCCATCGACATGCCCTTGAATGCGGCCGCCCGCGACGGAAAAGCCGAACTGACCGCCGCTGGCCTTTTGGGTGTACAGATCGAGTCCGGCCATTCGCAGCCAGCGGATGGCCAGTTCTTCGAGGGCGTGTCCCACCTCGAAGATGCGCAGCACGCGACCGGGAATCTCTCGACCCGGGTCGACAGGGGTTTGCAGATACTCGTATTGCAGCGCGCGCTCGCAGGCAACACCCAAGCGAGACGCACCGAGATAGTTGCGACGGGGCTGGTTGTCACGATCGGCACTAAGTGCAGCGTCGATGAGCACGCCGATCTGCTCATGGATCTTGGGACGGTGATTGAAATCCAGCATCAGAACGGCACCCCCGTCGAAGCGGACTTGCCTTGGCGGGCGAGTCGCTCTTCAAGAAAGGCGCGATCCTTTTCTGCCATCCGCTCGTGCTCGACGAGCATGTGTTCCTGGTAAGCCGTCACGACCACGTCGATCAGCATCAGCACTTCGTCTTTGCTGTAGTCCGCCAGCGGTCGCTGCATGCCGATGGAGCCCACATACTCGCCAAGCGGCGCCAAGCAGGACGCCATGGCGGCGAGCTCCATATCACTGGGATCGATCATGTGACCTCCCGTCTTTTCCATGAGTCGCGAAAAGGCGTTCTGGCAGAGCATGGAGCAGAACACCCAGCGGTCCGAGTAACGTCGTGGATCGCTGCGCGGCAGGCGTGGATTGAAGTAGCCGAAGCCCTTGGCCTTTCGTGAGCAGACTGCACATTTCACGCGGCCTCCCGGTGGGCATCGTTGGCAGCCACCACGAGGCGCTGAATCGACGACTTGTTGAACTGGAAGGACAGCAGCGCCGAGGCCTGATAGCGCGTCATGCCAAAGTCGGCGCGCAGCGCCTGCGGCAGATACTGGAGTTGCTTCGCGGTCGGCGGCTCGTTCAGCCAACGACGGGTCTTGTGCGCGGAGTCAGCCGACTCGCGGTCGTTCAGCCAGTCATCGGCTTTGGCCATGCAAACCGTGCGGTCGCCGACAGCCAACAAGCGCGGCTGCAGATCCTTACCGCCGCCCACGGCGTGCCAGCGGCCGTTCAGGAAGAAGACGCCACCCCAGGCGTTGAAGCCAGTCGCCATCAGTGCGTCGTCGCAGCCGAACAGGTCACACCAGCGGAAGTTAGAACGCTTGAGAAGATCGATCTCGGTCATCACGAAATCGGCCAGCGCATCTCCTTCCTCTGTGGTCTCGTTCTCCCAGACGAAGCCGCACAGCGGGCATTCGCGGCAGCCGAGCGGGACGGTGGCTTCACAGGACGGGCAGTCCTTGGTGGGGGCTTCGCCGTGATGCTGGTGTCCGTCGAGATTGACGTCCTGTTCCAGAGATCCGTGCATCAAGGTCGCGGTGCCGAAGTCCAGGACCACGCAATCGGTCTTGATGACGCCCGGATGCTCCGCTGGGTCGATGGTGCGCAGGCCACGCCCGATCATTTGGGTCAGAGTCGACTTGTGCGAGCTGGGTCGCAGCAGAACCACGCAGGAGGTGGGCGTGAAGTCGTAGCCCTCCGTGAGCACAGCCACATTGACCACGACCTGCGCTGTACCGGATTCGTACTCGGCCAGTCGTGTCTTTCGCTCTGCGTCTGAGAGCTCGCCGTGCACGATCACGGCGGATACACCGGCATCCTGAAAGGCCTGGCGCACGCATTCGGCATGGGCGACGGTCGAGCAGAACACGATCGTCTTGCGGTCGCCGGCCTTCTCACGCCAATGACGGATCACGGCATCGGTGATGGGCGTCTTGTTGAGAATCGCCTCGACTTCCGTCATGTCGAAGTCAGTGGCGGTGCGACGCACCCGCGTCAACTGCTCCTGGGCGCCGACATCGATGACAAAGGTGCGTGGCGGCACGAGGTGGCCAGAGGCGATCAGTTCGCCGAGGGTGATTTGATCCGCGACGTTGCTGAAGACCTCCCGCAGTCCCTTGCCGTCACTGCGGGCAGGCGTTGCCGTCACCCCAAAGATCTGGGCGCGCGGGTTCTTGTCTAGCACCCGGTCGATGACGCGGCGGTACGAGGCCGAGGCTGCGTGATGTGCTTCATCGATCACCAGCAGATCGAGGATAGGGATGGCCGCGAGATGGTTGTCGCGCGACAGCGTTTGCACCATCGCGAATGTGGCGCGCCCGGACCAGGATTTGTCCTTGGCATCGAACACGGAGGTGCTGACGCCCGGATTCACCCGTGCAAACTTGGTCAGGTTTTGGCCGGTCAGTTCATCGCGATGAGCGAGGATGCAGGCCTTGACATCTGGCTCGGCCAACAAGCTGCCGGCTACCGCCGACAGCATGATGGTCTTGCCCGACCCGGTGGGGCCAACAGATAGGGTGTTGCCGTGTTGGGCGAGCGCCGCCAAAGAGCGCTCGACCAGCAGGGCTTGGCGGGGGCGGAGCATCATGGCGGCGTCCCCCTTACTGTGCCCAGCTCGGGCGACCCGGCACGGAGGCACGGCCCGTGGCCTGTGCATACGCATTCGACCCGTTTGCGGGTGCTGGCGCTTTCGCTGCTCCCTGCGCGCCACCCATGAGGGCGGCGTAGTCCTTGTGGTCGGGCGTGATCGCGGCCTTGATCACGCTCTTGTCTTGGCCGTTCTGGTCTTTGTCCCAGTCGACCTTGCCGAGAAACTCGATTCCATCGAGATCGGCAAACCCGCTGATGCGGCGCGCGTTCTGCGCGGCAGGACTGTTGTCGCCAGGATGAACGCCGCGCGCTGAGTTGAGGGTCGCCTTGACGAAGGTGCGGCCCATGTTTGCCCACTCAGGGCCTTTCGGGCTGTGCAGGCCGATCAGCGACCACATCTTGCGACGGGCGAACTCACCCTCCATCACGACGAACTCGCAGTTCAGGTACACCGAGCCGGTGTTGTCGTTGCGGGTAGCGTAGCCGCCGGTCCATCCCTGCGACGGATCATCGAAGCCACCCGGCTTGATGGTCATGCGGACACGCACCAGCGTGCCTTTGGGGATCAGGTCGAAAGAGGTCTGTTCGGAAGCGGAATTGAAATCGAAGTAGGTCATGATCAGGACTCCTGAGTCGAAGTGGATTCGGGGATGGCAGCGGGCGCGGGGCGCGCGAAATCGAGCCGTTCGGTAGCGGGCCTGGCCGGGCCGGCGATCTTTTCCATGAGGCGGCCGAGGTGCGGCTCCTCGATCGGATCGAGCCGCCCGGAGCGGTCCTTGGCGGGGTAGCCCCATGCGTTCAGCGTGTGGCAGACGAAGGCGCGGTAACTGGCGCCGTCATCGGCCTTCAGTTCGGCCAAGGTGACGACCTCATCGACGATGCCGGGCAGTTCCAGGCCGGTTTTGGAGCCGTCGATCTGCAGGGAGAACACGCGGCGATTGAAGTCGTCCAGCCGCTCATCGAGGATGCCGACGAACCACACGTTCTTGCCGCGCGTGTGCTGCAGGTGGGTTAGCCAGGCGATCATTTCCTGGCCCATCAGCCCGTATGCACCCCGGCTGTCGGGTTTGCCCGTCTTCTCGGAGTAGGCCTGTGGCTGACCCTTGCACCATTGCAGACACAGGCGACCGGCCACGGTGATGGAGTCGACGAACACGGTGTCGTACTTGTCCAGGACCGTCGAATCACCGAAGCGCGCGCATACGGCATCGAAGTGGGCCTGGCTGAACGGCTGGTCGTCGCGCAGCGCCGGGTTCGGCCCGCCGATGTACACCGCGAAGTCACGGCACTCCTGCCAGGTGCGCGGACGGATCGTGTCGCCGGCCCAGCCCTCGACCGCGAGATCACCAGCCTCAAGATCAAAGAACAGCGTGGCCGTGGGTTTCAGCGTCCAGAGTTGCGAGGTTTTGCCGATGCCGCTTTTGCCGACGAGCACACCCTTCACGCCACGGCGTTCGGCCAGACGCTGGTCTGCAGTAATGATGGGGAGGCTCATTTGCCGGCCTCCTCAGTGTTGATGCTGGCGAACGCGTCAGCAACGGTGGTCATACCGAGTGCGCCACGCTTGCGCGCCATTTCGTACAGGTCGCGCAGACCACTCAGGCGCCGATGGATAACGCGGGTTTCGGACTCCAGGCCCTGGATCGCGAATGCCACGTCATCGATGGTGGCGTCCTCGAGGCGACGCACCACTTCGTCGGGGCGGTTGCCGTCCAGCGCTGGGATGCGAATGGTTTCGGGCAGATCCCGGAGGTACATCTCCGGTTGTTTGCGCAGCAGTTCGAGCAGCGTAGGTTTGGTTTTCATGGCGATTACTCCTGAAGCAGAGCGAGACGAAAGCCCGGCTTGCCGGTCTTGAGGGTGCGTGCCGGGGCGAAAGCGCTTTTGAGCGATTCGGGCCACGCGTTGAACTTGGTTTCCGAGATCCGGTAGCTGATCTCCACGTACTCGGACGGGTCGTCACCGTTGGCGGCGATGCGCCGGGTGATCTCGGCGAGTCGCTTCTGGTCCCAGTCGACTTTCTTGGGCAGATCGGCGGTGATGCGGACGTGCCCGTCGTCGAAATGGACGACGCCGGTGTCTTTGCCGGCTGCCAGGCGCAGCTGATGGGCGCGGTCGGCGTACTTGAGATGCAGTGCGCGATCGACGTGCTCGACGATCGCCTTGGCAGCGGCAAGAAGATCAGCAGCGTCGTTCTTAAGTTGGAACAACGATTCGCTGGCAAGCGCAGCCAGTTCACCGGCTGGGATGGCCAATGCTTGGTCGGGTGAAATGGGGCTCACAGGACACCTCCCGCACTGGCGCGTTCAGAGGTACTCTTGCGCAGGCTTTCTGCCTCAAAAGCCTCAATGTCCTCGGCGCGGTAAAGCACGCGACCCTGCAGCTTTAGAAAAACAGGCCCGATACCCTCCGAACGCCAGCGTTCCAGGGTCGCTTCACTGAGGCCCCAGCGTTCAGCCAGTTGGCCCTGATTCAGATGTTTGACACTCACGATGCACTCCTTTTGGTTGTTGCGAATTCGTGAGGAAATGATCGAAGTCAGCGCGTGGGGAGGTCGAGCCGCGCCATGTGGGGGTGGATGTGGGGCGATAGGAAATTGACGGGTATTGAGCGCCCTAGAAAAGAAAAAACCGCCCAGAGGCGGTGTTGAGTGCTCGTGCTACTTGCTGTGCGCTAGGACAGGTCGAAGGTGTACGTGCCCTTCTCGGGGTTGGCAATAAAGTCGCGCCATACGCTGCCTTTGAACAGGTCCTGCATCTTCAATCCTTTGCGGGATTCTTCTGTACGGCGCTCCGGATAGGCAGCGGACAAAATTTCGCTGGCGCTCAATTCCCACCGCCCCTGTTTGGCCTGCTCATACATGTAAGAAAGTGCATCGGCTTGCCGCTCCCCTTTAACCACCCAGACATCGACCTTTGTTTTGATTCGCAGAACACCGTTTGCAAATTCAACAGGTAGCGCGCTGGGCTTGATGCCGTCTTCATCTGAGGTCAACACCCGTTCAAGGTAATGAAGATCCATGCAAGGAGACCGTGAGTAGTCGACCAGCGCGTCACGCAAGTAAGCAACCCTGTAGCTGCGAGGTGGGCGAATCACACGCGGGAGTCGAGACCCAGGACAAAGGATCAGTCCTTGTTCGGGTAGTCGCGTATCCAGTAGGGATTGAAAGACTTCATCGATGTGCACATCCAGGCCGCGCACCATCCAAACGGGCGTGAATACGTGGCCGATTCGAGCTTCCCCAAGGCGCCACAGCTTTCCGTCGATCCTGGGAGACTGGATGCCGAACTGTTTGGCTTGTGGGATGCGTAAGAGGGAAGCCAGTAAACACAAAAGGCTTTCGGTGTTTACATCAACCACAGCGATTTCTGCTGCGCTCACTGTCTTGCGCCGGAACGTTTCCGGACAGCGGTAGGCGTAATGGTCAGGCTTCTCGTCTTCTTCAATCGCCACAAAGACGATGTCGTCGCCAGCAGATGCCGGATAGCAGGCCGCATAACCTACTCTCGTTGTCCATTCCCGAAGCTCCTGGTCCGAGAGCGCAACTTTGCGCGACAGCTTCCAGCCGGGAATGCCATGAAGCCGCTGTCCATCCCCATCGACAATCGGCTGCCCCGACTGCTCAAACAGGTCGATCAGCTCAAGCAGCGATGACGTCAGCAGGGGCTTCGACGGCATGACCAATCTCCTTCACCAGATGCCATTTGGCGAGTAGGCGATCGCAAAGCGCACGGTCCTTTTCCCGCTTGGTCTTGATATTGCACTTGTTGTCGTCACGCAGGATCACGGTGATCGTCCGCGCGCGGTCCTTGCCGACCCTCTTCAGCTTGATGGACAGCTTGGCGTAGTTCAGGTGGTGATCGCGGAAGTCGAAGGTGGGGCTGATCAACGACCGAGCGGCGGTGTAGATGTCGTCGGCGTCCTTGGTCCAGATCTTCACCAGCAGCGACCGGCCATTGGCAGCGGAGTAGCCAAGCTCTACAACCTTGACGTAAGCCACGGGCTCGCCAGCCAAGTCGAAGTTTCGAGGCGCCGCCAGACTCTGGTAGTCGTACTGCTTGAGCGGAATCTTCTCGCCGGTGATGGGCGATTGCAGCAGAGAGTCGGCCACGATGCGAGCCAACGCTTCGCGGCCTGCTGTGTCTTTCGACAACACCTCCAGGTGTCCATTGGCCGGCTCATAGGTGATGTGCGATGACACCGCCCGGATCACCTCTTGCGGGACCAGTTCGCTCGCCTGCACGCAATCGATGATTTCCGGCGGCCGGTTGTGGTGGATGCTGATCTGGTAGAGGTCCACGTCTTCGCCGGTCTGCGTGTCGGGCCGCAGACGCTTGAAGATCTGGATCGCGACAGCGTCATCGGAGCAACCCAGTTGTTCGGCGACGGTCTGATGGAATGCCGCCTTGGCCGCCGCATCGTCGAGTACCGCCAGATTGGCGGGGGCCATGAATCCGGAGTAGCAGGACGCGCTTTGCCGGAACACGTCGGCCTGCCTGGCGTTAAGGGCTTCCTCGAAGATCACGGGTTCATTGGTGTGCAACCACAGCGCCCGTTGGTACTGGTTAGGAATCGCGGCGAATGCCTCCCGGGCGGCGTCATCGAAGATGTCGTCCTTGAAGCCATTGATGACATCCTGGCCGGCACCGTCTGACAGCAGCACAATCCGTTCGGCAACTTCCTCGATCTGCTGCCGCTCGCCCACACGAAGGGTGGACAGCACGGCCTCCATCTGTTCGCGCTGCTCCTTTTTCAGCTTCTTGGCGTCCAGGTCTGGCATGGTCAGGCTGAACTCCTCGACCATGAATTCGCGGAACACGGCCGGCGACAGGTGGCCCAGGAGCTTGCTCAAGTTCTCTGCATCGTTCATCTACGTACCCCTTTCAATGTGTGGATCGGGTTGGTATCAGCCCCCAAGACCCTTCTCTCTTACCGGGTCATTCAGACCGTTTTCGTTCGGCACACCGAACATTTAAGATTGTCTCGGAGCAATTGGGGGTTTGTCAAGCAGGTACGAAATCGTTCGGTATGATGGTAATATTTTCGGTCTGACGCCAACATTTGAGGAGAGCAACGTGCCATCGCCCTTGGGGGACAAGATCCGTACCTTGCGCAAGCAGAAGAAGCTCAGCCTGGATCAGCTAGCCGAGCTGACGGAGTCGAGCAAGAGTTACATATGGGAGCTGGAGAACAAGGACGATCCAAAGCCATCGGCCGAGAAAATCGGCAAGATCGCCTCCGCCCTCGACGTCACAACGGAGTTCCTGTTAACCGAGTCCTCGACCACTCCTGACGAGGAAGTGCTCGATGAGGCCTTTTTCCGCAAGTACAAGACCATGTCGGAGCCGGACAAGAAGAAGCTCCGCAAGATTCTCGATGCCTGGGAAGATGAATGACGGATGCGAAAAAGCCCATGGCCGAGGCCAACCGCATCTCGTCCATGCTCAACACGGTTCTCGGCAGGGATCGCTTTCCGGTCAAGGTTGACGAACTGGCGCTGGAGTATTCCCGCCAGTGCTTTTCGGACTCGCCGATCGACAAAGTCCACGGTGAGGATCTCGACGGATTCGATGGCCTGTTGAAGGCCAATAAGGCGCGCTCGAAGTGGCTGCTCCTCTACAACAGCGCCACCCCGTCAGAGGGTCGCAAGCGATTCACGATTGCGCATGAGTTCGGTCACTACATCCTGCACCGTCACCAGCAAGACCTTTTCGAGTGCGGTGACGGCGACATCGAAACGGGCGACAACAACGAACGCGACATCGAGGCCGAGGCGGATCTGTTCGCCTCAACCCTGCTGATGCCGCTGGACGACTTCCGGCGCCAGGTCGACGGTCAGCCGGTCAGCTTCGATCTGCTTGGCCACTGCGCCGACCGCTATGGGGTATCGCTGACGGCTGCCGCCCTGCGCTGGACTGAGATTGCACCGAATCGCGCCATACTGGTGGCGAGCCGCGACGATCACATGCTCTGGGCCAAGTCGAACAAGGCGGCGCTTCGGTCCGGTGCCTACTTCGCGACGCGCAAAAATACCATCGAGCTGCCGCACGATGCGCTGGCGCATAGCTACAACGCTTTTGATAGCACCGACACTCGAACTGGGCGTGCCCAGCCCTGGTTTGCCCGCGAACCTGCCGGCATGCCAATCACCGAAATGACACGCGTCGCAGGCCAATACGACTACACCCTGACTTTGTTACTACTGCCCGAGGCCGAATGGCAGGGCGCACGTCATGACGACGAGGAGCCGGAGGAAGACACCTACGACCGGTTCGCCCGCAACGGCCAGTACCCGGCAAGAAAATAGTCGGCACTGCGCGGTGTTTTTGCACCCGCCTGCAGCAATCCGCATACCTTCGAAACTCCCTCATGGCGTGGGTGGCAGTCCATCCGGACAATTTCACTTCATGTGATTTTGACAAATAAGGACTGCTACCAATGCTGCAGATCAACACCCTCCCACCCGAACGAATGACGGCGGAGCAGCGCTGCGCCGAGCTCGCTGGCCTCTTGGCCGCCGGACTTTGCCGCTTGCGCCAGCCCGATTTCGCCAAGTCCGCAAATACGCCACAAGAGACGCAGTTTGTACTTGGCTTTCCGGTCGAACAGAGCGTTCATTCAGACATCGACAACAACCCATCGATGGAGCCCTGAATGAAACCTCGAATCACCATTGCCCCCACGCCCGACACGGTCGTGGCGCAAATTTCCAACCTGCCCAAGCTCGGCATGCCGGAGATCAAGTCGCTCTGGCGGCGCCTGTTCGGAGGTGACACCCCGACGCACAACCGGCAGTTTCTCGAGCGCCGAATTGCCTACAAACTGCAGATCATTGAGTGCCGCAAGACCGACCGCAACCTGCTTGAGCGCAATCAGCGTCGTATCGACAACCTGCTGGAGATCGGCAAGCAGAAATCACAGACCCGGTCGGCCGATTACGCACTGACCCCGGGCACGGTGCTCTGCCGCAATTACCAAGGCGTTGACCACGAAGTGGTAGTCCAGGCCGACGGGACTTTCCTGCACGGTGGCCAACCCTACACGAGCCTGTCGCAACTGGCGCGTGAGATCACCGGCACCCGGTGGTCGGGGCCGGTGTTCTTTGGCCTGAAGACCAACGTTCGGCCCAAAAAGTCAGCCCGCAAGGGAGGTCGTCGATGAGCGAGGTTCTCAAGCGCCGGATGCGCTGCGCGGTCTACACGCGCAAATCCACTGACGAGGGACTTGATCAGGAATACAACTCCATCGACGCGCAGCGTGACGCCGGCCATGCCTACATTGCCAGCCAGCGGGCTGAGGGCTGGATTCCGGTGGCCGATGACTATGACGACCCGGCGTTTTCCGGCGGAAACATGGAGCGACCAGCTCTGAAGCGGCTTATGACCGACATCGAGGCTGGGCTGATTGATGTGGTGGTGATTTACAAAATCGACCGGCTGACGCGAAGCCTCACCGACTTTTCCAAGATGGTCGATGTGTTCGAGCGACACGGGGTGTCTTTTGTGTCTGTGACCCAGCAGTTCAACACGACCACGTCGATGGGGCGCTTGATGTTGAACATCCTTCTGTCCTTTGCCCAGTTCGAACGGGAGGTCACCGGCGAGCGCATCCGCGACAAGATCGCAGCCAGCAAACGAAAGGGCATGTGGATGGGCGGCATTCCCCCGCTGGGCTATGACGTCGAAAACCGGCGTCTGGTGCCCAACAAGGCAGAAGCCAAGGTAGTCCAGCACATTTTCCGGCGATTTGTGGAATTGGGATCGAGTACCTTGCTGGTCAAGGAGCTACGCTTGGACGGGGTCACCTCGAAATCATGGACCACGCAGGACGGCCGGGTGCGCGAGGGAAAGCTGATCGACAAGACCCTCGTGTACGCGCTGCTTCACAACCGGACCTACCTCGGCGAACTGCGCCACAAGGACCAGTGGTACCCGGCGGAGCACCTTCCGATTGTGGAGCAGGCGTGGTGGGACAAGGCGCATGCGATCCTGTCGACCAACAGCCGCGTGCGTGGCAATAACACCCGCTCGACGGTGCCGTTCCTGCTCAAGGGCATGGTCTTCGGCAACGATGGGCGGGCCTTGTCACCGTGGCACACGGTCAAAAAGAGCAACGGTCGGCGGTATCGCTATTACATTCCCCAGCGCGATGCCAAGGAGCATGCCGGCGCTTCGGGGTTGCCACGCCTGCCAGCGGCCGAGTTGGAAGCCGCTGTGTTTGATCAGGTCCGATCGATCTTGCGCTCGCCGGACTTGCTGGCCGACATCGTGCCGCGCGCAGCGAAGCTAGACCCGTCACTGGACGAGGCCAAGGTGACGGTCGCCATGACGCGCATCGATGCGATCTGGGATCAACTGTTCCCCGCTGAGCAAACCCGGATCTTCAAATTGTTGATCGAGAAGGTGATCGTCTCGCCCACCGATCTCGAGGTCCGGCTGCGACCGAACGGCATCGAGCGACTGGTGCTCGAGTTGCGGCCCGAGCCGGCCAAGGAAGCAGCGGAGGTGACAGCATGAATGAGGTGCGCATCGAAAAGACTGGCCATCCGGATGTGGTCAGCACCAGCGACGGTCGGCTGACCCTGTCAGTGCCGATCCAGATCAAGCGGCGTGGTGGTCGTAAGGTGGTGAGACTTCCCGACGGCAATAACTTGAGGCCCAGGCCCATCAACGACAAACCGACGCCCATTCAAATGGCGCTGGCGCGTGGTTACCGCTGGTTGGCGATGCTGGAATCCGGGGAAGCAGAAAACCTGACGGAGGTTGCCGAGCGCGAGGGTATGGATCGGGCGTACGTGAGCCGGATGGTTAACCTGACCACGCTGGCGCCGGACATCGTGGCCGCCATTCTCGATGAAACGCTGCCTTCAGAAGTGACGTTGTTTGATCTGGCATCGGGGACGCCGCTGTTATGGAGTGAGCAGCGGGCAATCTTGAACACCAAGTAATCCTGAGTCGTCACCCGCATCGTTACGGTTACCGGGCCAAAGCAGCTTTCAAAATTTACTCGTCAGCTGATGGCAACCTGGGCCTTGGACTGGCAACTCTTACAAGTCGCGATGGACAGCTTGGGCTCAATAGACCCACCTTCGCCATCCCAGGTTGTTTGGAAGTGCGTGAAGCTCGCACCGCTTTGCCACCATGAACCGCTCCAGTTGGAGCCTTTGTCGATGACTTTCTGAGACTCACTGGCACCACATTTGGGGCAAGTGAGCGTGTAGGTCGTTTGATCGATGATTCCCATGACCTCTCCTGATGGATTCATAAGTGCTCATCCTACCAATTCCAAAAAACAACCGCTTGATCAATCAACGCGCAAGCCATTGATTTACATAGGACGCAGGTGTGACGCCTGCGGACTTCGGGCGGTTTTGAGGCGGACAGAAAAGAGAGAGGAATGGCCCGGAGAGAGCGCCAGGTGGCCAGACGTGGGCAGCAGGCCTGACTGTCGAAGTCCGCAAACCTACTCAGCGTTCCGCGCGTGTTCGCGGGGTCTGGCGGGAGCACATAAGAAAAAACCCCAACCGAGAACGGTTGGGGTTTTGTTATTGGTGGAGCTGGCGGGAATTGAACCCGCGTCCGTCAGCCTTTATCGAGCAGATCTACATGTTTAGCGGTCTGTTTTAAATCTCGCCATGAATGTCGCGCAGTCGCACGCTACACCCAC
>Ga0181595_10000063_pt1 | contig 98619 bp, 81 predicted proteins | sample 041ome_7_FD_145604 | JGI IMG/M metagenome (GOLD analysis project Ga0181595, IMG submission 145604) | Coastal salt marsh microbial communities from the Groves Creek Marsh, Skidaway Island, Georgia - 041401AS metaG (spades assembly) | ecosystem: Environmental > Aquatic > Marine > Intertidal zone... | reverse complement strand
GAAGGGCTTTGATTGTTTGTTAGGTCTTGTGTAGTGTAGCGGTTAGGCTAGCTCCTCCTCTTGGGCTCGAACCAAGGACCCTCTGATTAACAGTCAGATGCTCTAACCAACTGAGCTAAGGAGGAATAGTTAATTGGTGCGCAAATATAAATCAAATCACAAATAATACAAGAGCGAAAGCTTCAAAATTTTATTTTTTTTCAAGGGCTTGTTTTTTCGGCTTTTTGAAGGGTTTTTTTGTTTCGGATTTTTAATAAATCCTCCCTTCTATTGATAACATTCTAAGAATCACCCGCTTTTATTTTGGAATCTCAGAAAATCGAATCTATTTTATTGAATATTTAATAAAAAGGGCATTATTGAGTATTTTAATAAAAGAAAATCATCGATATTGATCTATCTTTGATTTTAATTAAAAGAAAGAGTTAAAAAATAGTTAATATCACAATTACAATAACACATTGCGGTTCTAATTCCGTTAAAAAAATTAGAATTCCATTCTTTTATTTGTTTGTTTATTAGTTTAAAATCCGCTTCTCTACAAGGCGGATTTTTATTCTACGGTATAGAATACCTCGGCCACCTCCGAAATTCTAAAATACCCCAAAGGATAATGTTCGGGACGGGTCAAGTTGACGCAATTTCCGGTTAGGTTGGCTACTTGTGCCTGAAATGGTCCCCCCTGATTGAAGCTTTGCTGAATCAACAAAGTCATATATTGATAAAAGCGTTCGGAGATACTGAACAGCCGAATTCGGATTTCATCTCCCGCTTCAATATCGTCAGAAATATGAATGCCGTAAAACTCATCACTTTCAATAAAATCATCCCGATAGAGCGTATAATCCGGAATTTTCCAGTCTTCCCCCAAAAATTCAAACAAAGAGTAATTCGTTTTGGGATCTTCATCCTTGCTGTAGGCTTTGAGTTCCACTACCTCATTGCCAAAAAGGGTGTAGTTTTTTTGCTCAATCCGACTGAAATAGTTGACCGGCAAAAACACTTCCGAGCCTTCATAAACCTCTCCTTCATAGGTAATCGAAAGGGTATAGCGGGCTCCATAGCTAAAGTCAAGCAGTTCCATGGGGTAATAAATACCGTTTTCGGCTTCCAAAAAAGAATATTTTTTGGCATTGCTATCCAACACATACACTTCGGCACCTCGGGCGGGAATAAAATTATTCTCAAAATAAGAAGAACTTAATGACAACTGAATTTGTTGGCTGAGGGTTCCATAGGATTTATTGAAAAATAAATTGGCTTCGATCACCAAACGCGGCTGTTCCGAATTCAACTCCAAGTCAATCACTTTCTCGCAAGCCATCAACCCTAAAAGCAATATCCCGACAAAAATGTACTTTTTCATCTTAAAATTTAAAATTATAGGTTACCGAAGGAATTATTCCAAAAATAGAAAGTTGAATTGCTTCATTGAGTCCGGTATCTTCATTTTGCGAAAACCGCACCGAAGCCGGATTTTGACGATTGTACACGTTATACACCCCAAAAACCCACTCTCCGGACCATCCTTTCACTTTCTTTTTGGGCTGATGCACCATCGATATATCCCACCGATGATAGGGTTTTAAGCGGTTGCTGTTGCGCGCCTCATAATTTGGAATTGAAAAGCCACTATAAAAATACTGGGCATTGGGGAAGGTAATCGGCTGTCCGGTTTGGAAAATAAAATTGGTATTCAAGCTCCATCGGGAGTTAAGACTATAGTTGCCCACCAAGGCCAAATCATGTGTTTTGTCATAGGGGGTAGGGTACCAATTACCGTTGTTGATTCCCACTTCAGTGGCCGTTCGTCCGGGTGTTCGTTGCTCCGAACGCGAGAGCGTATAGGCCAACCAACCGGTCATTTTCCCTTTATTCTTTCGTACCAAAAGTTCCACTCCTTTGGCGCGTGCCGATCCGTTGAGCACAATTTGTTCAATCGCATCGTTTCCAATCAGTTCGGCCCCATCCACATAATCCAGTCGATTTTGGACCCTTTTGGTAAAAGCTTCCAATTCGATCGAATAGCGATCGTCTGCCGTTGTTTGAAAATAGCCCACAGCAAACTGATCCAACAATTGAGGCTTTACAAACGGACCACTGGGTGCCCAAATGTCCAAAGGCGTTGGGGCGTTGGTGTTGGAAATCAAGTGGAGGTATTGCGCCATGCGGTTATAACTCAACTTAAACGAATTCAACGGGCTCAGACTATAGGACATCGCTAGGCGCGGTTCTAGATTCCAAAAGCTACTCAGCACCTCCGATTTTGGAGTGACCTTGACTCCGATGGGCGTTCCTTTTTCGTAAATTTTTATCAATGGGTTATAAACCAAAGCTTCGTCATTGGCGTATTCATTAAGAGGCTGCCCCAAGCGCAAGAAAGTACTCAACCGCAGACCTGCAGTGAGGTTAATTTTTGAACTTAAACTTAAAGAAGCACTGCTGTAAAGCGCATTTTCAAAGGCAAATTTATTGTTTAGTTTCCGCGCTTCAACGCTCGACCCAGCGGTATTGGGAGCAATGCGTCCGGGATCAAATTTGTAATAAATACTGTTCAGTCCAAAGTCCAGTTTAAAGCGGTCGCTCACATAGTTTTTAAAATCGTATTTCAAATTAAAATTATCAATCCCCGAGGTCCAACCGAAGTCGGCAAAACTAAAATCCAAACCGTAGTTATAGTCCGAATAAATCATGGAAAGATTGGAAAACAATTGATTGCTGAACAAATGATTCCACCGAAAAATCATCACGGCATTGCCGTAGGCGTTTTCAAACAAATTGTTAATTTCGGTAATGTCTCGTCCAAAATAACCAGATAAATAGACACTGTTGTCGGGGTCTATTTGATAGCTGAGTTTGGTGTTCAAATCATAAAAGAACACGGTATTGTTATCAATGGATTCCACCAAAGGCAAAAATAAATGGGCATAACTGCTCCGTCCTCCCACCAAAAACGATCCTTTCCCTTTTTTTAGGGGTCCCTCCAACAACAAACGACTGGAGATCAGGCCAACGCCACCGGAACCATGAAAGCCATTGCGGTTGCCCTCTTTTTGATAAATATTCAACACCGAAGCCACCCGTCCACCATATTGCGCCGGGATGCCTCCTTTGTACAATTTCAGGTCTTTGGTAGCGTCGGGATTAAACACCGAGAAAAATCCAAACAAGTGGGAAGCATTAAAGATGATGGCCTCGTCCAAGAGAATCAAATTTTGATCGGCGGCACCGCCACGGACATTAAAGCCCGAAGCTCCTTCGCCACCATTGGTGACGCCCGGCAACAGCGTAATGGATTTGATGATGTCCACTTCTCCCAAAACAGCCGGAATACTTTTTATGGTATTGATGGAGAGCGCGTTCAAACTCATTTGAGGATTGCGGATGCTCAGCTGTTCCACATTTTCAGTAAGGATCACTTCGTCAAGGTTTTCCACGGCAGCTTTTAAGGAAAAATTCATCCGGGTGTCTTCGGTCAAATCGAGTTCTAGCTGCAAGGTCTTATACCCCATATATTGAAGGGTTAAAGTGTTTTTTCCCCGAGGTAGTGAGGCGGAAAAAAAACCGTAGTCATTGGAAATCACTCCGTAGGTGAGTTCCGGAAAAAGCAGGGATACGCCAATAAGACTTTCTTCTGTTTCCCCATCGGTGACATACCCACTCAACACCACTTCATTTTGAGCATGGACCCATCCTAGCGCAAGAAAAAATATAAAACCACCGAAAAGCGTTTTCCAATTCATCGCGACAATGTTGAATTTTTTTGCGGATTTATGGAAGTACAAGAAGTAGAAAAATTATCCAAAAATAGCGCGATAAATATCGTTTCCATTGGCAAACAAAACCACTCCTAAAAGCAAGAAAAAGCCTAACATTTGGGCGTATTCCATAAACTTGTCGTTGGGTTTGCGTCCCGTAATTATTTCATACATAAGAAACATTACATGACCACCATCCAAAGCAGGGATGGGCAAAACATTCATAAATGCCAAAATAATGGAAAGAAAAGCGGTGCTCGCCCAAAAGGCTTGCCAGTTCCATGCACCGGGAAACATATTGCCAATAGCACCAAAGCCGCCCAATTGGGAGGCTCCTTTTTTGGTAAAAATATATTTAAACTGTGCCACATAGTCGTAAAGCGACCAGTAGGTGTACGAAAATCCTTCTACGATACTAGTGCCTAAGCCAAGCTGTTCGTTTTTAAAATCAATTTGCAGTGTTTTGGAAAAAACCCCTAATGTTCCATCTTCATCGGTGCTTATTTGAAGCGTATCCAATCTCTGTTTGCGTTCGTACACCAAGCGGACCTCTTGAGATCCCTTGCCTCTGAGCAGCGTTCCCAATTGTGCCCAATCAAGGATGCTTTCGTCGTTGATGGAAATAATTTTGTCCTCCGATTTTAAACCGGCCAGATCCGCAGCAGACGCCGGGATAACACTGTCTATAATGGCAGGAGTAGCAGGACTCAAAGGTAACATTTCGCCACTTTCAAACATTTTTTTACCAATTTCTGCGGGTATGCTCAGAACGACCTTTTCTCCGTTTTGATGTTCCACAGTCACTTCTTTCACTGTTCTCAAAAATAAATAGCGATTGATTTCTAAAACGTTTTCTAATGGAGTCCCGTCCACCAATAGGATTTTATCGCCGGTCTGAAACCCAATTTCTTGTGCAATGGGGGAGGGCCGAATACCTCCAGGTAAATCCTCCGTATAAAGTGTATTTTTACCCCAAACAAACAAGATCATCATATAAATCAGGAAGCCCAAGATGAGGTTGACAGTCACTCCGCCCAACATGATGATGAGGCGTTGCCAAGCCGGTTTGGATCGAAACTCCCAAGGTTTGGCGGGTTCTTTCATTTGTTCCACATCCATGCTCTCGTCAATCATGCCGGAAATTTTTACATAACCTCCCAACGGCAACCAGCCAATCCCATAGGTGGTTTCGCCTATTTTTTTCTTGAATAAGGCAAATTTAACATCAAAGAATAAAAAGAATTTTTCCACCCGTGTTTTAAAAATTCGGGCAGGAATAAAATGTCCTAACTCATGAAGAATAATCAATATAGAAAGACTCAAAATCAATTGAATCGCTTTAACAAAAAATGGGCTCATAGCATTATTAAATTCAGGCAAAAGTACTATAATACACGCCATAATAAAAATTAGGTCTCGCTTTTATGATTCTTTTTAGGGTGGGGGGTATTTTAAAAATTTTAAAAAAATTACATTTGTACCCATACTACTGCCATTGAAAGATTTTATTCGCAAATACCGTCGCTTTATTTTATTTTTCCTGTTGTTATCAGGAATTATATTGGGCTTGTTTTACAATGCCTTGCAACCCCAATTGCGTTTGCCCATCTATCAACCCGCCATGGTCAATTTTGAATTGGTGGACAGTACTTTACAACACGTCAAAAAAGCCCATCGGATTGCCAATTTTCGGCTCATCAACCAGAACGGGCTACAGATTACAGAAAAGGACTACCAAGACCATATCTATATTGCCGATTTTTTCTTCACTACTTGCCCCACCATTTGCCCCAAAATGACCGAAAATATGGCACGTATACAAATCCATATTCTTGAAGATCCTCAAGTCAAGTTGCTGTCTCACAGTGTGACCCCCAAAATTGATTCTGTGGCACAATTAAAAAAATATGCCTTGGAAAAAGGGGTGAACGATACCAAATGGAATTTGGTTACCGGCGATAAAAAGCAAATTTATGAACTGGCGCGCAAATCCTATTTGGCAGTAAAGACAGACGGTGACGGAGGACTCTTCGACATGATCCACACCGAAAATTTTATTTTGGTGGACCCCGATCGAAAAATTCGCGGCTTCTATGATGGCACCGATCCCGAGGCCATGGAACAGCTTTTGACCGATCTGAAAATTTTAAAAGACGAATTTCCTTTTACCAAAAAATAAATTTCCAATTTTTAGGAACAGCCGTTTATAGTTCCTATTTTTGTTCTTTAAAATGATTCTAAATAATGATTCGACTGGATCAATTGGATTTTGGAGTATTGGCAGAAATTGATCATATCGATACGGATGAATTACCGTTAAAATTGATTGAAATGGGTTGTCTGCCGGGCAATGACATCCGGTTGATTCAAAAAGCACCCTTTGACGACCCTTTGTATCTCCAAATCGACACCTCTCATTTAGCGATACGAAAAGAAACTGCACAACATATTTTCGTTCGCTTGAAATCCTAAACCATGGCCAAACTTTTGAATGTCGCCTTACTGGGAAATCCTAATACAGGAAAAACATCGGTTTTTAATCGACTTACCGGGCTGACGCAAAAAGTGGGAAATTACCCCGGGATTACGGTCGAAAAAAAAGAAGGACGCTCGCGTCTGGATCCGACCACCTATGCCCGCATCCTCGATTTGCCCGGAACCTATAGTCTGAACGCCTCCTCCATGGACGAAAGCGTGGTGGTAGAGCTCTTGCTAAACAAAAAAGACAAAGACTTTCCCGATGTGGCAGTGGTGGTGACCGATGTGGAAAATTTAAAACGAAATTTGTTGCTTTTCACTCAGGTGAAAGACCTCAATATTCCTACCATTTTGGTCATCAATATGGCCGATCAAATGAAGCGCAAAGGCATCACGTTGGATATTCCCTTGATGGAAACCCAATTGAACACCCGCATCGTTTTGACCAGCACTCGGGAAAAAATGGGGATCGACAGTTTGCGTAAAGCCATCCTCAACTATCGCGCGTTATCCACTGAGCCCGCTATGGACGTGACCACCATAGACCCAGAATATTTTGAAAGCTTACAACGGATTTTCCCCAACGAATCGCTTTACAAACTTTGGTTGGTCATCACTCAAGATGTCAATTTCTCGAAATTGGATCGTCAACGGGTGTCGGATGCAACGGCTTTTAAAACACAACCCGAATCCGATTTAAAACGCTTGCAGCAAAAAGAAACCATCAAACGCTATCAGCTCATCAACGGGGTGTTGAAACAGGCATATAAAGTAGACCTCAGTGTGGCAGTAGATTTGCGCAGTCGGTTTGATCGGGTGTTGATGCACAAGTTTTGGGGTTATTTGATATTCTTCTTTATCCTCATGCTCATCTTTCAATCCATTTACGATTGGAGCAGCATTCCTCAAGATTTTATCGATGGGACTTTTGCAAGCCTCAGTGATTTAGCCAAACAACAGCTGCCGACAGGAACATTTACATCGCTTTTGGCCGAAGGGATTATCCCGGGATTGGGAGGCATCCTGATTTTTATTCCGCAAATTGCTTTGCTGTTTTTCTTTTTGTCGCTTTTGGAAGAAAGCGGCTATATGAGTCGGGTGGTTTTTCTGATGGATCGGGGGCTGCGCAAATTTGGGCTTAGCGGTAAAAGTGTAATTCCCTTGATTTCGGGAACGGCTTGTGCCATTCCAGCCGTGATGGCTACTCGAAATATTGAAAATTGGCGGGAACGACTCATCACCATTTTAGTAACTCCTTTTACCACTTGTTCCGCCCGTTTGCCCGTGTATGCCATCCTGATTTCTTTGGTCATTCCCAAACAAGGTTTCTATCAAGGAATGACTTTGATGGGGCTCTATCTTTTGGGATTCATCATGGCTTTGGTATCCTCTTGGATTTTGAGTAAAACCTTAAAATTTAATTCCAAAAGTTATTTTGTAGTAGAAATGCCCAACTACAAATTGCCGCTGCTGAAAAATGTTTTGATTACGGTTTTGGAAAAGACCAAAACCTTTGTTGTGGAAGCGGGAAAAATCATCATGGCGATTTCCATACTACTTTGGATTATGGCGTCTTATGGTCCTGGAAAAAACTTCTCCAACGCTGCCGAAATTGTCCAACAGGAGCAACCTCAACTCAACAATGAGCGATTGGAAACCAAAATAAACGCCTACAAATTGGAGCATTCCTATATTGGAATTTTGGGAAAAAGTTTGGAACCTGCCATAGCTCCGCTGGGTTTTGATTGGAAAATTGGAATTGCCTTGATCAGTTCTTTTGCAGCACGCGAAGTTTTTGTCGGTACGCTTGCCACCATCTATCATGTGGAAAGCGATTCCGAAGAAACCATCAAAAACCGAATGGCTTCCGAAGTCCGCCAAGATGGAAGTCCGTTGTTTAATCTCGCCACAGGTATTTCCCTGATGCTTTTTTATGCCTTTGCTATGCAATGTATGAGCACCTTGGCTATTGTAAAAAAGGAAACCAACGGTTGGAAATGGCCGATGATTCAGCTTTTTAGTATGACGCTGCTGGCCTATCTGGCGGCTTTCACCAGTTATCAAATCCTATCCTAATGGAGCTACTTCAAACTTTTTTGGTTTTTTCCGCAGGACTCCTCGCACTGGTTTTTCTTGTAAAAAAGTTTTTCTTCAGCACCCAAAAAAAATCCGACAAAGGCTGTGATACCGATTGTGGCTGTCATTGATTCTCAATCATTTATTGAAGTGTTTGGAGGAAGATTTTGAATTTCAAAAAAATACTATATCTTAGGAAGATTATTGAAACTAAATTAAACATGACAAATACAAGACGCCTTTTTTATGGCAGTTGTTTTGCACTCATTACAACGGCCTTTTCATTCAGCATACGCGCTGGAATTTTACCTCAATTGGGAGAAGCATTCGACTTGAGCGGACAGCAATTGGGATTCATCAACTCCATGTGGTTTTTAGGGTTTCCTATCTCCATGATTTTAGGGGGGCTTTTTTATCATACCGTCGGTCCAAAACGGATTATGCAGTTTGCTTTTTTAACCCATACTTTGGGAATTATTTTGACCATTTATTCCGGTGGCTATGTCGGACTTTTGGTGTCCACTTTGCTGATTGGAATCGGGAATGGATGTACCGAGGCGGCTTGTAATCCCATGATTGCCGATGCCTATGAAGGAAAACAGATGAACACGCTGTTAAACCGTTTTCACATGTGGTTCCCCGGAGGAATTGTGATTGGAAGTTTGGTGTCAAAATTTATGACCGATTTGGATATGGGTTGGCAAGCACAAATTTGGATCATCTTGATTCCTACCTTGGTTTATTTCTTCCTCTTTTTGGGACAAGAATTTCCAAAACCTAAAATGGAAGAAATCAAGTCTTTGGGTGAAAATTTTAAGGCCATGCTATCCCCCATGTATTTATTTATATTAGCCTGTATGGCACTCACCGCCATCTCAGAATTTGGGCCCCAACAGTGGACCAGCCTTATTCTGAGCAGCAGTGGCGCACAACCCATGGTTATTTTGGCTTTAATAACAGGGCTGATGGCCATAGGACGTTATTTTGGAGGAGATATTGTCCACCGATTTGATCAGACAGGTGTACTGCTGGGATCGGCCGTTTTAACTGCCATTGGTATCTATTTGTTCAGTACTCAAACAGGGCAAATGGTTTATGTGGCAGCCATCTTTTTCGCCTTAGGCGTATGTTACTTCTGGCCCAACATGATCGGCTTTGTCGCTCAGAAAATTCCACTAAGTGGTGCCTTAGGAATGTCAATTATTGGAGGGATGGGAATGTTTTCCACCTCAATTTTTCAAGCTATTATTGGCGGGTGGATAGATACTTCCCGAGCGGATCAAGCAGCCAACGGACTGGTGGGCGATGCATTGGAACTCGCGGCAGGACAACAAACCCTCACCTATATGATTAGCTTTCCGGCCATCTTGATTGTATTGTTTACCATACTTTATTTTTGGCAACGCGGAACAAAAGCAGCTACGGCTTAATCAGAAAAATAGTTCATAGAAAAAGGCGGTCTGAAAAGACGGCCTTTTTTTTTAGGGATTCATCAAGTCTTCAATTTCCTCAACACTAATCGGAATAGAGCGCATCAAATTCAGGGGAGCACCACTTGTTTGCAACACCACATCATCTTCCAAACGCACGCCAATACCTTCTTCGGGGATGTAAATTCCGGGTTCTACCGTAAAGACCATGTTTGCTTCCATGGGCAGGTGCAACAAGCCGTAGTCGTGGGTGTCTAGCCCCATATGATGCGAAGTGCCGTGCATAAAATATTTTTTATATGCGGGTTTTTCAGGAGTTTCGTTTTGTACATCGGCCTTGTCCAACAATCCCAAGCCCAACAATTCTGAAGTCATGATTTTTCCAACTTCCACATGATAGACTTTCCAAAGCGTCCCCGGGAGCAGCATTTTTGTCGCTTCATTTTTTACGCGTAATACGGCTTCGTAAACGGCTTTTTGTCGTTTTGTAAAACGTCCCGAGATGGGGAGTGTACGCGTAAGATCGCTGGCATAATTTCCGTATTCCGCAGCGATGTCCAATAAGATCAATTCCCCGACTTTACATTGTTGATTGTTTTCGGTATAATGCAACACATTAGCATTATTTCCGGAGGCAATTATGGGCGTGTAGGCAAAACCTTTGGACCGGTTTCGAATAAATTCATGAATCAACTCGGCCTCAATTTCGTATTCCCAAACTCCAGGTTTAAGGAAATTAATAACCCGTCGAATTCCCTTTTCTGTAATGTTGCAGGCCCGTTGAATTTGTTCTATTTCCTCTTTGGATTTTACGGCCCGTAATTGTTGCAGGATAGGATTACTTTTCCCGACTTGATGTGCCGGATATTTTTTCTTGCACCATTGGATAAAACGATCCTCACGGGTTTCGGTTTCTACGGCTTGACGGTAATGTTCGTTGGTGTTAAAATAAAAACGTTCGCATTGGGGGGTCAATTCTTGAAAAATCCGTTCAAATTCACTGAGCCAATAGACGGTGGGGACACCACTCAAAGCCGTGGCCTCCTTTTGGGAGAGTTTGGCACCTTCCCACACCGCGATATGTTCGTTGGTTTCTCTCACAAATAGAATTTCCCGGTGTTTTTCTTCAACGGCATCCGGAAAAAGCAACAAAATAGTTTCCTCTTGATCAATACCACTGAGATAAAAAATGTCCCGATGTTGGGCAAAAGGCAGTGTGCTGTCGGCACTGATGGGGTAAATGTCGTTGGAATTAAAAATAGCCAAACTTTTGGGGGCGAGTTGCGCACAAAATTTTTTGCGATTGTTTTTGTAGAAGGCAGCAGTAAGCGGTTGATAACGCATAATTTTTGGTAGCTTAAAAATGTGATCGTAAATTTAAGATAATTCAAGCTTTTGTTGATGCATTGAGCACTCTTTTGTGGGGTTGTGTGGGTTTTCTTACAAAACCATTAAACATTTGTTTTATGTTCTGCTTTTCCCAATTTATTATTTTTAAAAAACAAGCAAAGCAGTTTGTCGCTTGGTAGATATGGCTTAATTTTGTCAATGCAAATTGAATTATATGAGTCTTACATCTTCAACCATTGGACGTAAAGTCGCGATGGCTTTATCGGGATTGTTTTTGGTCCTTTTTTTAACCCAGCACTTTACGATTAATATTATTTCTGTTTTTAGTGAAGCTGCGTTCAACGAAGTTTCTCATTTTATGGGAAACAATCCTTTGGTGCAGTTTGTCTTGCAGCCCGTCCTTATTTTTGGGGTTATTTTTCATTTTATCATGGGTTTTGTTCTTGAAATCCAAAACCGCAAGGCACGCATCGCCAATTATGCCCAATACAAAGGCAATGCAAGTGCTTCTTGGGTGTCGCGTAATATGATTTGGTCGGGAGCCGTTGTACTCTCTTTTTTGGGCTTGCATTTTTATGATTTTTGGGTACCCGAAATAAATTATAAATATGTAGAAATCCTTCCCCTCAACCCAGACCGCTATTATGAAGAATTGGTTCATAAATTCCACGATCATTTAAGAGTGATTCTCTATGTCGTTTCCTTTGTGTTTTTAGCCCTTCATTTGCATCACGGATTTGCCTCTGCATTCCAGAGCATGGGCGTCAACAACAAGTACAGCCCGGGCATCAAAAAATTCGCCGTTTGGTTTGCGATCCTCATCCCTGTAGGGTTTATTTTCATCGCGTTATTTCATCATATTAAAGCATTATAAGCATGGCATTAGATTCAAAAATACCCAATGGTCCATTAGCGGATAAATGGACCAATCATAAAAGTAAGATCAACCTTGTGAGTCCTGCCAACAAGCGTCAAATTGATGTGATCGTGGTGGGAACTGGATTGGCCGGAGCTTCAGCCTCGGCAACTTTGGCAGAGCTGGGCTATAATGTTAAAACGTTTTGTTTTCAGGATTCTCCCCGACGGGCGCACTCCATAGCCGCACAGGGAGGAATCAATGCCGCTAAAAATTATCAAGGCGATGGAGATTCTACCTACCGTCTTTTTTACGACACCATCAAAGGGGGCGACTATCGCTCTCGGGAGGCCAATGTGCACCGATTGGCAGAAGTTTCTACCAACATCATCGACCAATGTGTGGCGCAAGGTGTTCCTTTTGCCAGAGATTATGGCGGACTGTTGGACAACCGTTCTTTTGGAGGGGTTTTGGTGTCGCGTACTTTTTATGCCAAAGGGCAAACCGGACAACAATTGTTGTTGGGAGCCTATTCGGCCATGAATCGTCAAATTGGTCGTGGAAAAATCAAAATGTACAACCGTCATGAAATGATGGATTTGGTGGTTGTGGATGGCAAAGCGCGAGGCATTATTGCGCGAAATTTGGTCAGCGGAAAATTGGAACGTCACAGTGCACATGCCGTGGTGATTGCTTCTGGGGGCTATGGCAATGTTTTCTTTTTGTCCACCAATGCTATGGGAAGTAATGTTTCTGCAGCTTGGAAAATTCACAAAAAGGGAGCCTTTTTTGCCAATCCTTGTTTTACGCAAATTCACCCTACCTGTATTCCCGTTTCGGGAGATCATCAATCCAAATTGACCTTGATGTCAGAGTCATTGCGAAATGATGGAAGAATTTGGGTGCCCAAAAATTTAGAGGACGTACAAGCCATTCGAGAAGGAAAATTAAAACCCACCGAAATCGCAGAGGAAAACCGTGATTATTATTTAGAAAGACGCTATCCTGCATTTGGAAACCTGGTGCCCCGCGATGTGGCTTCTCGTGCTGCCAAAGAGCGTTGTGATGCCGGTTATGGAGTCAATAAAACCGGAGAAGCGGTTTATCTCGATTTTGCCGATGCTATTGTGCGTTACGGAAAAGAACAAGCCCATGTTAAAGGTTTGGACGAGAATAATAAGGCTTTGGTCAAAAAATTAGGACAAGAGATTGTTCGTGCCAAATACGGCAACTTGTTCCAGATGTACGACAAAATTGTAGATCAAAATCCGTATGAAACCCCCATGATGATTTATCCTGCCGTGCATTACACCATGGGTGGGGTTTGGGTGGATTACAATTTAATGACAACCATCCCGGGATGTTATGCCATTGGTGAAGCCAACTTCTCTGATCACGGTGCCAACCGTTTGGGAGCCTCGGCGCTGATGCAAGGGTTGGCGGATGGCTATTTTGTTTTGCCTTATACCATTGGAGATTATTTGGCGGATGACATCAGAACCGGAAAAATTGATACCCAACTCCCCGAATTTGAACGTGCCGAAGCAGGAGTTCGCGCTCAGCTGGAAGCACTCATTACCAACAAGGGAAAAAATTCTGTGGACTTCTATCACAAAAAATTAGGAAAAATCATGTGGGACAAATGTGGTATGTCTCGTAATACAACAGGACTGAACGAAGCCATTGCGGAAATCAGTGCGTTGCGTGAAGATTTTTATAAAAACGTCAATGTTCCCGGAACACTCAACGAGTTTAACGAACAACTTGCCAAAGCCGGTCGGGTGGCCGACTTTTTGGAATTGGGAGAATTGTTTGCCAAAGATGCTTTGGAGCGAAATGAATCTTGCGGAGGACATTTTAGAGAAGAATCGCAAACTCCAGAAGGAGAGGCAAAACGAGACGATGAAAATTTCACTTTTGTATCGGCCTGGGAATATAAAGGAGAATCTGCCAAAGCTAAATTGCATAAGGAGGTTCTGAAATATGAAGCCATCGAAGTGAAAACAAGATCTTATAAGTAATTGAAAAAAAAGTGAAACGCCACTAGTCCATAGGCAGCAAATACAGCAGTTGTCTATTGCCTTTTGAGCTAATAAACGAAACTATGAATTTGACATTAAAAGTTTGGCGACAAGCAAATGCGGAAGCAAAAGGAAAAATGGAAACCTATTCGATAGCGGATGTTTCTCCGGACATGTCCTTTTTAGAAATGATGGATGTGTTAAACGAACAATTGATCACGAAAGGGGTAAATCCAGTTGCTTTCGACCACGATTGTCGTGAAGGAATTTGCGGAATGTGTTCCATGTTTATCAATGGAGAAGCCCACGGTCCCGACCGGTTGGTCACCACTTGTCAACTCCATATGCGTAAATTTAAAGATGGAGACACCATCACCATAGAGCCCTTTCGTGCAAAGGCTTTTCCAGTGATCAAAGACCTGACGGTTGATCGTTCTTCTTTTGATCGTATCCAACAAGCGGGTGGATTTGTGAGTGTCAATACTTCCGGGAATACCCAAGACGCCAACTCCATTCCCATTGATAAACACGATGCCGATAAGGCTTTTGACGCCGCATCTTGTATCGGTTGCGGAGCCTGTGTAGCTTCTTGTAAAAACGCTTCGGCCATGTTGTTTGTTTCCGCCAAGGTTTCTCAATATGCACTGCTCCCTCAAGGGAAAGTGGAGGCTACCGAACGGGTCCTTAATATGGTCAAACAAATGGATGAGGAAGGTTTTGGAAACTGTACCAATACCGGAGCTTGCGAGGTGGAATGTCCCAAAGGAATTTCCCTTGAAAACATCGCTCGGATGAATCGGGAATACCTTTTTGCAAGTTTAAAGGGGTAAAAAACAATTTTTAGTGGATTTGGCAAAGTAGGATTGTGTCGTAAATGGGGATTTACGAACAGCACTGTCTTTCCGTTTGATTGATATTTTTTGTGAGCTTCGTATTTGTCAGATAAAACTTTGTTATCGTCATTCCAAAAAATAAAAGGACGGGAATTTTTATGTAATTCCAGTAAGGGTTTGAATCTTCGAAAGTGACTTGAACGATTCCTGAAATTAAAATAACTAGAATTAATGGTAAATAGAACATGTTATATTTAACATCTTTATTCAGTTGATTAACAATGGTTTTTAGTTCAGCGTTTAATTTTTCAATACCTATAAAATCTTTTTTGTCAGAAATTTTATTGTGGTGGTTAAGTAGTTTAAATTCAAAAAAAAACTTTGGTAATGGAAGAACAAAATTTATATTCAAAATTGTTAGAAGCCCCATCATTTCCCATTTAAAATAACCAAGCCCCAGAGGTTCAAGAATTATTGTAGCAATAATAATTCCACTACAAATGATTGCTATTATCAAATTCAAAATACTCAATCCTTTAATGAATTGAATTCTTTTGTCGATTCCTTTTTTTCTTTCTCCGCACATCGATTTTAGAGTAATTATTATATTTTTTCTTTCGTCAATTTTTGTCATAACAGTATATATTTTATTATTATACCTCAAAAGTTTTTTTTTGAATTTTACATCTATATTAATTTCATCAACCTCAATAAATATTACGATGGTTAATTAAAATATTTGAATTGAGGAGCAAGGTTTTCATGGGTCAAAGATCAGATTCGGTGACTTTTTATGTCTAAAAGTATGAATTTTAATACAACGAAAAATATTCAGGGATAGGGGGTCATGAAATCCTTAGATCTACCTGGCTTGGCTTTCAGTTTTTACAACTTAACACCTGCCTCAATCTTGATTTTTAAATCATTTTCCTCGGGTGGGATAGGGCAAGAGTAGCTATAGTTATAGGCGCAATACGGATGATAGGCCTTATTAAAATCTATCGGAATAGAAGTCCCTTCTGGAATCTCCAAATCAAGAAATCTGCCTCCACCATAGGTTTCCGTTCCATTGGTTAGGTCAGTAAAGGGCAGGAATAAATGGGTTTTATATTTTTTTGTTGCTCTCAATTGATGACTCTGATAGATGTTCAATGTAAATTCCTGCTGATCAATTACAAAAGTCGCAGTGCCATAAACTTCATAGGTGGGAAGCCGATCCGTGGTGGTTGCCATTTGAAAAGGAATCGCATTTTCAGCCCGTTCAAATTTTGCAGTTACCCTATATTTTTCATCAATGGGAAAAAAAGCTAACCCTTGAAAGGTCTTTAAATCTTCTTTTTTTAAGGGAGATTTTTTGGGGTTTTTAAATTCTTTATTCAATTCTTTTTGAAATTTAACGACGGATTTTTTGTGCTGTTGCGCATCGATCGTTGTGCTAAAAAACAAATAAGAAAGAAGGGCAAAAATGTTAATTTTCATAAACTAAAAATAAGAAAGTTTCATCGAATTCAATTTAACTTTTTTAAAAAGGAATCCCAGCCCCAACCTAATACACAGGTATTCGTTATTTGGTCAGTGCTATGGCAGCTTCTAACAATTCATCGCCCCCAGCCTTTAGCCCTTCAATCGTTTTTGCTACATAAATGTCGGGTAAAAAACCAATGCAATAAAAATAAATTTCTTGTTCAAAGAAGCCTAAACATTCCTCTTTTTTATCATCTTTTGTAAGAAAATATTATTGGGTAAATTGATTTCTTCGCCTTCTTTGGTTTTTAATTTAATAAAAAACAGACCAATGTCACTGATACGCCCCTCCACTTCATAGTCTTTATCAATGATAGCAACGGTATCGTCTAATTTTACAGAAGGATTGAAAAAGATAATGATCCCGGCTGTGATATTTGATAAATGCGACCATTGGGCAAAAAGTGCTATCCCAATGACGGTGAGCACCGATGCCAAAAACAGATACAATTCCGATTGCTTGATTCCCCAAACCGAAAAAATAAAAATGAAGGTTATGAAAATGAGTACGATCAAGAAAATCTTTTTAATGATTTTTCCTCGGGTTTTTTGCAACAAACTTTTGGTTACGGTACGGCTAATTAATTTTGAAATCCCCAATCGAAGAAGAAAGAATAGGACAATGGCAATGACGGTTTCAAGGATTTTAATTTCAACTAAATCCATCGTTTTTTTTATCAAAAATAGAAAAGTATTTTACAGGAAAACTACTCGAATTAAAGAATTTTCAAAGCCTTTATATTTTCAAACGCCAGCTCTTGAAACCCTTAAAACAGGATAACTGAGTGCTTATTTTTAAAAGCAACAACCTCAAATAAGGCGTAAATAAACAAATTTTGAGCGTTATAAAACAGTCTTATTTCCCATTAAAAAAGAGCATCACTCCGGCTACAATAACGATGATGATCAAAGAAATACTGACATCTACCCAGTTGTAACTGCTTTTGTTGTTTTGTTTTTCTTCTTCTGTGATGGTTCCAAAAGTAAGGTTCACGATTTTTTCAGCATCGGGTGCTTGGGTCAACCAACTGACAACGATCATAAAAATCAGACAGAAGATAAAGAATCCTGCCCCAAAGCTTAAAAAGTTGACGTCTCCTAAATAAAAGAGAATTCCATCGGGATGGAGATGTTCTTTGGTCAATTCCAGGACAATCCTTAAAAAACCAACAACAATTCCCATAATCAAGGTGGCGTAGGCACTGATGGCATTAACGCGTTTATAGAATATCCCGAGCACAAAAACAGCCGTGATGGGGGGCGCTATATAGGATTGTACACTCTGTAAATATTCATATAAAACACCTGAAATATTGGCCATAATCGGGATCCAAATAATTCCAATAATGACCACAAAAACGGTTGCGATTTGTCCCGTACGCACCAATTTTGCCTCGGGCGCATTGGGGCGTAGCTTTTTATAAATATCTACGGTGAACAGCGTTGAACAAGAATTAAAAACGGAGGCCAAAGAGCTCATCAAAGCCGCCAATAAGCCGGCAGCAACCAATCCTCTTAAGCCGGAAGGAAGTAAATTGCTCATCAACACGGGAAATGCCTGATCGGGGCTGTCCCATTGCAGCTCACCACGCATTTTTAGGGTGAGTGCGATCACCCCAGGAATTAAAAACAAAAATACGGGCAACAGTTTTAACAAGGCACCAAAAATAGTTCCGCGACGCCCTTCTTTAATATTTTTAGCGGTTAATGCGCGTTGGACGATATATTGATCTGTACACCAATACCAAATCCCAACGATGGTGCTCGTAATCAGTAGGGAAGGCCAAGGAAAATCGGGATCGGTGGCAGGACGCCACATATTAAAATATTCGGGGCCTAAGGTTTCTTGCATACTGCTCCAACCGCCCACCTTGTCCAATCCAATGGCAGTGAGTGCAGCCGCTCCCACGATTAATAATATCGCTTGTAGCGTTTCTGTATAAACCACTGTACGCATCCCTCCTAAAACGGTATAAATTCCGGTTAAAACAACTGTGGCAATGGCTCCTGTCCAAAAATCAATTCCCAATAAAGCTGAAACGACGACTCCTCCGGCATAGATGGTAACCGATATTTTGGTCAACACATAGGCGATGATCGAAAAAATGGAGAGCAACCAACGCGAACGAGCATCAAAACGTTTTTCCAAAAATTCGGGCATGGTAAAAACCCCACTGCGTGCATAAAAAGGAAGAAAAACCCAGCCCAAGATCAACACGACCCAAGCTTGAATCTCATAGATCAACAATGGCAATTTATCACTAGCTCCGGTTCCTGCCAGTCCGACGACATGTTCGGAACCGATGTTGGATGCAAAGATGGAAGCCCCCACTACAAACCAGCCGATATTGCGACCGGCCAAAAAATAATCTTCGGTATTGTCTTTTTTCTTTCGAATCACCCAAACGATGATTCCCAAGAGAACCATAAAATAAAGGGCGATACTAATCCAGTCGAGGGTATCTAATTGTTGCATGGAATACTTATTGAGTTAGGAAACTAAAAACGGTTTTTGAGTTGTATTTTTCTCCTGGGCGCAAGGTCACAGAGGGAAAGTCTTTTTGGTTGGGACTGTCAGGATAGTGCTGGGTTTCCAAACAAAATCCGCTGCGGTGACCGTAGTTGCCTCCTTGTGTAGTGGGAAGGGTTCCGTCTAAAAAATTGCCGGTATAAAATTGAATGCCCGGTTCATCGGTGGTTACTGTCAACACCCGACCACTTGCCGGATGATGCACTCGAGCCACTTCCCGCAGGCCTTGATCTTGATCGTTCAACACCCAACAATGATCATAGCCCAAGCCCTTTTGGATTTGGTCGTCTTCGGCATTAATGTCTTTGCCCATCAGCTTGGCAGTTCTGAAATCAAAAGGAGTCCCTTCTACGTTTTCAATTTCGCCCGTGGGAATCAAAACGGCATTGACCGGTAGATAGGCATCGGCGGCCAATTGAAGTTCATGATCTAAAATCGTTTTTGAAAAATCACCCGACAAATTAAAATAGGCATGTTGGGTTAGATTAATGACGGTATTCTTGTCTGTAGTCGCTTCATAATCCACACTCAAATTATTGTCATTGTCCAGGGTGTAAGTAACCAAAACATTCAGGTTTCCCGGGTAGCCTTCTTCCATATCTTTGCTCAAATAGCGGAGTTTTAAGGTAGCGACTTCGCCCGCTTCGGAGGCAGCTACTTCCCAAACCACTCGGTCAAATCCCTTTAAACCTCCATGCAAATTGTTTTCTCCATCATTTCCGGCGAGCGTATATGCGTTTCCATCCAATTCAAATTGGGCTTTGGCAATACGATTTCCATAGCGACCAATCAAGGCACCGAAATAGGGGTTTTCATTCAAATAACCCTCCAAAGATTCAAAGTTGAGAACAACATTGGCACTTGTTCCTTTGTTATCGGGAACTGAAAGTGAAGTAATTCTTCCTCCATAGGTAATAATACCGACTTCCATTCCCGCATTGTTTTTAAGTAGATAGTGCTCTACTTTTTCACCCTCGGGGGTAGTTCCATACGCACTTTTTTGAATGCTGACGGGTGCAGTGGTGGCTCCTTTTTCAGCGGTTGCGTTGGACTTTTTCTCTCCTCCTTTACATTGAATGCTTAAGGACAAACTTCCCAAAAGGGTGATTCCAAGGACATAGGTGCTTAATTTTTTCATTGGTTTTTTATTTTTAGACGTATTTATTACTATTGTATTTTTGCTGGATTAGCTCATCCATCGATCAAAACCCGTGTTGAAACAATTGATAGTAGGCTTCATTTGCATTGATTTTATCTTTAAATTCTCGAACCGAAGTTTTGTCATCAATAACCAGCAGTTCGATTCCTGCCATGTCTGCAAAATCTTCCATAAACTCGGTGGTCACCGCTTGACTGTAAACGGTATGGTGTGCGCCTCCCGCCAAAATCCAGGCAGTAGCCGCAGTTTCTAAATCTGGATGTGCATCCCACAACACGCGGGCAACCGGCAGCTTGGGCAATTCGCCCATCGGCAGAACGGCGGTCACCTCATTCACAATCAGTCGAAAGCGATTTCCCATGTCTACCAAGGAGGCATTGATGGCGGGCCCAGCAGGCGCATTAAAAACCAATCGCACAGGATCTTCTTTTCCTCCAATCCCCAAGGGATGCACTTCACAAGAAACTTTTCCATCGGCGATGGAGGGACATATTTCAAGCATGTGAGAGCCCATCACATAGGCGCGATCCGGACTGAAGTGATAGGTGTAGTCTTCCATAAAGGAGGTGCCTCCTTCCAATCCTACATTCATCACTTTCATGGCACGAACCAAAGCCGCTGTTTTCCAATCACCTTCCCCACCAAAACCATAGCCATCGGCCATCAGGCGTTGCGTAGCAATTCCGGGCAATTGTTGGAGTGCTCCCAAGTTTTCAAAAGTATCGGTAAAAGCTTTAAAACCGCCTTCGTCCAAAAATGCACGGAGTCCCAATTCAATTTTGGCAGCATCTACCAGAGATTGTCGCTGTACGCCTTCTTTTTGCAAGGCAGGTGTAAGTTGATATTCCGTTTCATAAACCTTCAACAATGCTTCTAAATCGGTTTCCGAAATTTTTTCAATTTGTTTTATGATATCTGAAGAATCATAAGCGTTGACCGAAAATCCAAAGCGAATTTGTGCTTCCACCTTGTCCCCTTCGGTTACGGCAACCTCCCGCATATTATCTCCAATGCGTGCCACTTTAAGGCTTTGAAATTCATCCCATCCCAAGGCAACACGTGCCCAAATTCCTAATTTTTCACGAACCCGATCGTGTTTCCAATGCCCCACGACCACCTTGCGTTTTTTACGCATACGGGACATCATATAACCAAATTCACGATCCCCATGTGCCGATTGATTGAGGTTCATAAAATCCATGTCTATGGTACTCCAAGGCACTTCCGCATTGAATTGTGTGTGAAGATGACAAATGGGTTTGGTCAAAATAGACAAGCCTTTAATCCACATTTTAGCAGGAGAGAAGGTGTGCATCCAGGTGATGATACCGATACAGTTTTTATGGGCGCTGGCTTGTTGACACAGCGTGGTAATTTCTTCTGGGGTTTTAACGGTGGGTTGATAAATGATTTTTACTGGAATTTGTTCGGAGGCATCCAGGGCCTGTGCAATTTCTTTCGAATTTGCAGCTACTTGATTCAGGGTTGCTTCACCGTAGAGGTGTTGGCTACCGGTTACAAACCAAATTTCTTTATGTGCGAGATCAATCGTCATCTACTAATATTATTTGTTTAAGTTATTGACCGTAATAAGCATCTTTTCCGTGCTTGCGGTCGTAATGTTTTTTGATGAGTGAATCCTTTAGTGGTGAAGCCTCCGGATTGATTTGAAGGGTCAAATAAGCCATTTGTGCCACGGTTTCCAACACTTTGCTGTTATAGACCGCTTTCGCTGCATTTTTTCCCCAAGCAAAAGGACCGTGATTGCCAATCAAAACCATTTCAACCTCTTTGGGGTCGAGGTTTTTTTCATTAAAACATTCCAAAATTTGGATGCCCGTGTTATGCTCATAGTTGCCTTCAATCAATCGATCTTGCATGGGTGCGGCACAGGGAATGTCAGTGGTGAGGTGGTCGGCGTGCGTGGTGCCAAAAATGGGAATGTCGCGTTGTGCCTGTGCCCATGCCACGGAATACATGGCGTGGGTGTGGGCAATTCCGCCAATGTGCGACCAGTTTTTATATAAATACGAATGGGTTTTGGTGTCGGAAGAAGGACGAAGATTCCCTTCCACCACTGTATTGTCAAAATCCAGCAAGACCATGGCTTCTGGTGTCAAATCTGCATAGGGCACCCCACTGGGTTTGATGGCAAAAATTCCCGCGGCACGATCCACGGCTGAAACATTGCCAAAAGTGTAGATGACAAGCCCCAAAGCATTCAGTTCCATATTGGCTTCGTAGCATTCACGTTTCAATTCGGTATAGGGAGAACGCATTATTTTAATTTTTTAGTTACTTCATTTTCAATAAAATGACCCAATGCCTCATAAGCTTTCATTTGCTCTTGATAGTAGGGAACGGCTTGGGGGTCGGGTTGATAAACGGCTTCAAAATCACTTCCCATTTGCTTGCTAGCAGAAACGACGTCTTTATAAATTCCGGCCGCTACAGCGGCATAAACAGTGGCGCCCAAGGCAGGTGCCTGATCGGAGGAAGCAATTTCGATGGGCATATTCAAAACATTTGCCAAGGTTTGCATAATAAATGGGGATTTTCGGGCAACGCCGCCAATACCAATCACCCGATTGATGACTACATTTTCCTCCCGAAAACGATCCACAATTTTTTTGGAGCCAAAGCAGATGGCATTCACTAGGGCTTTAAAGATATGAGGGGCTTTGCTTCCCAAAGAAAGCTGCGAAAGGGCACTCTTTAGATTTTGATCGGCATCGGGCGTTCTTCTTCCGTTGATCCAATCCAAGGCAATGGGGATGCTTTCGGACAAGGGAATGGCTTCTGCCTGTGCACTGAGGGTTTTGATAAAGTTTTCTTCAACATCCTGCTTTAATGCCTCTTTTTGTGCCTCGTCTAGGACGTTGGATGTCATTACCAAATGATCTATCGGCCAGGACAACACATCTTTAAACCACGCCAAAAGATCACCAAAAGCGGATTGCCCGGCTTCTAAACCGACAAAACCGGGAAGCACCGATCCATCCACTTGCCCACAAATTCCTCGAATCGTATTTTTTCCCACTTCTTGTTGCGTCGCCACCATAATGTCACAAGTAGAAGTCCCCATCACCCGGACCAAAGCGTGTTCGTCGATCTTGGCACCCACGGCACCCGCATGGGCATCAAAAGTGCCCACCGCAATTTGAGTGGCGGGGCTCAGTCCTAAACGTTGGGCCCAATCGGGATCCAACGAACCCGCAATTTCATCGGAAGTATAGGTGTCCTCGTATAAATTTCCGCGAAGTGTACCCAAATAAGGATCCAACTTTTCGAGAAAGGCTGTGGGAGGAAGCCCCTCCCAATCGTGGTGCCACATGGCTTTGTGTCCGGCAGCACAGCGACTTCTCTTAAAACGTTTTAAATCCTTGTCTTCAATAAGGAGATAGGTCATCAAATCACAATGTTCCATCCAAGTAAACGCCTCTTTTTTGACTGCCGCATCGGCGCGGGCGACGTGTAATATTTTTGCCCAAAACCATTCGGAAGAATAGATCCCTCCTTCGTATTTGGTAAAGTCTTCCCCTCCCCAATGCGCTGCTAAGGTGTTGATTTCTTCGGCTTCCAGAATACTCGTATGATCTTTCCACAACACCATCATGGCGTTGGGATTGTCTTCAAAACCCGGAACCATGGCCAAGGGAATGCCTTCCCGATTTAATGGAACGGGAGACGAACCCGTGGTGTCAATACAAATGCTTTTGATGCGTTCCACCGGAACTTGACTTTTCTCGACCACCGCTTTGATGGTGTGCTCCATCCCTTCGATATGATCCAAAGGATGTTGTCGAAATTGTTGCTGGGAAGCTTGGCAGTAGGCTTGTTTTTTCCAACGCGGATAGTCATAGACTGCAGCCGCTAACTCCTCCCCATTCTTGGTATCCACCAGTATGGCTCTTACAGAATCTGTACCGTAGTCTAATCCAATGACGTATGTTTTCATTTGTTTGAGGGTGCGTTAAAACGTAAATATACCAAGATTAAAGGTTTTAAATGTAGCATCGAAACTTTGTTATTTTGTTTTAAATCTTACTACCGTTAAAGAGTTTTTAGCCAAACTCATTTTTAAAGTTCCTCCACTGAGTTTGATATCTTCCGTTTTTGGACTGACGGCTTTCGGGGCATCAAAGGAATTTTCATCGTTCAATGAAGCACTGGTCAAGACTTCGGCTTCTCCTTTGCTATTCAATCGAATCCCATCAATGGCAACACTAACTTCTTGCGTGTCATCGGCAGTATTGACCAATTTAAGGATCAGTTCTTTGGTCCGCGTATCGGTCACTGCAGAAGCATATAGCTCGTGTTGTCCTGTCAACGGAACACCTTCTTCGGTGATGCGAATTAAATCAGTTCCGGCATTGTTGGCAAAAAGTTTTTGGACGTAATAGTTTGTCGTTCCATAGGATTCCAAATTGTTAAACCACAATAAATCTGGGGTCCACTGCCAGCCTTCGGCATGCGCCATCAAAGGAGCATAAGAGGTCATGGTAACCAAGTCGGCATTGCGCTCCAGTCCCGTCATAAAGGCAGCCTCCGATAACGCACAGTCCCAATTATTTTTGTTGTCCGGACTTGTCGTTCCAACACTTTGCGCAGCATATTCTCCGGCAAAAACTTTTGGACCACTCCGGTCGTATTGATCGTATCGTGTGGCGTTTTCACGAAACCAACTCGGTGGGCGATAGTAGTGTTCGTCCACGATTTCCGTATTTAATTTTTTTAATTCTTCCCAACCGTATTCAAAATATTCACCATCGGGGAAGGGCCCGCTTCCGGAGACAATAATCATGTCGGGATATTTTTCTTTAATAGCCTTTTCAAAGACTTTGTAGCGTTTGATGTATTCCGGCCCCCATTGTTCATTCCCTATTCCAATGTGTTTCATGTGAAAAGGATCGGGGTGTCCCATATCACTGCGCACTTTTCCCCAAGGCGTGTCTGTACTTCCATTGGCAAACTCAATCAAGTCGAGAGCGTCTTGCACATAGGGGCCCAAATCTTCCATGGGCACTAATTCACCGGTGTTGAATTGACAAGCCATTCCGCAGCCTAAGATCGGAAGGGGGGCAGCACCCATGTCCTCTGCCAATTGAAAATATTCAAAAAAACCAATACCAAAACTTTGATAATAATCGGGAGTAGGGCGGTGGTCAAATTCGCTATTCCAACGATTGATTAAGAGTTCTCGGTCTTCTATGGGTCCCACTGTTTTTTTCCACTGATAGCGTTTTGCCAAGGTTCTACCTTCTACGATACAGCCCCCTGGGAAACGCAAAAATCCGGGTTGAATGTCGTCCAACAATTGCACGATGTCTTTGCGCAATCCTTTTTTTCGTCCTTTCCAAGTGTCTTGTGGGAAGAGCGAAATCATATCCAGATTAATCGATCCTTTTCCTTGGAAACTGATTTTTAGTTGTGCTTTTTCAGCCGTTTTGGTAGCCGTAAAAGCCATTTCATACGTCTTCCAAGATTTTCCTTCCGGTGTGATGGAAGTTTCCCCAATAACGGTTCCTGCTTCATCCATCAACTGAAAATGAATTTGTTCAATGGCACCGCTTTCCTGTGCGGCCATAACAGAAAGCTCATAGATGGCTCCTGCTTTAATTCCCATTCCTCTGAAACCCTCATTAATCAAGGTATATCGATCGGGATTATTTACCGTAATGTTGATATAATTGTGGTTGGTAGTGTAGCCGGCGTATTTTACGATGGTGGATAAACCCGAATCCGTATTGAAAGACAGTATGGGACTTTCTGGTTCGATCCATCCCATTTTGGGATTAGCAAATTCAAAAGAGCGGTTTTTGATCAGTTCTGCATACAAGCCTCCGTCAGCTGCAAAATTGATGTCCTCAAAAAAGAGGCCGTACATGGTGGGTTGAATTTTGGCAACGGAAGTTGCGTCCACTTTAAGTTTCACCTCTTGGGCGGTTGCCCAAAGGCCGAGGATGATGAAAATTCCTAAAATTGAAAGTTTAAATGGGTTGTTTTTCATAATGCGTTTTTAAATTTACGGGTGAGAAGGGATCCATACCTTCATTTTGCCAATCCCTCTATTGGACCAAGCATAATAAGGAATGGCTTTTAATTGTTTGTTTTTTAAAGTTACGACACCTCCAAGGAGATCGGGTTCATGTTGGGTTTCGAAAGCCATCTCATCGGATACATGTAGGGAATCAAAATTTTGAGGATTGTCAATTTCTTCAATGGCATAGACCAAAGGGCCGTATTCCAAAGCGCGCTTACCCACATTCTCTTCAACAAGAGGATTGGTTGCAACGCTTCTTACTGTCATTGGAAATTGAATGGTAACCGTTTTCCCAGCGATGGATTGTCCGGGCAGGTTGAGGTAGCCGTCTTCGATTTTGAGGGGAAGCGATTGACCGTCCACCGAGAGGCTAATATTCTCGGAAGTTGGCTGCACATAATGATACAAAGCTCCGGGCAGCACTTCATTTCTTGCCCATCCGGGGACTCTCAACTTCATGTCAAAAGCACTGTCTTTTTCACTTGTAACAGTAAGCTCCACCGTTCCATCCCAAGGATAGGCCGTTTGTTGAACCACGTTGATGGTATTGTCCTCTAGGGCAACAGTTGCCGTATTTGAAGCATATAAATTTACATAAACGCTGCGATCGGTTTTGGAGTACAACAAACCCGGAATGGCGGGTATAAAACGGACTACATTGGTGGGACAGCAGGAACAGTCAAACCATGATTGGCGGGTACAAGCCCCAAGATTAAATTTGTATACCCCATCGGATTCCAAAGCATTGGGATAGAAAAAATGGGTGCCGTCTAGCGACAATCCGGAGATCAAGCCGTTGTAAAGGGTGCGCTCGATGACATCTAAATATGCCACATTACCCGTGAGTGCATGCAAGCGATGATTCCAATACACATCCCCAATGGCGGCACAGGTTTCGCTATAAGCGGTTAGGTTGGGAAGTTCATAATTTTCTCCAAAGGACTCTCCTTCATGTTTGACGCCAATTCCTCCCGTGATATACATTTTTTTTTGCACCATGTTTTCCCACAAATGTTCTACCGCAGAACGATAGGCGGTGTCTTTTTTTATGGCGGCAATATCGGTCATGGCCGCATACATATAGACCGCTCGTACGGCATGTCCCACCACCTCCTTTTGTTGAGTTACGGGCAAATGATCTTGGGAATACGCTCCAAACAAGGCATGGTGTTCAGGATTTCCACGACTGTCCAAAAAGTATTTTGCCAAGTCCAAATAGGCCGTTTTCCCTGTGATTTTATAGAGTTGAATCAAGCCTGTTTCTATAATTTGATGCCCCGGAACGGTAGGGATTTGACCTGCTCCATCCCCAAAAGTTTGTACCATCAAGTCAGCATTTTTTAGGGCAATATTTAAAAAATTCTTTTTCCCTGTTGCCAAATAATGAACAGCAGCCGCTTCGTACATATGCCCAGCATTGTATAATTCATGACTTGCCGCCAAGGATTCCCAGCGCTTGCCTTCTTTCACTTCAACCCACGGGGCAGGGGGTTCAGCGGGGTTGATGGTACGCCAAGTAGTCAAGTAACCATCTTTTTCTTGCCCTGTTTTCACGATGCCTATCAGTGAATCCAACAAATGTTCTAAAGTGGGATTGGGTGCACTGATCAAGGAGTTGGAAGCCCCTTCAATGACTTTGTAAACGTCGGAATCATCAAAAGGCATTTCGCCACGCGTCTTTCCTTGCATTTGCCCACCGGCTATTAAAAAATTATCAAAACGCCCTTCCTCACGACATTTCTCTATGGCATAGGCGATTGTTTTTTCCTGTACTTTTTTGATGATGGGCAACCAAAAAGTATCTGTGATTTTTACATTTTGAATGTTTACAGGACGGAGGTTGTAGCCCAATAATTCAGCACCCTTTTCTTCAACAAATATTTCAGAAGAGGTTTTATTTGAACAGTTTATAAAGATTTGGGCGAAAACAGTGAGGACGATCAGAAAGCTGTGTTTTTTCATTACTACCGTTTTTTCGCAGAAACTCAAATTAAAAAAATATTTTCCAGCTCACCTAATGAATTTATTTAAAAGTGTATAATTAACATTTAAAAAGATGTAATTATGGTCGTTTTACATCAGAGCATAGCCTTTGTGGTAGAAATCTAAAAAAAGCAAAGCTTGTTTTTTCTATGTTTTGTTTTTGTTTTTTAAATTGCCCTTTCAAAATAAAGCATGGGTCTAAATACTTACAGCAGTGAAGACAAAGCCTTACTTGCTGTCGACTGTATCATTTTCGGATTTGATAAAGGGGATTTAAAAATTCTTTTGATTAAAAGGACTTTCGAGCCCGGTTTGGGAGAATGGTCCTTGATCGGAGGCTTTTTAAAGAAGGAAGAAAATTTGGATCAAGCCGCATCAAGAGTGCTTCATCATTTGACGGGTTTACGGGATATTTATATGGAGCAATTGTATGCTTTTAGCAAGGTGGATCGCGATCCGGCGGAACGAACCATTTCGGTGGCCTACTATGCTTTGATTGATATTGCAACCCACGACACTTCCCTTATAAAGCAAAATTCTGCGCAATGGTTTGGTTTAAAAGATTGTCCCAAACTTATTTTTGACCACGATCGAATGGTGCTGCACGCCATTGCCCGGTTGCGCCGGAAAACCAGTAACAATCCCATTGGTTTTGAGTTGCTTCCCGAAAAATTCACAATGAAGCAATTGCAAAATTTATACGAGTCCATCTTAGACAAGGAACTCGATAAAAGAAACTTTATCAACAAAGTAAATGCTTTGGACATATTGGTCAAGTTGGAAGAAAAAGACATGTCGGTTTCCCGTAAAGGGGCCTACCTCTTTAAATTTGACGAAGAAAAATACAAAGCCAAAGTAGAGGAAGGGTTTAGTTTTAAATTGTAAAAGTTTTTCACCTCAAAAAATCCTTTTACCTTAGAGGAAGATTTTGCTCCTAAATGAGGCTTGCTACATGAAATCAAATTTACACCTCACAGCTTTACAAATTCCTTTGGTGTGGGAGGCACCCCAAACAAACCGGGCGTACATAGATGTGCAATTACAGGCAATTTCTAACCCAACCGATCTAATTCTTTTACCCGAAATGTTTACTACGGGATTTACAATGCATCCTGAAAAAATAGCAGAACCCATGGACGGTCCTACTGTTCAGTGGATGCGGTTGTGGGCGGAGCGTTTGGAGGCTGCTTTGGCAGGGAGCATCGTCATTCAAGAAGGAGGTCAATTTTTCAACCGGATGCTTTTTGTGTGTCCAGACGGAACCCTACATTATTACGACAAACACCATACGTTTACTTTGGCTGGGGAAGATCAGGTATATACTGCCGGACGTCAGGCGGGAATCATTACTTATATGGGATGGAAAATTTGTTTACGCATTTGTTATGATTTGCGTTTTCCGGTTTGGTCCCGAAATACACAAGATTACGATTTGTTGATCTATGTTGCCAACTGGCCCACCCCAAGAATACAAGCTTGGGATACACTTTTGCAAGCTCGAGCCATAGAGAATATGAGTTTTGTGGCTGGGGTCAATCGCATCGGGCAAGATGAAAAAGGGCATACCTATCCCGGGCATACCGCCCTCTACGACGGCCTGGGTAAGCGACTCTCGGGAGCATTGAGTACTGCAGAAAAGGCCGTTACTACCGAGCTTAATTATCTGGAACTTCAAGCACTACGGAAGCGGTTGCGCTTTCTGGAAGATCGGGATAATTTTGAATGGTGTTAAACGTCTCGTTCATATCCCAATTGGCTCTTAATTCAATTTCTTTCCAAAAATAGATCACCTCTTCGGGTTGGATTTTTTTCAAATAATTACCCGTGTCCCATTTTTTGTTTCCATTGGTGTCCAAGATCAACCGAATACGGTATTTTCCTGCAGAAAGCATATTAAAGGAATACAGATTCCCGGCTTGTTTTTCATCGTAATAACGCACCACCTTATCGTTATTGAGCAATTGAACAATGATGGGCGATTCGGGATAATGGTTCACCAATCGCAAGGCGATGTTGCCGTAATCTTCAATTTTCTTGGTGCGCACCTTAAAGCTTAGCGTGTCGTGCGTATGTCCCCAAAAATCTTGGAGCGCATTGGGAAAGAGTTTGATTTGATAGCGGTCATTGGGCAAAACTTCAAAATGGACATAAATGCGATCGTAGTTTTCTTGAATTTTAAATCGTGCCGGAATGGGGACCGTGTCCAAATGAAACACCCTCAATTGGGTGCTGTCAGTTTTTACAATCGGCAAATTGGATTGCAATTCAAACTGTTGCGTCAGGTCTAAATTCCCCTTGGTAAAAGCACTTATCACTAAGGAATCTTTGATGGGATTTTTAAACTGCACTTTTTTAATACGCAAGGTGTCCAGGATTTCCAATTCGAATTTCAGCGAATCCAAAACGGTTTCACCGCTGTTAAACCAATAGTTCAAACTGTCCTTTTCCCGATCTTTAGTCACCAAAAATTCAAAATCGTCGGGTACTTCGCTAACCATCCGAAAAGCCTGCTCTTCATAGGCGCCAAAGTAGGCCAATGCAATGTGATGATCATTGATGAACGTAGGACCCTCCCAGGCAAAGTTGGTTTTTTCTTTAAAGAGTCTAAGATTAATGATCGAGTCTTGAGGCAACTCTATCGGATGTTCCAAAAATCCAATTTTATCTACATTCTGATCGAAAAGATAATTTCCCGCAACGTCCTCCAAAGCAATCAGTTGGTATTTTCCAGCGCGAATATTTTGAAATTTATAGAGTGTAGTGTCCAAGGTGCTGGTCACAAAAAAAGGTTTTTTGTGATAGATGGTAGAATCTGTATGGGTGCTGTCTATGGGATAGAGCTGAAGTGATATAAAAGATTCTGGAAATTCCTCGAAGGCATCATCCACTTTGCCTCTCACATAAAGCGAATCAATTTGTGCTCCGGTGGAAAGGGTGTAGGTGAGGTAAGGACTGGTATTTCCTTCATTAAAATCCTGTATGCTTTCACCAAAATTGAAGGTGTAAGTAGTATTGGCTATCAGGCTGTCTAGAAGTTTGATGACAACTTTTTTGGAGGCTCCGGTGGTAGGGTTTACGGTGTATTTACTTCTTTCAATGGGCGGAGAGATAATCAATTGTTTATTAACATCTTTCAGTTTTACAAACTCATTAAAAGTGAGGCGAATTTCATCCTTATCAAAAAAGACGGTATTCATTTTAGGGCTGGCATTGATCAGTACGGGAGGAATACTATCCTTGGGACCTCCAGTGGGCGAGGCACGTTTGGCACATTGCACCAAAAAGAGTAGCAGTAGTAAAGCACTAAAAAACCGATACCTAGAAATCATACCTTCGAAATTCTTCGCAAAATAACACATTATTCCGTTTACAACCTACACGCCAAGGCAGCGATACTGACTTTTGCTTGGGGAATTTTTAAAAGTTCTTGTGCACAAGCGGTGAGCGTTGCTCCGGTGGTGATGACGTCGTCCACTAACAAAAAATGAGGCTTTTCTAACTTAGAAGTGGATTGTAAAAGAAATGCATCTTTTACTTCTTTCCAACGACCGCTCCCCCCAATTCGTGCCAACTGTTGGGTGTTTTTTACTCTTTTTAAAAGTCCTTCTGCCACCCTTACCCCCAATTTTTTCTCTAATTCTTTGGCAATGACAAAGGCTTGGTTGAAGCCCCGTTTTCTTTTTCTTCGACGGTGCAAAGGAACCGGAACTATGTGTGTAATGTTTTGGTAGAAAGGACTTTGTTGCAGTTGTGTCCCCAACCATGTGGCCAAATATTTTCCCAAGCCCACATTTCCTTCATATTTAAACGCATGAACCAAATGTGCGACGACCCCTTGTTTATGAAATTGAAAAAGTGCGCAAGCCGAGAATAGCTCAAAACGCATGCGTAAATGTTGCTGTAAAACATTTTCTTTTTGTAAATAAAAATCAGTCACCGACAAGCCCATAGCACAAGCGGTGCAAAAGTATTTTTCATAGGTTTCCAAAGGGTCTTCGCATCCCAAACAATACCTTGGAAAAAGGACATCAACAAAGGATTTGAAATAAAGGGTAAGATTTTTTTTCACAGAAACAGAAATAGAGCCTTTTAAAGATAACAAAAAGATTTATTTTTGCGGCTATGTCAACACAAACAGATCAATTCAAAAAAGTTATTTCCCATGCCAAGGAGTATGGTTTTGTATTTCCCTCCAGCGAAATTTACGACGGTCTCAGTGCCGTATATGATTATGCACAAAACGGGGCAGCCTTAAAAAATAACCTCAGAACCTATTGGTGGAAATCCATGGTGCAATTGAATGAAAACATTGTAGGGATTGATGCCGCCATTTTTATGCATCCCACCACCTGGAAAGCTTCCGGTCATGTGGACGCCTTCAATGATCCGTTGATTGACAACAAAACATCCAAAAAGCGGTATCGTGCCGATGTATTGGTGGAAGATCATGTGGCCAAGATTGAAGCCAAGATTGAAAAGGAAGTGGAAAAAGCGGCCAAACGTTTTGGTGCCGATTTTGACCAAGCGCAGTTTAAAAGTACCAACCCCAGAGTGGTTGCTTATCAAGAAGATGCGGCAGCCATCTTAAAACGATTGGGACAATCTTTGGAAAAAGAAGATTTGGCCGATGTAAAAGCATTGATTGAGGAATTGGAAATTTCATGTCCTGAAACTGGGTCAAGAGATTGGACGGAGGTCAAACAATTCAACTTGATGTTTGGCACCAAGTTGGGTGCCTCTGCCGATACAGCCATGGATTTGTATTTGCGTCCCGAAACGGCTCAAGGAATTTTTGTCAACTTTCTCAATGTTCAAAAAACAGGACGAATGAAGCTTCCTTTTGGGATTGCCCAAACTGGAAAGGCTTTTCGAAATGAAATCGTTGCGCGGCAATTCATTTTTAGAATGCGCGAGTTTGAACAAATGGAGATGCAATTCTTTATTCCTCCTGGCACCCAGCAAAAATGGTATGAGCATTGGAAAGCAACCCGATTAAAATGGCATCTGGCTTTGGGCTTGGGAAAAGAAAATTATCGTTTTCACGATCACGAAAAATTGGCGCACTATGCCGATGCTGCAGCGGATATTGAATTTCGTTTTCCCTTTGGATTCAAAGAATTAGAAGGAATCCATTCGCGCACGGATTTTGATTTGAGCAGTCATGAAAAATACACCGGAAAAAAACTACACTATTTTGATCCCGAACGCAACGAAAGTTATGTTCCCTATGTCGTGGAAACTTCCATTGGTTTGGATCGGATGTTTTTGGCTGTATTTTCAAATGCATTGACCGAGGAAACCTTGGAGGATGGTTCTGTCCGAACGGTATTAAAATTGCCTCCCGCATTGGCACCCACCAAAGTAGCGGTGTTGCCTTTGGTGAAAAAAGACGGACTTCCCGAATTGGCGCGCTCCATTGTTGGCGATTTAAAATGGAGTTTTGAAACCACCTATGACGAAAAAGATGCCGTGGGACGACGCTACAGAAGGCAAGATGCCCTAGGAACTCCCTATTGTGTTACCGTGGATCACCAAAGTTTGGAGGATCAAACCGTAACCCTCCGAATGCGCGACACCATGTTGCAAGAACGCATTGCCATAAATGACATTAAGCAAATTGTCGGAGCAGAAGTTGCGATAGAAAAGCTTTTGCGAAAACTTTAAAAACGTTTGCCGATAGAAAGTCCCACCCGAGGGTAGGCTTCTATGCGTTGGTTGTTTAAAAATCGCCCGGCACCAGCAAACACCTCGAAGGAATAGTTGTTGAAGTTGATGAATTTATAACCCACGGCAACACCTAATGCAATCCCAAAATATTCTTCAAGATAGAGGTTGCCCATTTGATAATTGAACTCGTCTGTGTATTCAAAATACTCGGTTTCTCCGAGATTCAACCCGGCAAACACCTCCGTAAAGAGACCCTTATTGTCTAATTTATTTTGTCGTTGGAAGTAAATCCGGTAATAGGGTGCTACTTCTATTTTTTCGTACCGATATCCTTCATCCCACCCAAAATTGACAAAACCATAGACTCCAAAACTGGAAGAAGAATTGAGGAAATGTTCAAAGTTCACCCCCAAAGCGGGCATGATGAGCAACTCCAACATATTGAGTTTAATTTCATTATTAAATTTAGGGGTTTCTTCAAGCGGAGTCTCGGAAGGGGTTTCTTGTGCCAAAAGGAATCCAGGAAGAAACACTAAAGAAAGGAGTAGCGAGCGGATTTTCATAGGTTTTAAGTTTAGTCCAAAACTAACTCAAATTTTATACCACAAAGGCATTCCTTTGGATATGTTTTGATAATGAGGAGGATTTTTTATCTTCGTAAAAAAGAATTTGAAAATACTTTCCTACAATGTCAACGGAATACGTGCAGCCTTGAATAAGGGCTTTGCAGATTGGTTGAAAGCCACTGCCGCCGATGTCATTTGTATCCAAGAAACCAAAGCCCTGCAGGAACAGGTAGATACTTCGCTACTGGAGGATTTAGGCTATCATCATTATTGGTTTTCCGCTCAAAAAAAAGGCTACAGTGGAGTCGCTATTTTTTCCAAAACTGCTCCCCAAAACGTAGAATACGGCAGTGGAATTGACCATATGGACTTTGAAGGGCGAATCATTCGCGCTGATTTTGAGGGCGTTTCTGTGATGAGTTTGTATTTGCCTTCGGGCACCAACATGGAACGACTAGGCTATAAATTTCAGTTTATGGACGAGTTTCAACAGTATATCAATACATTAAAAAAGACCCATCCCAAGCTCATCATTTGTGGAGATTATAACATTTGTCATCAAGCCATAGACATACACGATCCGGTGCGTAACAAAAATGTGTCGGGTTTTTTGCCCGAAGAACGGGCTTGGTTGGATGCCTTTATGCACTCCGGATTCATCGATTCGTTTCGGTATTTGAATCCCGAACCCCATCAATACAGTTGGTGGAGTTATCGCGCCAATGCCCGAAACAACAACAAAGGGTGGCGGATTGATTATGCTTTGGTGAGTGAGGCACTTAAAGAAAATATTCAAAGATCGTTTATACTCCCAGAGGCCAAGCATTCGGATCATTGTCCTGTTGGAGTTGAAATTCATATTTAATCCATGAAAAAAATAGTTGTTCTCATCGCTTTTATTGCCCCTCTGGTTTTCACGAATTGTGTTTCCTCAAAAGTCTTTCAGGATTTGGAAAGTCGTTATGCCAAAGCAAAAAATGAAATCCGTACTTTGGAAGCTTCCCAGGATTCATTGCAGCTTGCTTTAAAGGAACGGGAAACACAGCTGGAAAGCGCTCAAAAAGCTTTGAAACAAAGCCATTTAGCGGCAAATGAATTGCAAATGGCTCTTGCTCAATTAAAAGAGGATTATGTGCTTTTAGGCAAAAGTAGCGACCAAAAAATTCAGGAAAGTATTGCTCAAAATAATGCATTGTTAAAAGAGATTGCGTTGAAAGAGAGTGCTTTGTCAGCGCGCGAAGAACGCGTCGACCAATTGGAAGAACTCATTGCTTTGAAAGAGGCTGCATTGAGCGAATTAAAACAGCGTTTATCCGATGCCCTATTAAACTTTAGGGGAAAAGGTTTGACGGTGGAGCAACGCAATGGAAAGGTCTATGTCTCCATGGAAAACAAGTTACTCTTTCAATCTGGGCGATGGGATATTGAAGCGGAAGGAAAGAAAGCGATTCGTCAATTGGCTGCCGTACTTCAAGACAATCCGGACATATCTATTTTGATAGAAGGCCATACGGACAATGTGCCCTTTAGCGGACAAGGGGGCTTGGAATCGAACTGGGACTTGTCCACCAAACGCGCCACTGCTGTAGTGAATATTCTTTTGGAAAACGACCAACTGCTTCCTCAAAACCTCACCGCCGCCGGGCGTAGCGAATATATTCCCATTGCACCCAACAGCACCCCCGAAGGAAGAGCTTCCAATCGTAGAATTGAAGTCATATTAAGCCCTCAATGGGACGAGATTAATGCATTATTAAATAACTAAATTTATGGAATACAACGTACTGCCAGACACTGACATCAAAGTCAGCAAGATTTGTTTGGGCACCATGACCTGGGGAAGGCAAAATAACGAGGCCGAAGGACACGAGCAAATGGATTATGCCTTGGATCAAGGGATCAATTTTTTTGACACAGCAGAGCTCTATCCAGTTCCCCCAAGAAAAGAAGAACAAGGGGAAACAGAACGCATTATTGGAACGTGGTTTAAAAAAACAGGAAACCGAGAAAAAATAATTTTAGCTTCTAAAATTGCTGGACCTGCCGGATTTACCCAACACATTAGAACCGACAAAGGATATTCCAAAAGAACCATAGACATCGCCATAGAAGGAAGTTTAAAACGCTTACAAACAGATTATATTGATTTATATCAATTGCACTGGCCGGAACGCAATACCAATTATTTTGGAAAACGCGGTCACGACTATGTGGCGGGAGAAGTGTGGGAAGAAAATTTTGAAATTATCTTAGATGCACTCAACGATCACATCAAGGCGGGGAATATCCGCCACGTTGGACTGTCCAACGAAACCCCCTGGGGAACGATGCGCTTTTTACAAGCTCAAAATGAAAATCGTCCCAAGATGCGAACCATTCAAAATCCTTATTCGTTGTTGAATCGCACTTTTGAAGTAGGAAACGCAGAAGTGTGTCATCGGGAAAATGTAGGATTGTTGGCCTATTCGCCACTGGCTTTTGGAGTGTTAAGCGGGAAGTATCGTAATGGAAATCTACCTAAAAATGCACGTGTAACAATATTCCCACATTACGATCGCTACAGCAATGAGCAATGTAACAAAGCGGTTGATCTCTATCACGATTTGGCCACTAGAAATGGCATGACGCTCACCCAGATGGCTTTGGCTTTTGTGAATGATCGCCCGTTTATGACGAGTAATATTATTGGTGCAACCTCTTTAGCGCAACTAAAGGAGAATATTCATAGTATTCACACCAAACTCTCCTATGAAGTGATTGCCGAAATTAATGAAATTCAAGAATTGGTTCCCAATCCGGCACCCTAATCAAAGAGAATATTTTTCAATTAAGAGCTTCCACTTTTCCAGTCTAACTCAACTGTGGAATCGCATCGATCAATTTTTGGGTATAGGGGTGTTTGGGATGGGCGTATAAAGCATCCGCCTCCTGGAGTTCAACAAGTTTGCCTTGTTCCATAACCATCACCCGATCGGACATGTATTTCACCACGGATAGGTCGTGAGAAATAAATAGATAGCTCAAGCCCAACTCTTTTTTCAGGCGATTGAGCAAGTTGAGCACTTGAGCTTGTACCGAAATATCTAAAGCCGCCACGCTTTCATCACAAATCAAAATCTTTGGGGCTGTCGCCAGGGCTCTTGCAATAACGACTCGTTGGCGTTGTCCTCCCGAAAGCTCGTGCGGATAGCGTTCAAAAAAGTCCCCAGACAAACCCACTTGCTCCAATAATTGATGGGCATAATCCAGTTGTTCGTAGGTTTTTTTAATTCGATGTACCTCTAGAACTTCCACGATGGCATTTCCAATGCTTTTTAGTGGATGCAGGGCAGCAAAAGGATCTTGAAAAATAAATTGAATATCGCGCCGGAGCTGTTTTAATTCATTGGTTGTGGGGTTATGAATCCGTTTCCCTAGATACCGGATTTCACCCAAAGAGGGAGGGTCTAGGAAAATTAAGGCCTTTGCGAGTGTTGACTTTCCACAACCCGATTCCCCCACCAGTCCAAGGGTCTCACCGGGGTAGAGCGAAAAATCCATTTGTTCAATGGCCGTAAACCGTTGCAAAGGGCGCAATAGCCGTTTGCGATCGTAGTGTTTCACCAAACCTTTGACGGTTAGCAACGGAGTTTGTTGGTAGAGGACTTGCTGTTTTTTTTCTCGCATTTTTGTGGAAACGATTTCCGGACGATATGCTCCTTTCTGATAATCCTCCAAAGTGGGTAAGGTTTTCCATCGCACTTTTGCAGAGGGTCTGGCAAATAACAGTCCTTTGGTGTAGGGATGTTGTGGATGTTCAAACAATTCCACAGCGGTATTTTCTTCCACCACTTGTCCTTGATACAACACCACCACACGATCCGCCAATTGACGTACCAACGCAAGATCATGGGAAATAAAGAGGATACTCATTCCGTGACGTTTTTGTAATTGTTGTAAAAGAGCAATAATCTCTTTTTGGACGGTTACGTCAAGTGCAGTAGTGGGTTCGTCGGCGATCAAAAGTTGGGGTTTGCACAGCAAGGCCATCGCAATCATGATGCGTTGTTTTTGTCCTCCGCTCAGCTCGTGGGGATAGGACTTGAAAATGCGTTCCACCTGCTCCAATTGCACCTCTTTCAAAGCCGCATACACGGTAGCTATTTGAGTGGCTTTGCTCAGGGATTGATGGTGTTGTAAAACTTCCAAAAGTTGCGTGCCACAACGCATGGAAGGATTTAGGCTGGATTGAGGTTCTTGAAAAATCATTCCAATGGAACGCCCTCGCAGTTGCTGCCAATCTTTGGGAGTGCATCTCCGAAGGTCTTTCCCATCGAAATCCATTTTTGCTGCTTGAAGTTGCGTGTTTTTGGGTAATAATCCCAATAAACTCAATGCGGTAATGGACTTTCCACTTCCGGATTCACCCACCATTGCAACGATCTCTTTGGGATAAACCTTTAGAGAAACCTGCCGTAAAATAGGTTGACCCCCAATGGCCAAATCGATGGCTTGGAGGTCAACAAGTGGTTGAATGGGCTTCATGCTATATACGCATTAAGCAGCGTGGAGATTAAAGGTTCATTTTCTTCAACTCCGCTGCTGCAAAATTGGCGGCTCTTGCGGTCAAAGCCATATACGTGAGCGATGGATTCTGATTGGCCGATGAGGTCATACAGGCACCGTCGGTAACAAATACATTTTTCACACTGTGCAATTGATTGTGTTTATTTAAAACCGATGTTTTTGGATCGTGTCCCATACGCGCAGTTCCCATTTCGTGGATTCCTTTTCCAATGGGCGCATTGGAATCGTAGATATTAACATCTTTACAACCCGCAGCTTCCAGCATTTCTGCGGCTTGCACTTTCCAGTCTTCTTTCATTTTTCGTTCGTTCTCTTTGAATTCCGCATCAAAAACGATGGTGGGTAAGCCCCATTTATCCAGTTTTTCGTAGTTCAAGCTCATGTGATTTTCGTGATAGGGTAAAACTTCTCCAAAGCCACCCATCCCGATATTCCATCCTCCGGGATTGAGCATTTCTTTTTTGAATTCTTTACCATAGCCCAATTCTGCAACGGCTTCTCTCCAATTGGATCGGCTTGCTCCTCCTTGATATCCATAACCTCTAAGGAAATCTACTTTTTCACTATTTTTCCCAAGATTTCTGAAGCGAGGAATATAAAAACCATTGGGTCTTCTTCCGGTAAAATAATTGTCTTTAAAACCCTCAAAGGTTCCTCCGGCACCACTTCCCAACTGGTGATCCATAATGTTGTGTCCGAGTTCACCACTATCGTTGCCCATTCCATTGGGAAAGCGCTCCGATTTGGATTGCATCAAAATAGCGGTAGAAGCCATGGAAGAAGCACAAAGAAAAACTACTTTGGCACTAAACTCCAATACTTCTTTGGTATTGGCGTCAATTACACGAACCCCAGTGGCTTTTTGAGTGTTGTCGTCATAAAGCACTTCTGCTACAACTGAATCAGGACGCAGTGTCATATTTCCGGTGGCTTCAGCGGCCGGGAGGGTAGAGGAGTTGGAGCTAAAATAGGCGCCAAAAGGACAACCTCGGTCGCAGCGATTTCTGAATTGACAGGCGGTTCTTCCAGCGCCATCTTTGGCACCTTGAGTAATATGCGCCACCCGACCAACGGTCATGATACGATCCTTATAATTGCTGGCAATGCTTTCTTTGACGTGATTTTCCAAACAGTTCAATTCCATGGGAGGTAAAAATTCACTGTCCGGAAGTTGCGGCAAGTTCAACGCCTCACCACTCACTCCAATATATTTTTCAACATGCGTATACCAAGGTGCAATATCGTTATATCGAATGGGCCAATCTACTCCGATACCTTCTTTGGCATTGGCTTCAAAATCAAGATCACTCCAACGATAGGTCTGTCTTCCCCAAATTAGAGAACGACCACCCACTTGTGTTCCACGAATCCAATCAAAGGGTTTTACTTCCTGATAGTCGTGATCGGAATCTTTGTTGTAAAAATGTCTTTTGGTTTCATTGACTCCCCAGCGGCGTTGTTTGTTGTAGTCTTTTAATACCTCTTGTGGCGTTGCTCCCCCATGGGGCAGGTCCCAAGGGTCGAGATGCATGGTGGGATAATCTTCCACGTGTTTAACCATACGTCCTCTTTCTAAGACGAGGGTTTTAAGTCCGTTTTCACAAAGTTCTTTGGCCGCCCATCCGCCGCTAACACCGGTTCCTACAACGATAGCGTCGTATTGCGTTTCAGTTGAATTATTGATATACATTGGTGATTAATAGTTTTAAAAATTTAAGATACTATTTTTTTGAAAGGTCGGATTCATTTTTTGAATAAAAAACTTCTTCTTCGGACAATAATTGTTCATTTCGCAGTTTTAGGAATACTTGTGCAACGGTCAAAACGTCGCGTTCGCAATATCGAGCAATGCGATCCAAATCCTTTTCTTCATAATACACTTGCGCCACCTGACTGCCGTCTATATCATCTTTTGGCGAGGGGATGCCCAAAACATAGGCCATCAATTTTAAAGAGGTATAATGCTTGTAATCTCCAAAACGCCATAAATGCAAGGTGTCTAAATGAGGTACTTCCCAGGGTTTCTTGTTAAACAATTGCAAGGTTTTGGGAATCTCAATTTGATGAATTAGCATTCGCCGAGCTATATAGGGGAAGTCAAATTCTTTGGCATTATGCCCACAAAGCCGGTGTTTGGCAGTGCCAAAATGTTGATTAACAAGTATTTTAAACTCTTTGAGGAGTTGGGCTTCCTCTCCAAGAAAAGATTTTAATCGAAAGGCTCTGGGGTGTTGTTGCGGAGTAAAGTATCCAACCGAGATACAAATGATTTTTCCAAATTCTGCCCAAATTCCCGCACGCTCGTAAAATTCTTCGGCACTAAATTCTTCTTTGCGCTGATATTTAGATTTTTCATCCCATAGGTGTTGCTCCACAGCCGGAACAGCAGCATAATAGGGGTAGTTGGGCACCGTTTCGATGTCCAAAAACAATATTTTCGTCAGGTCAAGATGTTGTAGCATTTTGATTCATTTCCAAAGCAGCATCCATATATTGGTAGATGTCTTCTGTAAAAGGATCGTCCGGATCGATGGATTTCCCTTTCAGATGTCCCAAACGGACGACCATTAGATTTAAATCCGGAAATGTGATGACGTATTGTCCCAAATGCCCCCGCATCATAAAAACGCGGTGTTGTCTGTAGTTTTTAAGCCACCAGCCGTAGCCGTATTCAGGACTTTCTTCAAATCTTGGACGGATTGAAGTTGCAATAAAGGTACTGTCCAACAATTGTTTTCCATTCCATTTTCCATGGTCTTTGTACAATTTTCCAAAGCGTGCAAAATCTCTAGCATTGGAAGCCAAACAGCAATACGCTTTCACTCGTTTATTTTCCTCGCTATCCCATTGCCATGCGCTTTCACTTTCAGCACCCATGGGGTTCCAAAAAGATTGATATAAATAATCCGACAGTTTTTTTCCGGTGGCTTTTTCCAATGCCATTCCCAAAAGTTGGGTGGCACCACTTTTATAAATAAAAGCTTTGCCTGGTTCAATATCAATGGGTTGGTCTAAAATGAGTTCATCTAAATTGGAAACAAAATAGGAAGCTGTCGTAACAGATAAAGGGCTGTAATAACTTTCGTCCCATTCCATGCCGGAGGACATGCTGGACAAATCTCCCAGCGTTACTCGGTCGGCATACGATCCCTTGAGTTCCGGAAAAAAATCTTTAACGGGTTGGTCTAAACTTTTTACATGACCCTCGTCTATGGCTTTGCCCAAAAGTGCTGAAACAATACTTTTCACCATAGAAAAAGAATTGCTTTTGGAAGCCACTCCATAGCCGTCGTAGTAGTTTTCGTAAAGTAAACTATCGTTTTTAATCACCATAAAAGCAACCGTTCCTGTGGTTTTGTGATATGCTTCCAAAGATTCCGATACACTCCATTGGTTGTATTGTTTGGCCAGTGGCCAGGCTTGCGGATTTTCGGAGGGAGGAAGCGTAGCATTGTCAAAATATTTATAATCGTCCAAAAAGGCAGTCGTATGCCCATTAAAATAAATTTTGGAAACGGCATTGAGCAAATAACTATAGTCGGAGATATAGAGCAGTCCAATCAACAGGGCAAGGACGAATAGAAACGTTTTGAGAAATTTTTTCATGGTAAATTTTTATAAATCTAATGATTTTTGAACGGGATATCCTTCATGTTCTAAAAGTTTGACTTTATTTTCCAATCCTCCGGAATACCCCACCAACGAACCATCACTTCCGAGGACACGGTGGCAAGGAATGGCAATCAATATGGGGTTTTTTCCAATGGCATGGGCAACCGCTCGTATGGCTTTAACATCGCCGTGTTTTCGAGCGAGATTTAAATAAGTAGTGGTGGTGCCAAAAGGAATCTCCAATAAGAGTTTCCAAATTTTGACCTGAAAGGCTGTTCCTTCCATGGTTAAGGGAAAAGAAAAGCTGCGAGAAGTCTGGTTAAAATAGGCTTCCGTTTGTTTAACGACGGTGTGTTGAAAAGCTGTTTGTGGAGCCGTAAAGTTGTCGGGTGTTGAAACAAATTTCAATGCCGTCACTCCTTCTTCAGTTCCAGTAAACTCCATCGTTCCAAATTTTGAATTGGCGTGCCAGCGTTCCATGAGTAAACCAAAAAAATTAATAGCCTCTGTTTTGTAAAGTTAAACATTTATCTTTCTTTTGGGCGAATTAAGTAATTTAACCTATTAAATGTTTTGTTTATGAAAAATCAATTGCAATTTGAATGGGAAGGTGTGATGCCCGCTATAACCACCCAATTTGACGCAGCAGGAAATTTAGACCTCAATGCCTTTAAAAAAAATCTAACGGCTCAATACAATGCCGGAGTACATGGGATTATTTTGGGAGGAACTTTAGGGGAAGCCAGTACGCTTTCGGAGGAGGAAAGAAAAACATTATTGACCACAACCCTTGAAGTGGTGGGAGGAAAAATCCCTGTCATTATGAACATTGCTGCTCAAGCAACTTCGGAGGCAGTTCAAGCGGCTCAAAATGCAGAAGCACAAGGAGCCGATGGGTTGATGCTCCTCCCTCCCATGCGCTACTATGCCACTGATACCGAAACGCTTACCTATTTTGCTGAAGTGGCTCAAGCCACCTCCTTGCCCATTATGATTTACAACAATCCGGTGGATTATAAAATTGAAGTGACTTTGGAGATGTTTGAGGCCTTGACAAAATATAAAAACATTACAGCGGTGAAAGAATCTACCCGAGATGTCACCAATGTTACTCGAATGATCAATCGCTTTGGAGATCGGTATAAAATCCTGTGTGGCGTGGACACCATTGCTATGGAATGCCTGTTGATGGGCGGCCAAGGTTGGGTGGCCGGTTTAGTAGATGCTTTTCCAGAGGAAACCGTAGCGATTTATACCTATTGCAAAGCAGGGGAATGGGAAAAAGCAAGAGCCGTATTCCGCTGGTTTTTGCCTCTTTTGGAGTTGGATATTTCCCCCCAATTGGTACAAAACATCAAATTATGTGAAGTCGCCACCGGTTTAGGAACGGGTTATGTACGCAAACCACGACTCCCACTTTCCGGCGAGGCATTAAAAAAAGTAGAAAAAATAATTAAAGAAGGCATGGCACAGCGCCCTCAAAAACTTGACTATAAAAATTATCGATGATAACAGGAAAAAATTTAGTGGCTGGAAATTGGCAAACGACTTCTTCAGCACATCAATTCAAAACATTTAATCCAAAAACTGTAACGCCGCTCCCTACTGCTTTTGAAGAAGCTACGGAAGCTCAAATTGATGCTGCCGTTGTGGAGGCTGCTGCCGTGGCAGCCCATTTTGCGGGAACAAGTTTTTCAGAACGGGCTCAATTTTTAAAAACCATACAAGAAGAAATTCAAGCGCATACCTCTGAAATTTTGGAAATCTATATGGCTGAATCAGCACTTCCGGAGGGGAGAGCCAAGGGAGAATTGCAACGGACTTTAGATCAGATCGAACGATTTATTGAATTGCTAAAGGAGGGGTCTTTTGTTCAAGCAACGCTGCACACTCAAGGCCCCGATTTAAGAAAAATGCTTTTCCCGATAGGACCTGTGGTGGTTTTTGGAGCGAGTAATTTTCCATTGGCGTTCTCTACAGCGGGTGGAGATACTATTTCTGCTCTTGCAGCGGGCTGTCCCGTTATTGTAAAAGCCCATCCGTATCATGCAGGCACCAGTGAATGGGTTGCGCAAGCCATACACCGTGCCCTCAAAAAATGTGATTTACCTTTGGGAATATTTTCACACCTGGGGGGGCAATCTCATGCGGTGGGGCGTCAATTGGTATGTCATCCTTTGGTCAAAGCGGTTGGATTTACTGGAAGTTTTGCTGGCGGGAAAGCGCTCTATGACTTGGCGCAGCAAAGAGCATGTCCCATTCCTGTATTTGCGGAAATGGGAAGCGTTAATCCCATTTTTATTTTGGAAAACAGATTAAAATCGGATGATGGTTTGAGTGAACTTTTAGCCGGATCTATCACCATGGGAACAGGTCAATTTTGTACCAACCCCGGGTTGATTGTCATTTGCGATCCTGCCCCCAACAGTAGCTGGGGAGTAGCTTTAGATGAAAAGATAAAAACGATGGAACTAGGACCGATGGTTCACAGTAATATTGAAACGAGCTATACCCACCAAATTTCGAAACTAAAAACGGAATTTAAGGAGCTTGCCATAGCTCCATCAGCAGCAAGTGGTGCATGTTTGGGGAGCGTTGAGGCTTCGTATTTTTTAGCGCATCCCACATTGGCAGAGGAGGTCTTTGGACCGTTTAGTTTAGTGGTGCATTGCAAAAACGCCAAGGAACAGTTGGCAGTTGCGGAAAGCCTTTCCGGTCAACTGACGGCGACGCTTTTAGGAGATATGGAGGATCAGCAACAGCTTCAGGCATTGCTTCCCATACTGCAAGCAAAAGTGGGAAGACTGCTTTTCGAAGGCGTCCCCACGGGTGTTGCAGTAACTCAGGCCATGCAGCATGGAGGGCCCTATCCTGCCACGACCGATAGCCGTTTCAGTTCCGTGGGTGTGGATGCTATCTACAGATGGTTGCGTCCTGTAGCCTACCAAGATTGTCCCAATGAATATTTGCCTGCAGCACTGCAAAATGAAAATCCTTTACAACTCCATAGACATTTGAACGGTGTCCTAACTAAGGCGATGGTATGAATCCCAAAGAACGACTCATTTTTGATTGCGTAGATGCCTATACGGCTGGAAATCCCGTTCGTTTGGTCAAAAGTCCCGCACCCCAATTGAAGGGTAATTCGATGGGAGAAAAACGCCTTTATTTTTTAGAACATTACGATTGGATTCGAACGGGTTTGATGTTTGAACCTCGAGGACACGATATGATGAGCGGAAGCTTTTTCTATGAACCTCATGCGGCCGAAAACGATGTTGCCGTTTTATTTATTGAGACCAGTGGTTGTTTACCCATGTGTGGACACGGGCTGATTGGCACGTTGACCATCCTTTTGGAAGAAAATTTGATTCAACCCAAGGATGCAGGACGTATAAAGGTAGAAACCCCGGCGGGTTTGGTGATTGCTTCCTATCAAAAAGAGGAAGAAAAAGTAAGTTCGATTCAATTCACCAATGTGCCTGCTTTTCTTGCCGCTTCAGAGCTTGAGGTGGATTGCTCTGGCTTGGGAAAATTGATTGTGGATGTGTCTTATGGAGGAAATTTTTATGCGATTGTGGACATTCAGAAAAATTTTAAAGGGATCGCCCATTATACTGCGGGGCAACTGATCGAGTGGAGCCGGGAACTGCGAAAAAAAATAAATGAACAACATTCGTTTCATCATCCCTTGGATAAAAAAATAAATGGCTGTAGCCATGTATTATGGGCGGGTGAACCCACCCAAGCGGGCAGCACTGCCAGTAATGCTGTGTTTTATGGAGATAAGGCGATTGATCGATCGCCCTGCGGAACAGGCACTTCTGCGCGTATGGCACAATGGTTTGCCAAAGGAAAACTGAAGGTGGGAGATACTTTTGTACACGAAAGTATTATTGGTTCCATTTTTAAAGGAAGGGTAGAAGCAGCTGAGCAAGTGGGAAATATTTTAGGGATGATTCCTAGCATTGAAGGCAGTGCGCGGATTATTGGCTACAATCAATTGATTTTAGACCCTGCCGATTCCTATGTAAAAGGTTTTCAAGTACTCTAGCGATGACACAAAAAAAAGTCATTGTGTTGGGAGGAGGTATCGTGGGTTTGTCCACAGCCTATTATCTCCAAAAAGAAGGACATCAGGTCGTGGTGGTCGATCAAGGGGCGATGGACGGTGGTGCTTCCCATGTCAATGCGGGTTACCTAACCCCAAGCCATATCGTGCCCATGGCTGCTCCGGGGATGGTTGCTAAGGGTTTCCGATGGATGTTTAATGCCTCCAGCCCTTTTTATATGAAACCGCGATGGGACAAGGATTTAATTTCGTGGGGATTGAAATTCATGAAATCCTGCACGCCCGAACATGTTCAACGATCCATGCAAGCCATTTTGGAGATCAATTTGTTCAGCAAACAATTGTATTTGGAAATGCAGCAATCGGGGACCTTGGATTTTCATTTGGAAACCAAAGGCTTGTTGATGGCCTATCAAACAACACATGCAGAAAAGGAAGAAGCGGAAGTTGTGGCTTGGGCAAGAGGTCTGGGATTGACCGTAAAACAGCTCGACCTAGCGGCGGTTTCGGCGATGCAGCCCAAGGCTCCGATGAACATTGCAGGAGCCTATTGGTATGAAAGTGATGCGCACAGTACGCCGGAAATTTTTATGAAAAATCTTCATACGGAGCTTCAAAATCAAGGGGTAGCCTTTATGTTGGAAACTGAAGTGACGGGTTTTCAAAAAACAAACAAACAAATTGCTGCCGTAGTGACCAATAAAGGAACTATTGCGGCGGATGAAGTTGTGCTTGCAACAGGTGCTTGGTCGGAAAAACTTTTAAAGCCTTTGGGGATTCGTCTCTCAATTCAAGCAGGGAAAGGCTATCGGCTGAATGTAGAAACGGAAACCGGCATTGCACTTCCTTCCATTTTACTCGAGGCGAAAGTTGCCGTGACGCCCATGCAGGGGTTTACTCGGTTTGCTGGAACCATGGAAATTTCAGGAATAAACCATCGTATTTTGCCTCAACGTGTAGCAGCTATCGCAAAAGCTGCACAGCAGTATTATCCGCAAATTGAAGTTTCCAAAAAAGCCATGGAGGCTGTTCAATGTGGTCTTCGACCGCTCTCTCCCGATGGCTTACCTTTTATTGGGAGACATTCGGCGGTAATAAATTTGGTGCTGGCAACCGGTCATGCCATGATGGGATGGAGCTTGGGACCCGCCACGGGAAAACTAGTCACAGAGTTGATTTCGGGGCAATCTCCGTCCATTGATTTAAAGCCCTTTGCACCGGAAAGGGGTTACGGGAATTAAAGGTGAAAGCATTTTTTATAAATTCAAAAACACACCTCCTGAGAAACTCGAAGCGCGGTAGATAACTTTTCCGTACAGGGGAGTGCTGGCTCCGAGTGAAATTCCCCATTTAGAACTTAAAAGCACCGCTATTTCTCCACCCAAAACCAAGCTTTCAATATTATTGGCAAAAATGGCTCCATTGGCATTGGACGCATCTAGCGTGCCGTTGTATAAGGGTTTGATCCAATGCATACGGGTGAGCAATAGGAGTTTTGATTTCAGAAATTGCGTTCCGGTTTCGGCATAACTATGAAGCTCATCCGAAAACCCTTCCGTGCGATTGTTATAGCCCAAATACGATTTAAAATAAAACCCTTGACCACCCAAAGAAAAACTTTTCCCTACATTCCCTTGCAGTAACTGATTGAATTCACCATCGCCCGTTTGGTAGCTGCCATCAATGCCGGCGGCATCGGCACCCGAAGGTATTCCTAGGGTCAAAGTGCCCGAAAAATGCCAGTTTTTTAGTTGGCCAAAACCATATTCAATCCCCAAATTGATATCGCCCAGTCCATTGTACACTTGACGAGGTTCATATTCTTTATTGTTGGTTTTTGAAACTTGCGCAAATTGATAATTTTTAACAAAAAAAGGAACATAAGCAATCAAATTGATTTTTTTACTCAGCCCGATTTGACCGTATAGACTGCTGATGAAGAGTCCGCGAGTGGCATTGGGATCAAGCTTTCCTTCATCCGTGAAATGCTCATTGGCCAAAAGCGACCAGCCCCCCAATTTTAGGTAGGCATCTCCTTTTTCTTTGATCCATTGGGCGTGGGACACAAAGTTGATGAGTAGGAATAGCGGGAGTAAATAATATTTCATCAGTCGTAGATTTTGGCTTCTCCCACTTTTACATTGAAGGGCTTACACCAGTATAAAATATATTGGTAGTCCATCAGTTCAATGCTGTTGGGAAGTTGGTAGGAATGTGCCCCTGCAAAAACGGTAACTTTTCCAATTTCATAAGCTCCTGCAGTGGTGTTGGCATTGTTGGACAAATAAACATACAGACCCGGAAGTGCTGTAGAGGCTTTGTAGTCTTCATCCAAGGAGAGGATTAATCCATTTTCACTTTCGGCAAGCGTAAAGCCCCCTTGTAGTGTATAACTACTTTTTGAAACAACTTTACCAGAAAAGGAAGTGATCATTTCCATGACGGGAGCGTTGACAAGAATTTGGTTGTGCGCTTGTATCAAAGTGCTCGAAATTTGAATTGAAACCGTAAGGGTTACGGTTCCCGACATGATTGCTTGAATCGTGCCATTGGCATCCACTTCGATAATGTCGTTGTTTGAACTTGTCCAGGTCACTTGGGGAGGCGTGGCAGGATTTCCCATTTCATCGGTGTAGGCAACTTCGAATTGATAACTGGTAGCGGCCGTAATTTGAGAAATAGCATTGGTAATGCTGAGGGTGGGTGTGACCGTGTTTTCCATGGGCATTTCTTCCTCCACTGGCATTTCCATCTCCTCTTCCACGGGGGTCTCAGGGGTTGTAGGTTCTAACACTACATTACTTTGAATGGATAAATTAATTTCATCGGTTAAAACAATTCCGTCGGGGGTAGTGAGGGTAGCGACGATTTGTACTGTTCCCACCTTTAAGGGGGTTGCATTTCCTTGTGCATCAATTTGTAAAAGCTCCGGATGGGAGCTTTCCCATTGGATCGAAGCGTTTTCTACGGCATCTCCAACATTGTCAAAATAGCGGGCAGTAAAAGTATACGAATTGCCAAGGGTTAATTCTGTGAAGGGGGTGGTGATTCTGAGAGAAGGAGGTACATAATCATCGATTAAATCAACCCCTCCGCAAGAAAGGAAACTAATGATAAATAAGAAATTTAAAAACCTGAAAGATTTCATGTCAAGGATTTGAGGTCTTGACAAAATTAAAGGATTTATTAGATCAAACGATATTTTTACAATAGTTTAACAGCATCTTCAGCAAAATAGGAGGCAATCAGTTGTACACCGGCGCGTTTAAAACTGATCAACTGCTCCATCATGACGGCGTCGTGATCGAGCCATCCTTTTTCGGCAGCGGCTTTTAACATAGCGTATTCCCCACTCACTTGATAGGCAGCAATGGGCACCGCTATCGTTTCTCTGAGATCGCGAATGATGTCCAAGTAGGCCAAACCCGGTTTTACCATGACGATATCCGCACCTTCTTCAATGTCCCGTTGCGTTTCAATCAGTGCTTCGTTGCGGTTGGCGAAATCCATCTGATAGGTTTTTTTATCCCCAAAACCCGGAGAAGAATCGAGTGCGTCTCGAAAAGGGCCGTAGAACGAAGAAGCGTATTTAGCACTATAACTCATAATAACAGTGTTTGTAAAATGGGCTTCCTCCAAACCTTTGCGGATGGATAAAATACGTCCGTCCATCATATCGCTAGGGGCTACCACATCGGCTCCTGCGGCAGCATGACTTAATGCCATTTTTGTCAAAATGGCAACCGTTGCATCGTTGACAATTTTTCCTTCTTGGACAATACCATCGTGTCCATAAGAAGAATAGGGGTCGAGGGCAACATCGGTCATGACCACCATTTCGGGAACGGCATTTTTCACTGTCTGTATGGCACGCTGCATCAGCCCATCAGGATTGAGTGCCTCTGTGCCTTGATTGTCTTTTAATGCATCTGGAACTTTGACAAACAGTAGTACTGCCTTTAGACCTGCTGCCCAAAGCGTTTTTACTTTTTGTGCAAGCAAGTCAGTGGACCATCGATGGTATCCCGGCATGGAAGGAATAGCCTCTTTGATTTGGGTACCCTCCACCACAAATAGGGGTACGATAAAATCGTTGGGAGTGAGCTGGTGTTCTTGAACGAGAGCTCTCAGGGATGCCGAGCTTCTTAGCCTTCTGTTGCGTTGTATGGGATACATAGTCGTCTTCTTAGGTTTGATCTGTTTCGTTTTCGTTTTCAGGAAGACTTTGGGGTTCTATATTCATTTCTACCGTAGTGCTTTCATCCTCCGCACCATTTGCCTCGGATTCCACAGTTTCAGCTTCGACAACTTCAGCGACTTTCTGCTGTTTTTTTATGGTTCCCAGCAGCATCACAAACATAGAACTTAAGATGACAATCAATAACACTCGTTCGTCGATAGGGCTTTCGTCTATGTTCATAAAGGACACTTCTTTCAATTGAAGGAAAAGGAGGATACTGATTAGCCCTCTTGGCGAAAGATAGGTCAAAGGACCGGGTTTCAATTTAAAAGTGGTCACACCAAAGTAGAAATAGCGCAATAACAGCATGGTTAGAAAAATAATTAAACCATAAATCAAGGGATCACTGCCATTGAAGTTTTGGATTTGAATGGAAAAGCCAAAAAATAAAAAGAAAAAAGTGCGTACAATAAAAGTAGATTCTGCTGTGAGGATATGAAATTCGTGCAGTCCTTTTTCGGTTTGTTCTAGGTCGAGGTATTTTCTTAAAAAGCGTGGGAGTAGAGTTTTTACATTGCTGAGGAAAATTCCAAAAATAAAAATGGTGACCAAAGCCGGTAAATGGAAGAACTTCCCGATGGCATAAACCAAAATGAGTAGCGCGAGGATCAAAAAGAATTTGACATGATGATCAATTTGTTTTAGCAAACGGAACAAAACGTAGGTGATGGCCAATGAAATTACAATAACGCCAATGATTTGGAGTCCCAAAGATACGAGGGGTGTGGCACCGATGAGTGCCTGACCAGACTCAAATTGGCGCAGCGCATAATTAAAAATCATAATCCCCAAGATGTCGGAAAAAGTGGATTCATAAACCACAAATTCTCGATCTTGACTCAGCATGCCCGCAGCGGAGGGAATTGCCACAGCACTACTGATGATGGAAAGCGGAATGGCATAGAGTACCGCAATTTGGGTTTCCATTAAAAATAAAAAGCCAAACAACCATTGCAGCACCCAAATATTGATGATAAGGATAAAAAATGCCGCTAAAAATCCTTTGATAATGACCGGAAGTTTTTGTCGGTTGATTTCCAATTCCACAGCACCTTCTAATACAATAAGGATCAGTCCGATGGTGCCCAAAACAGGAATAAGATTTTCTAAAAAACCGAAGTCATCATAGCCGTAAAAAGTGGTGATTGCTCGGACAATAATCCCTGTAAGCATCAACAAAATGACCGATGGAAATTTTGTTTTTCGAGCAAAAGCATCGAATAAATAAGAAAAAATAATCAGTAGGGGAAGAACGAATAAGATGGAAAGTGTACTCATGATTGAAGAGATTTAGCGTATTTAAGATATGAAATATTTATTTATCTTCATGGTTTATGCCCAGTTTCTGGGTTCTTTCAATACATCAATAAGCTTAGCTTCATCACTATTGGGTTCCGGATGGTGGTCATACCGCCATTGTACCGCGGGGGGCAAGCTCATGAGAATGCTTTCTATGCGTCCGTTGGTTTTTAATCCAAAAAGGGTTCCTTTGTCGTGCACTAAATTAAATTCAACATAGCGACCTCTTCGAATCTCTTGCCACTCTCGTTGCTCAGGCGTAAAGGGCAGGTCTTTGCGCCGACTCAAAATGGGGAGGTAGGCTTCCAAAAAGTGGTTTCCAACCGCGGTAACAAAAGCATAGCGATTCTCAATACTAAGACCCTTTTCGGCACGTAAATAATCAAAAAATAAACCTCCCAAGCCTCGTGCTTCGCCGCGATGCGCATTGTGAAAATAGCTGTCACATTTTTCCTTAAAGTCGGGATAAAAATCAGCATGGTGTGCATCACAAGCTTTTTTACAGCAGTGATGAAAATGTTGTGCATCCTCCTCAAAAAGATAATAGGGCGTAAGATCCAATCCCCCTCCAAACCATTGATCGACACAAGTTCCGGAAGCATCGTACATTTCAAAATACCGCCAATTGGCATGTACGGTGGGTGCCATGGGATTTTTGGGATGCAAGACTAAGCTGAGTCCGCAGGCATAAAAATCGACTTTTCCCACCTTAAAATAGGCTTGCATACTCTCCGGCAAAGGACCGTGCACCGCAGAAACATTGACGCCTCCTTTTTCCAAAGCGGCTCCATTTTCAATCACTCTACTATGACCGCCACCACCTTCGGGGCGTTCCCAAACATCTTCTCGAAAAGTAGCTTGACCGTCCACTTTTTCCAAAGCTTGAGTAATTTCATTTTGCAGATTTCTAATGTAGGTGTAAAATTTATTTTTCATGGAATTAAAATTAGGGGGTATAAGCTTTTACGGCATCGACAAATGCTTTGGCGTGGTCCACAGGAATATTGGGTAAAATTCCATGACCCAAATTGACAATGTATTTATCTTTTCCAAATTCGTCTATCATTTTTTTAACTCCCGCCTGAATGTCGGGTATGGGCGATAGTAGTCGTGCAGGATCAAAATTTCCTTGCAGGGTGATTTGTCCTCCCGACAGATATCGGGCATTTCGAGCGGTACAAGTCCAATCCACACCCAAAGCGGCAGCCCCGGAGCGACCCATTTCGTGCAAGGCAAACCAACACCCTTTTCCAAAAACAATCACCGGAGCATCGTCTTTGAGGGCGCTCACGATTTGTTGCAAATACGGCCAAGAAAAAATTTGATAATCTTCCGGCGACAACAAGCCCCCCCAAGAATCAAATAGTTGAACGGCATCTACTCCCGCTTTGACTTTTGCTTTTAGATAGGCAATGGTGGTGTCGGTGATTTTTTGAAGTAAGGCATGTGCCAGTTCGGGTTGGCTAAAGCAAAAACCTTTGGCAATATCGAAGTTTTTGGAACCTTGCCCTTGAACAGCATAACAAAGTAATGTCCAAGGGGAGCCCGCAAATCCAATCAAGGGAACCCGCTCGTTCAAGGCGTTTTGTGTCATTTTTACGGCATCCAATACATAGCCCAAATGTTCGTCTATGTCCGGAACAATGACTTGCTGAAGATCGGCTGCCGTTCGGATGGGATTAGGAATCCAAGGCCCCACACTATCTTTCATCTCTACGGGTATTTGCATGGCTTGCAGCACCACCAATATGTCGCTAAAAAGGATGGCCGCATCGGGTCCGACCTGATCGATGGGCATGATCGTAATTGCTGTCGCTAATTCGGGGGTTTGACAACGGGTAAAGAAATCGTATTTTGCTTTTAATGCCATAAAATCCGGGAGATAGCGTCCAGCTTGGCGCATCATCCAGACGGGTGGACGGGCAACGGTTTCTCCTTTTAGGGCTTTAAGAAAAAGATCATTTTTGAGCATAGTGTTGGGTGTAATACTGGTGAATACTGAGCAAAAGCTGACTTTCGTTGGGGGCCTTTGCAATGCTGTAATGGGAGGTGTACTTTTGTAATGTGCTGGCGGTAGTGCTGCCGATGCAAAATCCGTGGGTCGATGGATTCCAAGAATTTTGTTTAAAATAGCTTTCCACAGCGGAGGGACTAAAAAAAAGAATCCCATCAAATTCGTTTTCAAAGGTTTTAGGGGTCAAAAGGGTTTCGTAAATTTCGATACACTCGAGAGCCATTTGGTGGTGTTTTAGTGCGATTTCAATTTCGGGTCTTCGCAGCCGTCCACAAATAAATGTAAATCGATCGTTTTTATGGTTTTTTACGATAAAATCAGCTAAAAGTGCTGAATTTTCACACATTTTGATCACTTTTTGACCCAATCCCACCAAAAGTGCTTGGGTTTTTTCGCCTACACAAAAAAACTGTTTTCCCTCCAATTTGGATTTTAATGCGGCATTGGAAAAAGCCAAATGCACTGCATTTTGACTGCTGAAAATAAGCTGTGATTCAATTTGCGAAAAATTAGGGGAGACGGGTTTAAGGGTAATAAAAGGATATTCCACCAAAGAAAATCCGTTTTGAATTAAGCGATCCTTGAAAGAAGCAGCGAGAAGTTTGGTGGACAATAAACGCATCTTATAACTGAGCTTTGATTTGTTGCATCAATTCCTTACCTCCATGGGACAAAATCTTTTGAGCAGTTTTAATTCCCAAATCAGTCGCATTATTGTTTGGATGTTTTTCTTCCACAACAATGGCAGTTTTTCCGTCAAGGCTAAACAAGCCGCCTTTAAAATACAACTGGTCTCCTTCCCAGTAGGCATGGGCTCCAATGGGAGCAGTACATCCCCCCTCTAACGTACTTAAAAAAGTTCGCTCCAAATGTGCGCAATAGGCGGTTTTTTCACTGTGGATTTTATGCAAAACATGGTTTAAAGAAGTATTCTTTTCCAAGCTTGCTATACCGACAATCCCCTGAGCAGGAGCCGGTATCATCCAATCCAATACCTCAAAATTTTCTTTCAATAACGCCAAGCGTTCCAAACCTGCCAGTGCAAAGATGGCTCCCGACCATTGGGATTGTTCCAGCTTTTCCATTCTTTTTTGCAGATTGCCTCTCAAATTTTCAACGCTATGAGAAGGGTGTTTTCGCAACCACTGGGCTTTTCTTCTCAAACTCCCCGAACCAATCCGAGCCTCTTTTTCCCAGCCCTTAAAGTGGGAACTATAGATCATCACATCCTTGGCACTTCCTCTTTCCAATTGGGCAGTAATGGCAATTCCTTCTGGCAATTGTGTGGGTACATCTTTCAGGCTGTGAACAGCGATATCAATTTGATCGTTCAGCAATGCCGTGTCCAAAGTTTTGGTAAAAACACCTTGTATGCCCATGCTGTATAAGGGCTGAGTAAGATTTTGATCGCCCGTACTTTCAATGGGAACCAGCGAACACGGATGTCCCAATGCTTCCAGTTGATGTTTCACCTGATGGGCTTGCCACAACGCCAAAGCACTTTTGCGTGTACCGATCCGTATCATTTTTAATGAAAATTTTCGGGTGTCAACTGAAACACTTCCTGAAGGAGGGCAACGGTTTCGTCCGCTTTTTGTGGGTGACTTCTCAGATAGGCAGCAATTTGTCCCGTTATTTTTTGTGCCAGATGATCTGGAGCGTTTTCGTTTTCTGCGGTTACATTAAAATTTTCAGGAAGGGCAATTTTTTCTTTAAAGGCCTTGAGCGTGGGTACATATCTGCGGTGTTGCAGCCATACTAAAAACTCTTTTTTCACTTCTTCCAAGATGGATTCGGCTTTTGGAATGTGTTTTTTGCGTTTTTCAAAAGTAGCATCCGTAATTTGAGAAAGGGCATCCAAATGAGTGACTTGTACGTCTTTAAGGGCTTCGACTTCTGGACTGACATTGCGCGGAATGGAAAGATCCAAAATGAGCAGCGGTTTGTTGTTGTGAATCAGCTCAGCAGTAATTGTAGGTTTTTGAGCACCCGTAGCTACAATCAGCACGTCGGCTTGATGTAGTGCCGAAGTGAGGGCACCAAAGGGCATGACCCGGACAGGAAATTTCCCAGCGACTTTCTCTGCTTTTTCAAGGGTCCGGTTGATCAGTACAATATGTTCATTTTGAGTGTGTTTCACCAAATTTTCGCAGGTGTTCGCGCCTATTTTTCCAGTTCCAAAAAGGACAATGTTTTTAGTTGAAATATCGGGTACGTGCTGCAGGATGTATTGTACCGAAGCAAAGGCCACTGAAGTGGCACCGCTTGAAATTTTAGTTTCTGTTTTGATGCGCTTGCTCGCTTGAATCACAGCATTGGTAAGTCGTTCCAAAGGACCATGGGCGAGTTGCATTTTTTTGGAGCGATAAAAACTTTGTTTGATTTGACCGATAATTTCAAAATCCCCTAAAATTTGACTTTCCAAACCAGTTCCCACTCGAAATAGATGATGAAACCCGTCCGCATCAGAGAAGGCATATCCGATTTCGTCAAAACTGTGCCGCGTTCCGTTGCTGTGACGACACAATAAATCAACCAATGTAGTCGCATGCGCTGTCCAACTGAACAGCTCCGTACGATTGCAGGTATTGATGACCAATAAATCTCGTAAACCTAGTGTTTTCGCCTCTAAAAATAAGCTGTGTAATTGGGCGTCGTTTAGGCTAAATTGCCCACGAAGATCGATGGCGGCGGTCTTGTAACTAACGCCTATGGCATGAAAATGTTCCGCTTTAGTCAAAAAAAGGGAGTCGTATAAATTCGATAACAAAAGTAATCTAGTCAGCGATTAAAAAATAACGCTAAAAAGTTTATAAATACCCCTGTAGGTTTTTTATCAGTTTTTCGGTCAAACTTTCAAAAAGACTTATTTTTGTTGAAGTTTATTGTGATGAGGGGAACACTTTTGTGGAATAGACTAAAAAAAATAAATTCCGATGGATGTAAAAAATGACGATAAAAGTTCTTTTGAAGTGACCCGTTTGGATACGGGCTTTTCGGTGCTTCGAATGAAGAACGATGCCGATGAATCGCAGCAAGCGAACTACCCTGTTACCGAAGAATTTATTCAATTTCATTTCTGTTTAAAAGGGCAGATGACCTTTGTATACAACCAAGGCAGTTATAGTTTTCCGGTAAATGAAGATCATTCGATGCTGTTGTTCAATCCGCAGAAAGCATTACCCATAGACGTGGAATTGGCGCCACATTCTTGGCTGGTGAGTGTATTGATTTCCATTACCAAGTTTCACTCCTTATTTTCCTCTGACGCCGATCATATTTCTTTTTTAACGCCCGAGAACAGTACCAAAAAATATTATGACAATATGCCGTTTACATCTGCTATTGCAGTGGTGTTGAGTCAAATTCTTCAAGCCAAAGTGCACGACAGCATGAAAACGCTATACTTTAAGGGTAAGGTCTATGAATTACTCAGCTTGTATTTCAATAAAAATGAAGACCCTTCTTTGGAGCAATGTCCTTTTTTGGTGGATGAAGAAAATGTGCGCAAGATTCGACAGGCCAAAGACATTATCTTGGAACGCATGACCGATCCTCCTTCTTTGGACAGTTTGGCAGTGGAAATAGGTTTGTCCCTTAAAAAATTAAAAGAAGGATTTAAACAATTGTATGGCGATACCGTCTACGCATATTTGTTAGATCATAAAATGGAGGAAGCCCGAAGAATGTTGGACTCTCAAAAATTCAATGTCAATGAAGTAGGGCTAAAATTGGGGTATAGCACTGCCAGTCATTTTATTGCGGCTTTTAAAAAGAAATTTGGAACCACCCCCAAGAAATATTTAGGTTCATTATCTTCGTAAAAAATTGTAAATGAAAGGAGTTTTACTCGTCAATTTGGGTTCCCCCGAGAGCACTAAAACGGAAGATGTTAGGGATTATTTAGACGAATTTTTAATGGACGAACGGGTCATCGATCTGCCCAAATGGTTTCGTACTTTCCTGGTGAAAGGGATTATATTAAAAACCCGTCCCAAAAAATCGGCTGCGGCCTACCGCAAAATATGGTGGGAAGAGGGTTCCCCCCTGATCGTTTTATCAGAACGACTGCAAGAAAAAATACAAAAGAAAGTTTCTGTCCCAGTGGCATTAGCCATGCGCTATGGAAAACCTTCCATTCACAGTGGTTTGGAGACGTTGGCACAGCAGGGCGTCACGGAGGTATTGCTCGTTCCGCTTTATCCTCAATTTGCTATGGCCACCACCGAAACGATTTTGGTATTGGCAGAAACGTTGCGTAAAAAACATTTTCCCAAAATGGAATTTACGGCACTCCCTCCCTTCTATAATCACCCGGACTATATTCGTGTGTTGGGAAATTCCATACAGGAAGCACTTCAAGGAAAAAATTGGGAGCATCTTCTATTTTCCTATCACGGCGTACCGGAACGACACATTCGCAAATCGGATGTGACTCAGTCTCATTGTAAAATGGATGGTAAATGCTGTTTTTCAGAATCCCCCGCACATGCCTACTGTTATCGCCATCAATGTGAAATGACAACGGTGAAGGTAGCGGAATATTTGGAATTGAAAGAAGGTACATTTTCGACCAGCTTCCAATCTCGGGTCTCTATTTTGGGCTCTTGGTTAAAACCCTACACCGATAAAACGGTGGCCGCTTTTGCCGAACAAGGAACCAAAGAATTGGCTATTGCTACTCCTGCTTTTGTCTCCGATTGTTTAGAAACCTTGGAGGAAATTGGGATGGAAGCCGCAGAAGATTTTGAAGAAAAGGGTGGAGCACACCTTCATGTCATTCCATGTATCAACGATCGCGAGGAATGGGTCAATGTGATGAGTCGCTGGGTGGACGAATGGGCACAAACCAAATCCGTCTAATGGCACGAAACACCGCTGAGCAAATGGGGACACGCTCCATCCCAAAATTACTCCTTCAACAAGCCTTACCTGCCTCCATCGGGATTTTAGTCATGTCTTTAAACATCCTCATCGACACTGTTTTTGTGGGGCAATGGATCGGTTCTGACGCCATCGGTGCTATTAATGTCGTATTGCCGGTTTCCTTTTTTATCGCTGCTTTGGGAATGTCCATCGGGGTGGGAGGAGCCTCCATCATTTCTAGGGCTTTGGGAGAAAATAATCCTTCCAAAGCGTCCAAAACTTTTGGAAATCAAATTACACTCACTCTGGTGTTTACTATTCTTTTTGTGTTGGTGGGTTTATTTTTTATTGAGACCATCATTCCGGCCTTTGGTGGGAAAGGAAGTTTGTACGAACCTGCCAAAATATATTACACCATTGTAATGTATGGAGTGCCTGTTTTGGGCTTTTGTATGATGGCCAATAATACCATTCGGGCGGAAGGCAAACCCAAGCACGCCATGTATGCGATGTTGCTCCCCTCTATTTCCAATCTTTTGTTGGACTATTTGTTTATCAATGTTTTTGATTGGGGAATGTTTGGAGCTGCTTGGGCAACGACCTTGTCCTATATCGTTTGTTCCCTTTATATCCTCTATTTTTTTATTTCCAAAAAGTCTGAACTCCGGCTTTCACTCCCCGATTTCAAATGGGATGTATCCCTTGTGAAAGAGATTGGGAGTTTGGGTTTTGTAACGCTGGCACGACAAGCCATGGTGAGTATTACTGTATTGTTGGTCAATAACATCTTATTCTCTTATGGAGGCGAATCTTCTATTGCAGTCTACGCCATCATTAGCCGGATGTTGATGTTTGCTACCTTTCCCATTTTGGGGATTACGCAAGGCTTTTTGCCGATTGCCGGATATAATTATGGCGCAGCACAATTTCCAAGAGTGCGACAGGTCATCAATGTTTCCATCCGATCCGCCACCGCTATGGCCACGCTGGTCTGTATTGCGATTTATGTATTTTCGGATTATATAGCGCCCATTTTCACCAAGGATGCACAATTGTTTGCCGAAACACCCACTGCCTTAAGATGGGTTTTTGCAGCCCTGCCCATCGTGGGAATACAGTTGATTGGGGCAGCCTATTTTCAAGCTATCGGAAAAGCCACTCCCGCCTTACTACTTACATTGACCAGACAGGGTTTCTTCTTTATCCCCTTGTTGTATATTTTGCCTCCCATCTACGGGGTTTTGGGGGTTTGGATTGCCTTTCCCATAGCTGAACTTTTGGCGACTTTGGTTACAGGGTTTTTCTTAAATCGGGAGATCCGAAAAACATTACACTAGACGCCTGTGACATCTTTCTTGAAAGGGCTGAGGATCGTCTGGCTAGTAAAACTTTTTGTACATTTATGAACAACAAAAACACACTTGGAAGAGTTTTTGCAGTAGGCTGTGGAATCAAGAAAATTTTTGCCAAGCGTGTTGAATTTTAAAACGGAAGTATAAATCGTGATTTACAACTATATAAAAGCACTGCATATCATTTTTATCATTACTTGGTTTGCCGGTTTGTTTTATATCCCGAGATTATTTATTTACCATATTGAAGCCCAAACAAAAGAGGCTTCAGCAGCTCAAATTTTGATCACTCAATTTCGGCTCATGGAACGAAGACTGTGGTATATCATCACTTGGCCTTCCGCCATTTTAGCTATTATTTTTGCAATATGGATGTTATTATTGATGCCCTCTTGGCTCACTCAAAGTTGGATGCAATTAAAATTATTTTTCGTTTTTTTATTAATCCTCTATCACCTCAAAACCCATCAAATGTTTTTGCGCTTTCAACAGGGCAGCGCAAGCTACAGCAGTTTTTTTATGCGGATTTGGAATGAAGGAGCCACGCTACTGCTGTTTGCCATCATTTTTTTAATTATTCTCAGAGATAGTATCCAATGGTGGGTAGGCATTGGGGCGTTGTTGGGCTTGATGGCTGTTTTGATGTTAGGAATTCGAATGTATAAAAAAGCCCGAGGAAAATAATGTCACTACTTCTCCCTAAAAAACTGTCACTCCGAACGCGATTATTTGTTGCGATGATTCTTATGCTGGTACTGGCCGGCTTGCTCATATTAGGATCCACCACCATTCAGTATGAATCGCAGCGAGAGAATTATCACTTGGGGCGCTTGATTCGTAAAGAAGCGCAACTGGTGCGACATCTCAATTTTTTAGAAAGCAAATACAACCTCTATGGTCAACCCGCTGAAATTTGGGGGGAATATGCAGCAGATTTTGAAAAAATCACTTCCATTCACAATGTACAATACTCGTTGTTTTCGCTAGATGGAAAACCCTTATTTACATTTCATACCCCCCTCAAAGTCATTGCCAATGATTATCATTTAGAGCAAACCTTAATTGACGATTTGTTTGCCACCAAAGATGGTTATTTATTAGAATTTTACAATTCCGATATTGACCGCTATCACGCTTCTTACAGAGTTTTGAGAGATGACTACTCCCGACCCTATGGCATCTTATTTTTCCCCTATTTTGAGGATATTTCATTTTCAGAGAACGAGTTGAACACCTTCTTGGACAACCTCTATCAAATTTATATCATACTGCTACTAGGGGTGGTATTGTTGGCTTATTTCCTCTCCAAGTTTGTGACGCGCTCCTTGGAAGCTATTCGTCTCAAAATGGATCAAACAGGACTGACGCTGAAGAATGAAAAAATATACCTTAAAAATGCCACCAAAGAAATTGACAGTTTGGTGAATTCCTACAATAAAATGATCGACGATTTGGCGGAAAGTGCAGAAAAATTGGCACGCAGTGAACGGGAACAAGCCTGGCAGGAAATGGCCAAACAAGTGGCCCACGAGATTAAAAATCCACTCACTCCCATGCGCTTGACCGTACAAAGTTTTCATCAAAAATTTGATCCTAACGATCCGGAGAGTACATCTAAAATGAATGATTTTGCCAAGCTGTTGATTCAACAAATTGACACCATGAGTGAGGTGGCCAATACCTTCTCCGATTTTTCTACCCTCCCCATGGCCAAATTGAAAAAACAAGATTTGGTGGAGGTCACCCAAATGGCGGTGGATATTTTTCAAAAAGATCAAATCATTTTTACGTCCAACCAAGCTCATATTTACCAAAATATTGACAAAACCCAATGGATACGTGTATTGACCAATTTGATCCAAAACTCCTTACAGTCGGTGCCTTCAAATCGCAAACCGCAGATTGGAATTCAATTGGTGGGGGAAGAAAAATTAAGCACCTTAATTATTACCGATAATGGCAATGGAATTCCAGAGGACATTAAGGAAAAAATATTTGAACCGAAATTCACAACCAAAACCGCAGGGATGGGATTAGGATTGGGTATTGTGAAAAACATTATTACTTCCCATGGCGGATCGATTTCCTATGTTTCCACCCCAAAAAAAGGAACCACATTTACAATTTTACTCCCCTATATCTAGAGCATTCCTTCTTGTAATTTTTCTACTTTTTGATGAAGGTTCTTTTGAAGCTGATAGATAAAAGTTTCATGATCTTCTTCTGCAGGAATGGGGAGCGGTGCCCCTACGTCGAATTTTAGATGAACACCCAAAGGCAAGGGAAAATAACCCTGCTGCCCAAATTTCCAGGAATTCCCAATGGCAATGGGAACGATTTGAGCACTGGGCATATTCTTCATGAGTGACAACAAACCACCACGGTGAAACTTTTTACATTTTCCATCCCGACTGCGTGTCCCCTCGGGAAAGACGACTGCTGACCATTTTTTTTCCTCCAAATTTTTACCAAAAGTTTCAATTGCCTCCAGCGATTGTTTTCTTTTATTGCGATCAATCAGTACCGAACCTCCGTATTTTAGATTAAAAGAAACACTAGGAATGCCCTTGCCCAAACTACTTTTACTGATAAATTTTGGATGCTGTTTTCGGAAGTGCCAAATCATGGGAGGGATGTCGTAAGTGCTTTGATGATTGGAAACAAAAATTAGCGGAATGCCTTCCGGTAAAGGTTGTTCTATATCAAAACGAATCCGCGTTCCAAGTATTTTTAGATTTTGGACGATAAAAAAATTGAGGAATGAAACCGAGGCTTTGTGGGCATCATAGCCAAAACCCTTGAGGCAAAGCCATTGAATGGGATGAAAAATACAAAGCGTACCAAAAAACAGTACATAATACAAGACCGATAAGGGATAGCGAAGTAGGGCTTGCATTTTGTTAAATTAAAATTTAACAGTACTCCTGAAAGGCCATTTTAAGGTTTTCCGCAATCATCTCTGCCGGACGGCCTTCAATGTGATGGCGTTCGATCATATGAACCAAATCCCCATCTTTGAACAGCGCAATACTGGGCGAGGAGGGTGGAAAAGGAATCATCATAGAACGTGCGGTGTCGGTGGCTTCGCGATCAACTCCTGCAAAAACAGTAACCAATTGGTCGGGAGTTTTTTCGTTGCCCAAAGACAAGCGAACGGCAGGACGTGCATTGGCTGCAGCACAGCCACATACAGAGTTTACAACCACCAAGGTAGTTCCTGACTTTGCCAAGGCATGATCAACATCTTCGGAGGAGAATAATTCATTAAAACCAATTTGGGTTAATTCTTCTCGCATGGGTTTTACAAATTCTGCTGGATACATAATTTTTTTTTTCAAAGATATAAAAGTAAACCCGTTCCTAAAGTTTTGTAAGGAGGATTTAATTTGTCAACTTTGTAAGCTTAAATTTGAATGCGTTTGTGATGATTAAATGGGTAGCCGCTTTTTTGGGATATTTTATTTTCCGTTTTCCCGGTGCTATTTTTGGGTTTTTTATTGGCAGTCTTATCGATCAATTTTCCAAAGGGTCAACGCAAGTATTTGGGAAACAAACCCCCACTATGGCGCGGTCTGAATTTGAGCTGAATTTACTCGCATTGGCAGCCACCGTCATCAAGGCTGATGGACAAACCAAAAAACAAGAGTTGGAATTTGTCCGCAACTTTTTTATTTCCCAGTATGGAACAGCGCATGCCAGCCAGCTGTTTCAAAAATTCAATACGGAGGTAAAAGAAAAATCACAAAATATTGAAGAAATAGCAGCGGTTTTGGTGCGTTACACCCAACATGCAGTGCGGCTCCAAATCCTCCATTTTTTATTTGGAATTGCCAATGCCGACGGATCGATTTCAGATTCAGAATTGCAAAAATTGGAACAAATTGGACGCGCCCTCCGCATCAATACTTCCGATTATGGGAGTATCAAAGCCATGTTTGTCAAATCCACCGATGGTGCCTATTCTATTTTGGAAATAACCCCAGATGCCACCGATGCAGAGGTAAAAAAAGCCTATCGAAATATGGCCAAAAAATACCACCCAGATGCCTTGCAAAGCAAAGATGTTGCCTTGCTGAAAGGTGCGAAAGAAAAGTTTCAGAAAGTTCAAGAGGCTTATGAGATCATACAAAAGCAACGAGGGATGTAAACTTTTAAACTATGGATCAGTTTTTATTTTTTGTCGAATTGGGGTTTAATCATGTAATGGATTTAGGCGGATTGGATCATTTTTATTTCATTGCCGCCCTCACCCTCCCTTTTGGATTTATGGAATATCGAAAATTATTATGGTGGGTCACACTTTTTACGATAGGGCACACCCTGTCATTAATCGGGAACTACTATGCTCAAATTCCTTTTTCCGCCTACTGGATTGAATTGTTGATTCCCATCACCATCGCATTGAGTTGTTTGCCCTTGTTGTTTCACGAACGTTTGAATCAACGCTTTTCGGTCGGTTTATTTCCTTCCGTTTTGACACTGGTTTTTGGTGTTATTCACGGATTGGGGTTTGGACGTTATTTCGGTATGTTAGTCCCCGAAGGAGGAGTCAGTGTTTCTTTGTTTTCTTTTGCCTTAGGCGTAGAAATGGCGCAACTTTTTATTGTTATGATAACCCTCTTGCTTAATACTTTGGTGGTTTCCCGATGGAAAACGGCCAAAACGCCTTGGCTGTTATTCACCGGTGCCTTGATTTTGTCCCAAGCCTTATCGATGATTGCAGAAAGAGTGGGGGGAGGGGCATAACATTTCCCAAATAAATTTTTGAGTCCCTATGAAATTGGTATCTTCGCTATAATGTCTGATGAAAAGCAAAATAAATACGATAAAGCCTATTTGAAAATGGCACAAACTTGGGGGGAACTGTCCTATTGTGAGCGCAAAAAAGTGGGGGCTTTGATAGTGAAAAATCGAATGATCATTTCGGACGGTTATAACGGAACTCCATCGGGCTTTGAAAACGTTTGTGAAGATGAAAACCACTACACCAAGTGGTATGTATTGCATGCCGAGGCCAACGCCATTTTAAAGGTAGCGGGTTCTACCCAATCCTGTCGTGGAGCGACCTTGTACATCACGCTTTCCCCTTGTAAGGATTGCAGCAAACTCATTCACCAATCCGGAATCGTTCGGGTGGTCTATGCCAAGGCATATAAGGATGTGAGTGGTCTCGAGTTTTTGAAGCGTGCCGGAGTTGAATTGGACTGTGTACCCATTTAAAAAAAACATTGTGAAACAAAATATTCTTTCATTATTCTTAATTGTACTGCTGTCTGCAGCCATTGGCTATTTATTGGGAAACAATAATATCGCCCAATCCGATCCACAAGAACAGCAATACGAAAGCCTTTCTCGGATTACCAAATTGATGGAATACCTATCCCAGGATTATGTTGATGAAATAAATACGGACAGTTTGGTGGGCGTTGTGATTACAGACATCATGGAGCAATTGGATCCGCATTCTGTCTATATTCCAGCCAATCGCGAACAGGAAATTGCGGAAAGCATGCAAGGCAATTTTGTAGGTATCGGTGTGAGCTTCTTTATGTTGCGCGACTCGGTGGCTGTGGTCAGAGTTTTGGAAGGAGGCCCTGCAGAAAAAGCAGGCATACTTCCCGGAGACCGTATTTTGATGGCCGATTTGGATACTCTTTATCAAAAAAACCATTTAAGTGAATACATCGTCAGTCGATTGAAAGGTTCGCCCAATACACAAGTAAAATTACAAGTGTACCGTAAAAAATCAGATTCCTTACTCACCATAGATTTGGAGCGCGGCGATGTGCCACTCCCCAGCGTTTCGTCCAGCTATATGTTTAACGATGAAGTAGGATACATCAAAATCAATCGGTTTTCTCAAACGACCTATGAGGAATTTAGCGCAGCGTTGGACAATTTGCTGGAACAAAGAATGCAGCATTTGGTGTTGGATTTAAGAGAAAATCCGGGGGGTTATTTGTTGCCTGCCAAGCAAATTGTAGATGAATTTTTGGAACGCGGCAGTCCCATTGTGATTGTGGAAGGGAATAATGGGAATCGTCAAAAAACCATTGCCAAGGGAAGCGGTCGATTTGAACAAGGTGGGCTCTATGTTTTGGTGGACGAGCAGTCTGCTTCTGCCAGTGAGGTGATTGCAGGAGCTATTCAGGACAACGATCGCGGATATATTATTGGGCGACGAACCTTTGGTAAAGGCTTGGTGCAACAGCAGATGCCCCTGGGGCAAGGCGATCAGGTGCGCTTGACTACGGCGCGCTATTATACGCCCACTGGACGATCCATTCAACGCCCCTATGACAATGAAACCCGCGATGAATACTATGCCGAGATTCAGTCCCGTTTTGAATCCGGTGAAATGGCGTCTGAAGATAAAATGCCGGTGAACAATGGTTTGGCATTTACAACGCCCAAAGGCAGAACGGTATACGGGGGGGGAGGAATCGCTCCAGATATTTTTATCCCCAACAACGACACTACCGAAGACGAATGGAATACCACTTTATTTCGCTCCATTTTGATCAATCGCTTTGTGTTTCTAGAACTGGATAAACATCCCAACAAATATCAATTTGACAATGCTGCCTATTTTTATAGCGAACCTTTGGAATTTGCCGATGATTTTATCAACGCTTTTGAGGATTATTGTAAGGAAAATAATTTTCCAGTAAATTTTAAAGACAAGGATAAAATTCTGAGCTATATAAAAGCCAATATTGCCAATCAAATCTTTAGCGAAAATCTATACAATCGAATCATCAATCAAGAAGACCCTTTTATACAGGAGGCCTTGGATCGGATTGCAAACGATTGATTCTTATTTTTTTAGGCGTTTTGCAATGTTTTTCGAAATCATCAAGATGACAAGCAGCAGCAGGGCACAAGAAGATGCCATTACGCCAATCAATGCCACTGCACTTTCATTTTTAAACGGATCCTCCCAAGACACTTGAGTGAGGTTAAAAACCATTATTCCAAACGCTAACGTAATTAAGATCCAAAGAAAAATTTTCATAGACAGGGTTTAAATTAATGCTCCAATATTAGAGGTGAAAAGTTTTACGGCGATGGCCAATAGCACCACCCCAAAAACTTTTCGGATGATGTCGATTCCAGATTTACCCAGTTTTTTCTCAATCCATTTAGAAGATTTCAGTATTACATATACAAGTAAGATGTTCAATACAATGGCGATAATAATATTGAGTACGTGAAATTCAGCACGCAGAGATAGGAGCGAAGTCATGGTTCCGGCTCCGGCAATAATGGGAAAGGCGATGGGTACGATAGAAGCTGTTGCAGGAGCATCATTTTTAAATAGGGAAATACCCAAAATCATTTCGAGTGCCAAAAATAAAATAACAAAAGACCCCGCAACGGCAAAGGAGTTGACATCGATGCCGATCAATTTTAGGATTTCTTCTCCTAAAAACAAAAAAGCAATCATAATCACTGCGGCGGTGATGGAGGCCTTTCCGGATTCGATATGCCCAATTTTTTGACGCAAAGAAATGATCACAGGAAGGCTTCCAATGATATCAATCACGGCAAAGAGCACTAGGCTGGCAGTAAGGATTTCTTTTACGTTTAACATAACGGTGCAAAAGTAATTCGATTCCGTATTTATCAACCTATTTAAAATAACTATTTTTAAAAAAAAAATTGCCATGCTATTGATTCAAGATACGATCGTGTCTGAAGATTTGATTTCCAAAGATTTTGTGTGCAACATCAGCAAATGCAAAGGAGTTTGCTGTGTCGAAGGTGAGTCGGGAGCACCCTTAGAAGCGGATGAAGTCAGCTTACTTCAAGAAAATTACGATAAAATCCTTCCCTTCTTAAACGAAAAAGGAAGGGCGTCCATTGCTGCAATGGGAGTTCATGTGGTGGGCGAGGACGGTTCCTTGGAAACCCCATTGGTGGAAAATGCCGAATGTGCATATGCCGTTTTTTCAGAATTGGGGGTGGCCAGTTGCGGTATCGAAAATGCTGCTCGTGCCGGTGCCATAGCCTTCGACAAGCCCATTTCGTGTCATCTGTATCCGGTTCGTGTTAATGAGTACAAAGAATTGACGGCTGTCAATTATCATCACTGGCCCATTTGTGAAACGGCGTGTGATTTAGGGGCGGCTTTAAAAATTCCCGTTTATCAATTTGTAAAAGACGCACTCATCCGAAAATTTGGAAAAACATGGTATCGTGAATTGGAACTCCATGCCGAACATCATTCCCAAATTTGACGTCCTAGTGTTTTAGCACCCTCCCAAACGAAAAAAGGGCTTAAACAACTTGTGATCAACACATTATAGTTTTTATTTTTTTTCTTAAAAAACACTTTTTTTGCCCATTTTGTTAAAAACTTAGCTCCATTGTGGAAAAGTATAGCTTTCAAATATGAGCTGTTTTTAGAATCTTTGTGAAAACGAATACACTTAATTTTTTAATCAAAAAAAGCACTAAAGAAAATGGCAGCTGTAGAACCTATACTCCAAGAAAATGAAAACCGATTTGTAATTTTTCCAATTCAACATCACGACATTTGGGAATGGTACAAAAAAATGGAGGCTAGTTTTTGGACGGCTGAAGAAATTGACCTACATCAAGATTTGACTGATTGGAACAATAAATTGAGTGCTGATGAAAAATATTTTATCAAGCATATTTTGGCCTTTTTTGCTGCCTCTGATGGTATTGTAAATGAAAATTTGGCAGAAAATTTCGTCAACGAAGTACAGTATTCGGAAGCTAAATTTTTCTATGGATTTCAGATTATGATGGAGAACATTCACTCTGAAACCTATTCGTTGTTGATCGACACCTATGTGAAAGATGACAATGAAAAAAATCAACTATTCAAAGCCATTGAAGTATTCCCAGCCATCAAGAAAAAAGCCGATTGGGCGTTGCGTTGGATCGATTCGGATTCTTTTGCAGAGCGTCTCATTGCTTTTGCTGCTGTAGAAGGAATTTTCTTTTCCGGAGCATTTTGCTCTATTTTTTGGTTAAAAAAACGCGGTCTAATGCCCGGTTTAACCTTTTCCAACGAATTGATTTCTAGAGATGAAGGGGTACACTGCGATTTTGCTGTTCACCTGCACAACCACCACTTGGTGAACAAAGTACCACCCGCTCGAATTAAAGAAATTCTATTGGACGCACTCAATATCGAAAGAGAATTCATTACCGAATCGCTTCCTGCTAGTTTAATCGGTATGAATGCCAAGTTGATGACCCAATACTTGGAGTTTGTCACCGATCGTCTTTTGGTAGAGCTCGGTTTGGAAAAAGAATTTAACGTGACCAACCCTTTTGACTTTATGGACATGATCTCTTTGCAAGGAAAGACCAATTTCTTTGAAAAGCGTGTAGGAGAATATCAAAACCGGAGTGTTGAACAACAAGAAGCAAGAAACTAAAATCAGTTTCGACGCCGATTTTTAAGCCCCTCAAAAAAAGAGTAAATAACTATAACCTTTTCGGGAGGTTTTCTTATCAATAAATAAAAAAAAGTAGCGCATGTTTGTAATTAAAAGAGATGGTCGTAAGGAGCCCATCATGTTCGATAAAATCACAGCACGAATTCGTAAACTCAATTACGGTCTGAATGCATTAGTAGATCCGGTTCGTGTAGCCATGCGAGTAATTGAAGGTTTGTACGACGGGGTAACCACCTCGGAATTGGATAATTTGGCCGCAGAAATTGCTGCCACCATGACCACTACGCATCCCGATTATGCGAAATTGGCCGCTCGGATTTCGGTTTCCAATTTACACAAGAACACCAAAAAATCCTTCTCTGAAACGATGACGGATTTGTACACCTATGTCAATCCTAGAACCGGCAAAAAAGCGCCTTTACTTTCCGATGAGGTGTACAAAATCATTCAAGAAAATGCAGACAAACTGGATTCCAGTATTATCTACAACCGTGATTTTGGATATGACTTTTTTGGGTTCAAAACCTTAGAACGCTCCTACTTACTGAAGCTCAACGGTCAGATTGTGGAACGTCCACAACATATGTTGATGCGGGTTTCGGTGGGCATTCATCTCAATGATATTGACTCCGTTTTGGAAACTTACGAATTGATGTCCAAGCGTTATTTTACCCATGCTACACCCACGCTTTTCAATTCCGGAACGCCCAAACCTCAAATGTCCTCTTGTTTTCTTTTGGCGATGAAAGACGACAGTATAGACGGTATTTATGACACTCTAAAACAAACTGCTAAAATTTCGCAATCCGCGGGAGGTATCGGTTTGTCAATTCACAATGTTCGCGCCACCGGTTCCTATATTTCCGGAACTAACGGTACGTCTAATGGGATTGTCCCCATGTTGCGGGTTTTCAACGACACAGCGCGTTATGTAGATCAGGGAGGTGGAAAACGCAAAGGCTCTTTTGCCATTTATGTAGAACCGTGGCATGCCGATATTTTTGCTTTCTTGGAATTGAAAAAAAATCACGGAAAAGAAGAAATGCGCGCGCGGGATTTGTTTTATGCCATGTGGACTCCAGATTTGTTTATGAAACGGGTGGAAGAAGATGCAGAATGGACACTGATGTGTCCAAACGAATGCCCAAATCTGTACAATGTACATGGGGAAGAATTTGAAGCCTTGTACACGAAATACGAAGCGGAAGGAAAAGGGAGAAAAACGATCAAGGCTCGAGAGCTTTGGGAAAAAATCCTAGAATCTCAAATTGAAACGGGAACACCCTATATGTTGTACAAGGATTCCGCCAACCGCAAATCCAATCAGAAAAATTTGGGAACCATTCGTTCCTCCAATTTGTGTACAGAAATCATGGAATACACCTCTTCTGACGAAGTAGCGGTGTGTAATTTGGCATCCATTGCCTTGCCTATGTTTGTCAAAGATGGCGCTTTTGATCACAAAGCCCTTTTTGACGTGACCAAACGCGTCACCAAAAACTTAAATCGTGTGATTGATCGGAATTACTATCCGGTTCCTGAAGCGCAAAATTCCAATTTCAGACATCGCCCAGTCGGTCTGGGGGTACAAGGATTGGCCGATACATTTATTTTGTTGCGTTTGCCATTCACCTCGGATGCTGCCAAAGAATTGAATCAAGACATCTTTGAGACGCTCTATTATGCAGCCGTAACGGCTTCGATGGAAGAGGCGAAAAAAGACGGACCATATGAAACCTATAAAGGGTCTCCCATGTCCAATGGCGAGTTCCAACACAATATGTGGGGTGTGAAAGACGAAGAATTGAGCGGTCGTTGGGACTGGGGAAAACTGCGTAAATCAATCAAAAAACACGGTGTTCGTAATTCCTTATTGGTAGCCCCCATGCCAACCGCTAGTACCTCGCAAATTCTTGGAAACAACGAGTGTTTCGAACCTTACACCTCAAACATCTATACCCGTCGTGTCCTTTCCGGAGAATTTATTGTGGTCAACAAGCATCTCTTGGAAGACCTCGTAGAGCGTGGTTTGTGGAACGAGGACATGAAGCAAGAATTGATGCGCAACAACGGATCCATTCAAAATATCGATGGGATTCCGGAAGACTTGAAAGAACTTTATCGTACGGTTTGGGAAATGAGTATGAAAGACATTATTGACATGTCTCGCCAACGCGGCTATTTCATTGATCAGTCACAATCTCTAAATTTATTTATGGAAGGTGCCACCATGCCCAAACTAACCTCTATGCATTTCTACGGTTGGAAGTCTGGATTGAAAACAGGGATGTACTACCTGAGAACAAAATCAGCAGTAGACGCCATCAAATTCACTTTGGACAGCAAACAAAAAGCAGCAATTCCCGCTGTTACGGTTGCCGCAACCGCGGTGGCAGGAGCAGCACCAGCAGCTGTTCCTGTTGAGCCACTTTCACCCGAAGAACTCAAGCAAATGTTGGCACAATCCAAAGAAAGCGAAGACGACGATTGCTTGATGTGCGGATCATAGATTTTTTGATTCCTAGCGGAAGGGAGATTTGATACAATTGCATAAATAAGAATTAATCTTTCTTTTTTGTCCACTTTTATCCGTACTCTTTTCCTTACAATCCAAAATATATTTTCGGAAGCACCTGCTTCTGTCGTTTTACAATCCCAAAAACCCCAAAAATTAAGACACACCAAGTTCTTAACCCTTGTTAATAGTAAGATAACTTTGTTAATGATTTCTTAACATTGCCTAAGGTTGAAAGCATCATTTTTGCAAAATATAAATTATTATTTTAAATGATGAATAAATTCTTATCCTTGGTGGTTGTAATTCTTTTTATAGGGTTACAAACAGTGAATTCTCAAGAAATTAGCGATACCAAGTTCGGCAAAGGAATGATCAATTTCGTTGCCAAAGACAGCTCTTTCAGTGTAAAATTTGCTCCGCGTATCCAGTCTCGTTTTGAGAGTAAATGGAATTATGATGGGGATGCCTATGAAGCCGGCGAATTGAATTTTTTGGTGCGTAGAGCCCGATTGAAATTTGATGGATTTGCAGTTACTCCAAAACTTAAATACAAAATTGAATTAGGACTTTCCAACCGCGATATCTCAGGAGCCAATGTCTTTAACAGAAATACGCCCCGCTATATCCTTGACGCAGTGGTCATGTGGAATTTCTACCAAAACTTTGAACTTTGGGCAGGACAAACCAAACTCCCAGGGAATATTGAGCGAGTAGTGTCTTCTGCAACTCTCCAATTGATCGACCGATCGTTATTAAATAGCAGATTCAATATTGATAGAGACATGGGGATACAACTGCGACATAAATCCAAACTAGGGAGTACTTTTGTGACCCGAGAAAAGTTTTCCATTTCGCAAGGGGAGGGTAGAAACATCACCGAAGGAAATGAAGGAGGCTTGCAATACACCACCCGATTGGAGTTGTTGCCCTTTGGAGAATTTGCTTCCAAGGGAGATTACTCTCAAGGTGATTTAAAGCGTGAAAATTCTTTGAAGACGATGATAGGTTTTACCTATGATTATAACCGTAATGCGGTAAAAAATAGAAGCAACCTGGGTTCCTATATGTTTCGTGCCGATGGATCTTTGTTTGAAACAGACATCACTACGCTTTTTGTGGATACAATGATCAAGTACAGTGGTTTTTCATTGATGGGGGAATATGCCTATCGCATGGCGGACAAGATTGAAGCCACGGAAATGGACGGCAGCAAAACCGGAGCAGTGGTGGGTGCTGGATCGGCAGTGAATATTCAAAGTAGCTATTTGTTCAAAAACAACGTGGAAATGGTGGTGCGTTATACCGCTTTGGACTTTGAACCCATAACGCGACTTTCGGATTTGAAACAACTCACTTTTGGGGTTTCCAAATATGTGGTCGGACACAGTCTCAAAGTACAAACGGATTTGAGTTTTTCTCAATCCGACAATCAGAAAGATTTTGTCCAGTTCAGAACCGGATTTGATCTCCATTTTTAATAATAATTTAATAACGTAAGGTGGTGGTAATTTCATCATATTTGTAAAAAATAAAGTTTTAATCAGATGGATAATATTTATTTGTTAATGCTCATCGCACTTGCAGTTCTTGCAATTGCAGACATTGTTGTAGGGGTCAGTAATGACGCAATCAATTTCCTCAATTCAGCCATAGGTTCCAAGGTGATTTCCTTTCGGACCATTATGATTGTAGCCAGTCTTGGCGTTTTTATTGGAGCTGTTTTTTCCAGTGGCATGATGGAAGTTGCTCGAAAAGGAATTTTCAATCCGGGAGCTTTCTTTTTTGACGAAATCATGATTATTTTCATGGCCGTCATCATAACCGACATCCTTCTTTTGGATTTCTTCAATACGTTGGGCCTACCAACTTCAACTACGGTTTCTATCGTTTTCAACCTCTTGGGAGCCTCCATCGTAATGGCTTTATTGAAAATAGGTGCTTCGGACACCGAAACCTTGTCGAATTTGAGTAATTATATCAACACCGACAAGGCCATCACCATCATCAGCGGTATACTGCTGTCTGTAGTTATTGCTTTTTCTGTTGGAGCATTTGTGCAATGGATTTCAAGAATTATTTTCACGTTTCATTTCGAGCAAAGAATCAAAAATTTTGGAGCTTTATTCGGAGGCGTTGCTTTGACTTCCATCACTTATTTTATTTTTATCAAAGGACTCAAAGGAACCCCCTATTACAGTGATATGTCGGGGTTTTTAAAAACCAATGAATTGTTGATTGTCTTCATCGCTTTTATTATACTCACGGCCTTTTCCTTTGTCTTTCAAAAACTAACCCGTAAAAGCATTCTATTGGTGGTTATATTAGTAGGTACTTTTGGTTTGGCTTTGGCGTTTTCGGGAAATGATTTGGTCAATTTTATTGGAGTATCTATGGCGGCCTATCACTCCTATGAGGCTTGGGTTGTTTCTGGTGTGGATGCAACGGCCTTTTCCATGGAAGTGCTGGACAAAAAAGTACCCGCAGAACCCTTATTGCTCATATTGGCTGGAGGGGTGATGGTCTTGACCTTGTGGTTTTCCAAAAAAGCAAGAACTGTGGCCGAAACCGAATTGAGTTTGTCTCGTCAACGCGACACGCACGAAAAGTTCAATCCAAACTTTTTCTCAAGAGGATTAGTGGGAATGTCTTTCGGAATTTCAAAAGTTTTCAACAGCATACTTCCCAATACTATTCAAAACAAAATTGAAAAGAGTTTTGAAAAGAAGGAAGAATTGATTTTAACCAAAGATCAAAGTATTGAAGCACCCGCTTTTGATGTGATTCGAGCGTCGGTTAACTTGATGGTCTCCGGAATTCTGATTTCCATTGCAACCTCTATGAAGTTACCATTGTCGACGACCTATGTTACTTTTATGGTGGCCATGGGAACTTCTTTGGCAGATCGTGCGTGGGGAAGAGAAAGTGCCGTTTATCGTGTTGCGGGAGTAATCAACGTCATCGGGGGTTGGTTCTTGACCGCTTTTGCTGCGCTTTTTGCTTCTGGAGTGGTCGTGTTCTTGATGCGTTGGAATAAGGAGGTAATGATCCCAGTTTTACTTTTGTTGACCATCGTTTTGATCGCCAAAAACTTTTTGGATCACAAAAAGAAACAGAATATTACTTTGGATCCTAAAAAGTTAAAAAAATCGGAGAGCAGTACTGTTCAGGGAATCATCTCTGAAAGTGCGGATAATATTGTTAACGTGATTTCACGATCCAATAAAATTTATGAAAACTTCTTCCATGGTCTTTCCAAAGAGGACGCCGATTTGCTCAAGAAAAGTAAAAAAGGCGTTCAAAAATTGGATTCCGAAATTGAGGAACTCAGGGATAATATATTCTATTTCATCAAAAATCTAGATGAAACGAGTGTTCGAGGAAGTAATTTTTACATCACCATCTTGGCCTATTTGACCGACATCGCTCAATCTTTGGACTTTATAACGAGAAAAAGTTACAAGCATGTCAACAACAAGCATCGCAAGTTGAAGTTCAATCAAATCAAAGACATACAAGACATCTGCACGCAGCTACAGTCTTTAAATATTGAAATTATCGAAGTATTTGAAAGCCGAAAGTTTGAACGCATCTCTTATATCTTAAAACAAAAAGAATCGTTTATGGCTGTGTTGGATCAAAAAATTGAAGCACAGATTGGCCGCACAAGGACAGAGGAATCCAGCCCAAAAAACACTTCGCTATATTTCAATGTATTGCTTGAAACCAAAGATTTACTCAACAGCATCATGAGTTTGATGGAGGAGTATTTCGCGAGTTATAAAAAATAAATCAATCAATCGTTTTGTTTTAAAAAGGGGTTCCATGAGAACCCTTTTTTTGTGCTTGATATCCAGAGGTAAAACCCCTTTTAATTAAGTTTTTTCTTCCTGACAATACCCCAGCGCACCATCAGCAAGCGGATTACTTTAATCGACTAAAGAGGTGCAGGTATAGTCAGTTCAGCAGCGCGACCAACCCTCCTTCAACTTTTGGAAATGATGGAATCTATGTGGATAATAATGGAAATACTTTGCGCTGCTCCGCACTTTTAAGCAGGGTAGAGATACCTTTAATAAGTAGGTAAAGGGGGTACATTAGGATGTTACCAAAAGCGATCGCTAGTGGGGATTTGTTGTTTTAAAATTTAAGGGTGTATCCCAAAGAAAAGCTTCGTCGGGGTCGGTAAAAGGAAAAAACATTGGATTGATCTCCAAAATATTCATAGCGGCTTTCACGGTCATCATCCAATAAATTATCCATTTTTAAGGAGAGGCTTTGGTTGTCGTTAGCACCAAATTTCTTGGAAAAATTGGCATTTAAATTATGGAAAGGAGCGGTATAAACATCAGGTATATTACCTACGCCCACCACTTCCAGAGCACTTCCCTGGACGTTGTAAAACAGCCCTGCTTCGTATTTTTCATGAGTGTAAAGGATCCCTGCATTGATCAAATAAGGAGATTGTCCTTGGAGTTGCCGATAGGGGTCAATTTGACGATCGGGTTCGGCATCACTTCGGGATTGGAACTCCGTGGCATTCATTTTTTGACTCGAATAAATTAAAGAAGCATTCAAATTAAAAGAGAGACGTTGGTTTTCGCTGGTCAATAGGTCTTTTCGAACTTCAAATTCTGCTCCGTATACTTTAGCATTTTCATTATTTCTACCGATCAAAACAAAAGGCGAATTGACGCTGTAGGCTACAATTTCTATCGGATCCTTAAAGGTTTTATAAAAAGCACTCACCGCATAGATTTCGTTGCCTGTTCCGAAACGTTCGTAGCGAAGATCAAAGTTGTTGATGTAAGTGGGTTGTAATTCCGGATTGCCGAGGAAGTAGCGTTCGGTAATGGGATCAAAAAGTTGCGCCGCAGAACTTTCTTTAAAACTGGGTCGTGCAGTTGTTTTGGAAAAGGAGAAACGGATATTGGAATTTTCATTCACCGAATTGATAACGTTCAACGAAGGATATAAATCATTGACATTGATAAACTGCGCATTGTTAAAAACGGTACGTTCTATATTTTCTCCACTGTAAAACAATTGAAATCCTTCATAGCGAACTCCCAAAATACTTTTCCATTTTTCAGAGAGTTTCCACTCGGCAGAAATAAATCCAGCAACCGTTTCACTTTTTGAATTGTATTGGTTGGTCCGCTGATAGCTTCCCTGAATATAGGAACCTCGGTTGTTGGCCAAAGTCCAAATATTTGCATCTGCTAAAATGGCATTGGCATCTCCGTTGAGGGAGGACGAACGTCCGCGGAATTCAATGTCATAGTTGGAGGTTTGAAACGAGCGGTCTTTGGAAGTGAAGCTAAATCCGGTTTTTACTTTGCTTTGAAAACCGTTGAAGTCAAACGTATAGGTAAACAAGGTATTTCCAGAAAGGGCGTCTTCTTCTAAAGTACGCCACAAACGGGAGGGCAGTTGGGTGGTGGCTGCATTAAAAAGCAAGACGTCTCCACTTCTTTCAAACACGGTTTTTTTGAAATCCTTATCGTATACCCGAGCAAAAGAGGGTGCAATTTTCCAGTCAATGGTAAATTTATTCGCATTGAAACTGTGTTTCCCGCTCAATGGAACCGAAATAATAGTTCGGTCGGTGTGGGTCATAATGGAGGCTTCACCGAGATAGGGATTTTCGATAAAATCTTCATAGATGGCAGAGATCGCATTAGACTCTCCGTTTTTTATGGTCAACAAATTTAATTTGTATTTGCTGGACAAGGTTTTGTAAGACAGTCCAAACAAACCACTGGCAATGGCGTTAATCGTTCCCAATTCTCCATTTTGTGCGGTGTTTTCCTGCAAACCAGAGGCGAATTTAACAATGGTACCTGTGCGATAGTTTTCGTAATAGTCCACATCGTATTTGTAACCAATGGCTGCTATAAATCCAATGCTTTTGGTTGCTCCAATTTTTATTTGATTGCTGGTAGAAACTCCAAAACTATAATCCATGCTGCTTTGGGCTCTAGAAACTTCCATTTGTTTGGTAAAAGCATTTGTGATTTTACCCACCACATTGGCCAAAGCGGGATCCAAGAAAGTTTCCGGCACAGGGATTTCCTGATTTGCCACAATGGGAAGACGCGTATAGCCGTTGTCAAAACCGAATGCGTTTAGACTTTCTTGAGGTACGCGAACGATTTCTTTAAAATTCATGTTCGGATTCACTCCCCCTCTTACTGTCAGACTGTATTCTGGTAAAACAGAAAAGTCTTTAAGGACTACATCTACAATTCCGCCCGTAAAATCGGCATTCAAATCAGCACTGGCGGACTTACTCACGATGATATTTTCCAGTAAATTGGTAGGAAAAATATCCAGCTGTAGGGTGTTCTTGTCCGGGTCAAGACCGGGAACCTCCAAACCGTTCAACAAGGTCTTGGAATAACGGTCGCCCAAGCCGCGAACATAAACAAACTTTCCACCTTGAATGGAGACTCCAGGCACCCGCTTTATGGCAGTGGCCAAATTACTATCGCCTGATTTTTTTATGGACTGTGAGGACAGCCCATCGATCAAATTCACCGAACGTTTTTGAATGCTTAATACCGCAGCTTCAGAATTTTGTCGCACAGTCGTCGTTACGATGACTTCCTCCAGGGCATTGGAAGAAGGAAGCAGTGTGGTGTTGAGCACCACTTCTTCCCCCTCCACAGCCGTTACGGCGGTAATGATTTGGGTATCGTATCCCACAAAGGAGATTTCTACATCATAGTTTCCGGGAGCCAATTCCAAGGAGTAATTTCCGTCAAAATCAGTGCTGGTTCCCTGAGGGGATAGACCGGCATTTACCACCAAAATATTGGCAAAAGGCAAGGGGTCATTAAATTCACCATCCATGATTTTACCAGAGATGACGGCTTGGGCAATTCCTGTAGAAAGACTTAAAAAGCAAATTAAATTCAGAAGTTTTTTCATTGTTTTTTTTAAAAAGTATAAACTACAATGACCCCCCGAAATCTCGGAGGGTCACCGTAGTGGGTAACTAAAGTTTATGGATGGTTTGTTTTATTCTCCTCGGGCATGAAGGGTCCAAGTAAACACGGTTTCATCTGCTCCCGTGCCGTCAGCTTGTTGGTCAACAACCTTGGCAAAAGTATCAAAGTCTGTTACCGAAGTGGCAGAAAAAATAGTTTCTATAGCATCGGAGCTCACAAAATAGAGTTCAGAAAACAATAGGCTTCCTTCCACTGCAGCAGTGCCCACCCCGGCATAGGTATCCATATCAATCCCTTCGATAAAGGTACCCCCAACAAAATCGAGATAGACCACATTGGAAGTAAAACAAGTGGCATCACTTTTCCAATGACCGTAGGTATCCGATTTTTCAGCCGATGGATGTCCATATGCAGTGACATCTTTCACTGTAAAAGCACCGTCATTGGTTCCTGTTGAATCCTCGGTTCCGTCAAATTCAAAAACATTATCAGTACTGCTGTGCATCACCACTACAGCATTTTGGATGGTCCCTTTGTAGGCTTGATCCAAATCAATTCCGTCGTCCCCATTGTAATAGATAAATAGATTGTTTACGTTTACACTTCCGCCAAAGATTTCAATCCCGTCGTCATTACTTCCAACAATTTCAATATTTTCGATCAAAGTTCCGCTACCTACGCCCCCCAAGGTTAGCCCTTGAAGTTCATCTCCTCCTCCGATTTCTTGTCCAGAATGACGAATGGAAACATAACTGAGGCTTCCTGAATTATCGGCATCATCACTACCGCCATAGGTTGTCCAGTCATAACCCGTAGCGATCCCTTCGATGTCTGCAGTTCCAGCATCCGTTCCCACCGCAGCATTTCCCAACACTACGATGGAACCCCATTTACCCATATCGCTGGGAACACGATTGGGACTTAGGCCCTTATCTGCATAGCTAATTTCATCATCGATATCGGTAAAAATAATCGGTTCATCCGCTGTTCCGATAGCGTTGATTTGGCCCCCTTTTCCAATGACCAAGACCGTTGCGTCCACACCTGATCCATTTTCGGCTTTGATTATGGTTCCCGCTTCGATGTTTAAAACCCCTCCTGCTCGTACTACAACTTTTCCGTCCATGATCCAAATTCGGTCGTTCGTCCAAGTTTGTGCATCATCAATAAATGTAATTCCCCCTGAACCCACGGTTTGGGTTTCGGGTGTCGCTGTTTCAGCTTCAACCGTTACGATTTTTGTGATTGTTTCCACTACAGGGACATATTCAATCAATGATTCTTGATTGGTGCAAGAAAAAGTGAGCATGGATACGCAAGCAAATAAAAATAGTGTTTTCAAGGTTTTCATTTTTAGTTTTTTTATTTTTGACAAATATCGTTTGCTCAAAAGCCATAAAGTTTAGCTAAAAGTTAATTGTAGCAGCTCTATTTTTAAGGAATCATTAGCACTTTGAATTTTCCATAAAGTTTAGTTAACATAAGAAGGAAGAATGTTAGTTTTGTGAAATGGAATGGGAATCATTATTATCACTGCGCCGACACGGCGACACCAACAAACGGCTACGAACAGAGCAAAATGATCTCCGCCTGGGCTTCGAGGTGGACTACGATCGAATTGTTTTTTCAAATGCTTTTCGAAGTTTGCAAGACAAAACCCAGGTCATTCCTTTTTCCAAAACAGATTTTGTACACACCCGTTTGACGCACAGTTTGGAAGTGTCCGTAGTGGGACGTAGTTTGGGCCGAATTGCCGGGAAGCATTTGTTGGAAAAATATCCCCATTTAAACACTATTTTGGGCTATCAAGCCAATGATTTTGGAGCCATAACTGCGGCGGCAGCCTTGGCACACGACATCGGCAACCCTCCTTTTGGACACAGTGGCGAGAAGGCCATAGGTCATTTTTTTAAAGCGGAAGAAGGGCAGGCGTTTAAAAGTGAGCTTAGCGATAAGGAGTATCAAGATTTATGTGATTTTGAAGGCAATGCCAATGGCTTTAAAATTCTCACCGACGCCCAACCGGGAACACCCGGAGGACTTCGACTGAGTTATGCCACGCTGGGTGCTTTTATAAAATATCCCAAACAAAGTCTTCCCCTCAAACCTACCCGCCATGTAGCAGATAAAAAATACGGTTATTTTCAAGCGCAAGCCCCTTTTATAGAACCCTTGATGGAGGAATTGTCGCTCACCCATGCAAAGGGCTATTACCGGCATCCGTTGACCTTTTTGGTAGAAGCTGCAGACGATATTTGCTATACCATCATCGATTTTGAAGATGGAATAAACCTGGGTTGGATCTCCGAAGATTACGCCCTAGAATACCTCATCAATTTGGTGAAAGATCATATCGACACTAAAAAATACGGCCAACTCCAATACAAATCCCAGCGCTTGAGCTATTTGAGGGCACTGGCCATCAACAGTTTGATCCAAGATGCGGTTCGTATTTTCTTAGAAAATGAAACGGCAATTTTAAAGGGTACTTTTTCTTGGGCTTTACTCGACAAGAGCAAGTACAAAGTGCAAATTGAAGACATTATCAAGTTGAGCATCAAAAACATCTATCAATCCAAAGAAGTCATTCAAAAAGAAGTCGTAGGCTATCGCGCAATTTCCACCTTGATGCGCAACTATGTCTTTGCCGGGATTCGACAGTATAAAAAAGAGGCCAATTCCCATGACCAACTTTTACTTTCACTTTTGCCCGAGGGCGTAAAAATTGAAGGGGACAGCATCTATACCACCTTATTAAACGCGTCTTGTTTTGTGGCCAGCCTCTCCGATGGCAAAGCCCTCCGAATGGCACAGGATATCGGGCAATAGTCCTAAAGAAGTTACTATCTTTGCCCAAAAATTGCTATGCGTTGGATACTGACCATCCTCTTTTTTGTATTGTTTGAGGGCTATGCCTTTCAAGCCGTTCGTACACTCACTCAGCAAAAATCCATTTGGATGGTGTATGGCTTCCTTGTACTGGTGATTTTTGGAAATATGCTTTATCAATCACTCACTTTTGACAGAACAACGGGCATGCAAGTGGGCATGATGTATGGAATCGGTTTTTTTATCAGCTTATTTGTCTTTCAGTTGGTATTGATTTTATTTTTATTGTTTGAAGACATCGTTCGTATTCCAATAACTATTTATAATTTTTTCACCAAAACCCAAAGTGATCTGGGATATCTTCCCGGTCGAAGAAAGTTGCTTTCTCAAATTGCATTGGGCTTGGCAGCTGTGCCTTTGGTTTCTTTGTTGTATGGGATGTATCGGGGGCGTTATAACTACAAGGTGTTGCACTATGCCCTTGAATACGACGACTTACCCGAGGCTTTTGACGGGTTCACCATGACTCAAATTTCGGATATTCACAGTGGGAGTTTTGACAATGCAGAAAAAGTACAATATGGCGTAGACTTGATCAACGAACAAAAATCGGATGTGATCTTTTTTACCGGGGATTTGGTCAACAACAAATGTGATGAGGTGCTGCCTTGGGTAACTACTTTTTCTCAATTAAAGGCTACTCATGGTGTATATTCTGTTTTGGGAAATCACGACTATGGCGATTATGCCGATTGGGAAAACGATGCTGCCAAGGGTGAAAATATGGAACGACTGTATGCAACCCAAAAAAAAATGGGATGGGATTTACTTCGCAATGAAGCGCGATGGATTGAAAAAGACGGTCAGAAAATTGCCGTAGTGGGCGTGGAAAATTGGGGCAAAGGCGGCTTTAAAAAAGCGGGCGACCTCAATCAAGCACTTTCCGGCGTTGCCCCTGAAGACTTTAAAATTTTACTTTCTCACGATCCTTCACATTGGGAAGCCGAAGTATTGCCACATCCTGCGCCAGTACAGCTCACCTTGAGCGGACATACGCATGGAATGCAATTTGGAATTGAGATTCCGGGCTGGTTCAAGTGGAGTCCGGTGCAATGGCGTTATAAACAATGGGCTGGAATTTATGGCACGGAACAACAGCGCTTGAATGTCAACAGAGGCTTTGGATTTTTGGCCTATCCGGGCAGGGTTGGGATGTGGCCCGAAATTACCGTAATCACCCTGAAACGAACAAAAGCCACGGTTTAAAGATGTTTTATTCCAAATTCTTTTACATTTGTTATGAAAATCCAAGTAAATTGAAATTTTGATGTCGAAATTTGGAGAATTATTAGACGAAAAAATACCGCTGCTACTTGCTTTTTATAGCCAAGATGACCCCATTTCCTCGGGGATGAGTCCGGTTTTAAAAGATGTTGCCGCTGCTCTTGGCGACAAAGGCAAAGTCATTAAAATAGACGTCGACAAGAATGCGGAACTGTCCGAAGCACTTCGGGTTAAAGTACTTCCCACTTTGATGATTTACAAATACAGTGAAATGGTCTGGCGGCAAAGCGGAGAACAAGATGCCAATACGCTGATTGGGCTTATTCAAGAACACATCCCTTCTTAGAACATACTATTCTTCCTGCTCCTCTGAATCCGAACTTTTTAACGCCGCGGAGAAATTGTTGAGCACACCGTTGTATTTGGATTCCAAACTATCGCCAAAGGAATTGTTTTCATAGGATCGGACGATTTGCAAGACATACGTATAATCCAAAATTTCATTTTTAATCCGCTGTATAAACATGACCTGCTCCTCCGGTTTCAGTTGACCGTACAGCGCCAAACGCTGATCAAATTCGGCAGTGATTTTTTGCATCAAATCCCTTGCTTTATCTGTTGCTCCAGCTAAATAATACCCTCCGGCAAAATCCGCCAAAACGGTATAATAGTCATAGTCTCCATAAAGATAGGTAAATCGTCCGCTATAGGTCAGAAACTGATCTAAAGTAGCCTCCATATTTTGTTTGTCCTCATTGACAATAGTGGCCTCAACCAAGGCGCGATATCGTTCGATTTCAGTGACAATTTCTTCTCCCAAATTGTATTGTAATTCTTTTTCTAAGGAATCAAAATAATTCAAGCGATCGGCGTATTTATGTCCGATGGCATCGGAAAGTTCTTGGGCTGCTGCCACTTCCCCCAGTTTGTAGTAGCCATCGACAAAAGGCACCAAAAGACTGTAAAAACCAAAATAGTCCAAAGGCATTTTTTCGAGTGCCAAGTCGATTACTTTTTTGGCTTTGTCAAATTTTTCCTCATTGATGAGTTGTTCTGCTAAGCGGGCCATATTACTGCGGAAGGAAATACTGTTTTTTCGGGTTTCCCGATCGTGGTAAATATCCGTTCGTTCGGAATTTCCCCAATCCCATTTCATTACGATGTCGTACATCAAGTCCGAATCTATGCGCCCCATCAAATAGGGATTTTCTTTACCCAAAGCGGTTTTTATAGGCACCAGTTTATAGACCAAACCGTCCAATTGTAGATAGTTTTTCATCCATATATATTCGGACTCATTATAACTTCCTCCGGTAAAATAGATGGGTCGTTTCCAATCGTTGTTGGCAATGATGTCCAGCATCATAATTTGATTTTTGGTAATCCCAGTTTCGGGTAGTTCGATGTCAATATAAGGGACAATCAAATCCGCATCTTCGGTTTTCACCACTCCACTTTTCAGGACATTTTCCTTATTTACCGGAATGCGAAGTTTGTTGGTGGGATAAAAAATGGTCTCCTGTTGACTTTTTGGGAGTCGATCGGGGTCTTGCCCCGATCTTTCCATCAAATCTTTGTATTTGGTACGCGGATGATCACTGGCCACCCAATCGACAAAGTCTTTGATGTCCCAACGCACCGAATCAATCAAGGCTTCATAACGGACTATATCCCGAACCCCATAGGCATATAGATTATGGGTCATTTGTGAGGGAATGGGTTCGCTGGAATAGGTTTTGCGTTTCATCTGATCGATGTACCAATCGGTGGCTAACAAACTGGTATTGATGACGCGTACATCGGTTCTATAACCTTCAATATCTTGAGCATACCACAGCGCAAAAGTGTCATTATCCCCTATGGTAAAAATCAGGGCACCCACATCTTCTTGTATGGATTGCAAATAGGACCGCGCCAAGGATTGTGCCGTGTAGCGGTTCGATCGATCGTGATCGTCCCAGTTTTCGGCTCCCATCAATACAGGAACGGCAAGTAGACAGAGGACAACTGTGGCAATTGGTATCCATTGTTGACGGATTTTGGTTTTCAATAGGTGTACCAAGGCCATGGCACCCATGCCAATCCAAAGGGCAAAAACATAAAACGAGCCCACCAACGCATAATCCCGTTCACGGGGTTCGAAAGGGCGTTCGTTTAAATACACTTTTAAGGCCAGACCTGTAAAAAGGAATAAACTTAATACCACCCAAAAGCGTTTGGGGTCTTGTGTATATAAAAAATAAATCCCAATACACCCCAGTAGAAAGGGGAGCATATAATAGGTGTTTCGCGCTTTGTTTTGGAGCGCATCTTCATCCAATTCGGCTTGATTGCCCAAGCGTAAACTGTCAATAAAGGGAATGCCACTGATCCAATTGCCATCCAAGGTAGTGTACTCGCCTTGTTGGTCGTTTTGACGCCCGGAAAAGTTCCACATAAAGTAACGCCAATACATATAGCCCATTTGAAAAGAAAAGAGGAACTTAAGGTTGCTAATCAGCGTTGGTTTTTTGATGTCTAAATAAGGACTTAAGGTTTTAAAAAATTCGTGATATTCTTCTCCCGAAACTACGCCATCGCGGATGTCTTCTCGGAAGTCGCTCACACGTTGTTGCAATTGCTCATTGGAACGATAGGGGGAAGAAATCGTAAATTCAAGAGGTCCCGTAAAATTCATATAGTTGCCGGCATATTCGGCGTTGTGCAATCGGGGTAGGAGACCATTGTGTTCGCCATTGGCATTTATCCGTGCTTTTTCCCACTGATTGACAATAATATAACGCCCGGTTTGATAATCCCTTTCGTATTTGGGTTTATCGTCAATATAGGGTTCCGTGGCATCTTGCCCGGCATAGATATCGGAAAACATAGGACCGTAAAACAGATGCGTTTCGGGGTATTGTTCCAAATTGTAATAGGCCAACAGAAGGCGTGCATCGGAGGGTGCATTTTCATTGATCACTGTATTGGCGTTGGCGCGAATGGGAATCATGATCCAAGAGGAAAACCCGACCAATACAAACAACACACACAGCACTCCCGTGTTCATGTTAACCCAATTTTTCTTGCGGGTATGGCGTAAACTAAAATAAAATAAAGCGATGATCACGATAGCCGCTATCAATGTGCCACTGTCAAAGGGCAGCCCCATGGTGTTGACAAAAAAGACTTCTGCTTTGCCAAAAAAGGCCAAAGTGAGGGGAAGTAATAATTTAAAAATAAACAACAAGATCGCTACCGAAAACAGATTGGCATAGATAAATCCCTTGAGGGTGACTTTGGGAAAGTTTTTAAAATAATAAATCATCCCCAAGGCAGGGATGGCCAACAAAGCCATAAAATGTACCCCAAAACACAAACCGATAATAAAACTCATCAACAGCAACCAACGGTCACCCCGGGGGGTGTTCATTTCCTGCTCCCAACGCAGTCCCATCCAAAATAACAATGCCAAAAGGAACATTGCCATGGCATACACTTCGGCTTCCACAGCATTAAACCAAAAACTATCTGAAAAACAGAAGGCTAGGGCTCCCACCACAGCACTTCCAAAATACCCAATCCGTTCCGAAACCGTTTGTGGGCTACTGAAAAAAGGTAATTTTTTAAACAACAAAGTGAGCGTCCAAAAAAGAAACAAGATAGTAAAGGCACTAGAAAATACCGACATATAATTGACCATCAATGCTATTTTTTCAGGAGCCGAAGCAAAAAGTGCAAAGAAAGCTCCCATCATTTGGAAAAATGGAGCACCCGGCGGGTGTCCAATCTGTAATTTTGCAGAAGTTGCAATGTATTCGCTACAATCCCAATAACTGGCAGTGGGTTCAACAGTACTACCGTATGTGAATAGGGCAATGGCAAATACCATCCATCCGATACTTAAATTCCATATACGATATTGGGCGTCGGTCATAATTTTAAGAATTTAATAGCGAAAATAAGTATAAATCTAGGAAGTGCGAAGGATTTTTGGGGGGTTTAACAAGAGAAGGGGCTGCGGCTTGCCGTGGATCGGGATTTACAGCTGTGGTAACAGGGGAAAATGAGCCTTATTTGCTCCAAGGTTTTGCAAGAAATGAATATAATTTATCTTAAAATTTGTGCACCTAAAACTTTCATGTAAATTTGCATCGCTTTTGGCCTATGGTGTAACTGGCAACACGTCTGATTTTGGTTCAGAAGAGTCTAGGTTCGAGCCCTAGTAGGCCAACTCTTTAATTTTTACCCTCTGTATTCCAGAGGGTTTTTTTATCCCTTTTGATGGGGTGTCCCCGCCTTTACAAGGTTTTCATTTCTTGTTTAAAACCAATTTAAAGGCACAAAACATGTGCAATTAGGCGGAGCAACAAAGAGCCCATAAAACTTTTGGAAGCGCCAATTTAATTGGTACATTTGGGAGACGCTGCCTTAGCAGCCGAACACTATACCAAATGAAAGAAAAAAAGTTAAGAAGCAGCGAATGGTTTGGACACAATGACAAAATGGGATTTGTCCATCGCTCTTGGATGCGCAATCAAGGGCATCCCGATCATATGTTCCAAGGAAAACCAGTCATCGGAATTTGTAATACCTGGTCTGATCTTACCCCCTGTAATGCACATTTACGCGATTTTGCCGAAATTGTCAAAAGAGGGGTCTATGAAGCTGGGGGATTTCCTCTGGAATTTCCAGTCATGTCGTTAGGAGAAACCTTGATGAAACCCAGTACGATGCTGTGGCGGAATTTGGCTAGTATGGATGTGGAGGAAAGCATTCGTGCCAATCCCTTAGACGGAGTGATTTTACTGACCGGTTGTGACAAAACCACCCCTTCCACCATCATGGGCGCTTGTAGTGTGGATTTGCCCACTTTGGTGGTGCCCGGTGGCCCCATGTTGAATGGAAATTGGCGAGGGAAAAAAGTCGGTTCTGGAACACTCACGTGGAAACTCTCCGAGGCTCTGATCAAAGGAGAAATAACAAGCGAAGAAATGCGCGAGGCGGAATCTTGTATGAGTAGAAGTGCTGGGCATTGTATGACCATGGGTACAGCTTCTTCTATGGCTTGTACGGTGGAAGCACTCGGATTGACCTTGCCCAATGCGGCGGCCATTCCCGCCGTTGACGCTCGAAAAAAGGTGATGGCGCATCTGGCCGGAAACCGAATTGTCGAGATGGTGAAAGAGGATATGACCATTTCAAAAATATTGACAAGAGAAGCCTTTGAAAACGCTATTAAAATGAATGCCGCTATTGGGGGTTCTACCAATGTAGTATTGCATTTGTTGGCCATCGCCAAGCGCTTGGGAATTCCCTTGGATTTGAATGATTTTGATGCATTAGCAAGCAAGCTCCCGATGATCGTGAACTTGCAACCCGCAGGAAGCTATTTGATGGAAGACTTGTTTTATGCTGGAGGCTTGAGTGCTGTGGCAAAAGCCATGAAAGAACACCTCAAACCGACACCCACTGCCAATGGTAAAACGTTAGTAGAAAATGCGGAAACCGCAGTAAACTATAACGAAGCAGTGATTGGGAGTACCGCTGCACCGTTTATGGAAGAGGCAGGGATTGCAGTGCTGCATGGAAATTTGTGTGAAAAAGGTGCCGTCATCAAGCCCTGTGCGGCCAGTGCTCATTTGTTAAAACATCGTGGAAAAGCGGTCGTTTTTGAATCCATAGAAGACTATCACGCCCGCGTGAATGATCCCGATTTAGACATCGACAAAGACAGCGTCATGGTGCTCAAGGGAGTCGGTGCTGTGGGCTATCCAGGCATGCCGGAAGTGGGAAACATGGATTTACCTAAAAAAATATTAGAACAAGGAATCACCGATATGGTGCGCATTTCCGATGGGCGAATGAGTGGAACGGCTTATGGCACTGTTGTCCTTCACGTAGCTCCGGAAGCTGCTGTTGGAGGGGTTTTGGCATTGGTGCAAAACGGGGACATGATTACTTTGGATGTTCCCAATCGGAGTTTGAATTTAGAAATTTCGGCGGAGGAACTGGCTGCTCGAAAAGCCCTTTGGAAAGCACCCGAACCGCAAGCCGTTCGGGGATATGCCAAACTCTATATCGATCATGTCAACCAAGCGGATGAAGGTTGTGATATGGACTTCTTGGTCGGAGGTTCCGGAGCTGAGGTATCACGCGATTTACATTAAATGATGTGGGCCTTTCTTCCTTTATTCCTAGCCATTGTTGGGATTATTGTACTCACCAGCCGATGGAAATGGCATCCTTTTTTGGCACTGATCGTGGTCAGTATTGGTTTTGGGTGGGCAGTAGGGATGCCTTCCGCAGCGATTCTTAAAGCACTACAGGAGGGTTTTGGAGGAACATTGGGAGCCATCGGAATCATCATCGTTGCGGGACTGATCATCGGAACTTTTTTAGAACAATCGGGAGGGGCGCAGGTCATTGCTCAATTTTTTATCCGCAAGTTGGGGGGCAAACGCATTCATTGGGTAATGGGATGTATTGGCTATTTGGTGTCCATCCCTGTCTTTGCAGATTCAGGTTTTGTTATCCTTTCACCCTTGAACAAAGCGTTGACCAAAAAGGTGGGTGTCTCATTGGCAGGAACTGCCATTGCGTTGAGTATGGGATTAACAGGAGCCCACACCATGGTACCCCCCACACCCGGCCCCATTGCTGCCACCGCCATCATCGGTGCTGATTTAGGTTTGGTCATTGTTTTTGGATTGCTTGCTAGCAGTATCGGGCTTAGCGTTTGTATTCTATTTGCCAAGTTTATGGGCAGTCGGATTTGGATAGCACCCAAAGTCGATGCACATCCAACAGCGGAAACCACTCCGGAATATTTGCCGACCTTGGGAAGAACCCTGCTTCCTATTTTAGTGCCAATTGGACTCATTGTTTGTAATTCCGTAGTCTCCTATCCTGGTTTTCCCATCCAAGAGGGAACGCTCAAAAACAGTATCGCCTTTGTGGGACATCCCATTATTGCATTATTTATCGGTGTTTTTTTGGCATTGTTTGTTCCCAAAAAATGGGATGGGCAACGCTTGACCCAAGAAGGTTGGCTGGGAATGGCTGTCAAAGGTGCTGCCACCATATTGTTGATTACTGCAGCGGGGGGTGCTTTTGGCAAGGTGATTCAAAGTTCCGGGATACATCACAACATAGAACCTTTGTTGAAAGATTTACCCTTGGGCTTGATACTGCCTTTTCTTTTAGCCGCATTGATCAAAACGGCTCAAGGTTCTTCCACGGTGGCCATCGTTACAGCGGCCTCTTTGGCATTGCCCATGTTGGAGGTTTTGGGGCTGACGGCTGCTTTTGACAAGGCATTGGTGGTGGTGGCCATTGGTGCGGGTTCTGCCGTAGTTTCCCATGCCAACGACAGTTTTTTTTGGGTGGTTACCCAATTCAGTCAAATGTCCATTCCACAGGGGTATCGGCTGCATACCTTAGCCTCCTTAATCCTTGGAATTTCTGCACTAACAACCCTTTATTGCATCAAAGGGGTATTGAGTTTATTTTTTTAAGAGGAGCAGTTAGGGAGCTACTTCAACCAAAGCATCGATTGTTTGAATACGACCATCGGGAAGGTACTCCAATTTTGCTCTTTTGATACTTCTCAAATGCGTAACTCCTTTGGAGAGGGAGCTGTCGTGAAAGTAAAGATACCATGCTCCTTCATATTCCACGATGGAATGATGATTGGTCCATCCCAATACGGGTTTTAAGATGACTCCTTGATAGGTGAACGGTCCCAGGGGTGAATCGCCGATGGCATAGGCAATATTGTGGGTATCTCCGGTGGAATAAGAAAAATAATATTTTCCGTTGTATTGATGTACCCAAGCTGCTTCAAAAAAACGTCGCTCATTATCTCCAGCTAAAATTGGATTTCCTTCGGCATCCAACAATTGAATGTCTTGCACAGCGGTTTCAAATTGCAGCATATCCTCAGACATTTTTGCCACTTTAGGTGCAATGGCCACTTCGTCGGCTGCGGGGTAGCGGTCTTCAGCCACATAGCTGCCACTTTCCCAGCGTTGCAATTGACCGCCCCAAATGCCACCAAAATACATATAATAACTGCCATCACTGTCTTTGAAAACTGCGGGATCTATACTGACCGCACCTGCTATGGGTGACTCCTCTGCTGTAAAAGGACCCTCGGGAGTGGAGCCAGTGGCCACGCCGATACGGAAAATTTCATCCGCATCTTTGGCAGGAAAATAAAAGTAATAGGTTCCGTTTTTTTCTGCAATGTCGGGAGCCCAAAGTTGTTTTTTGGCCCATGGAATATCGTCCAAATCAAGTGCTTTTCCCATATCCTGCGCAGTTTCATCGGCATTCATTTTCAGTACGTGATAATCGCGCATGGAAAAGTGACTTCCCAAATCGTCCTCAGGCACACCTCCGTCTATGTCGTGTGAAGGGTAGATGTACAAAGCTCCATCAAAAACATGCGCAGAAGGGTCGGCGGTATACATTGATGTAATTAGGGGATCGTATGTTACCTCTTGTTTTTGTTGGGGAGTGCTTTGACAGCCTATCATCAAAGCAAGTAGTAATATAGTTCTTAAAATTTTCATCATTTTGCTGTTAAAATCCAAAGCTAAGAAAACTTGAATAGAACTTAAATGCATTTCGATTTATTTTCTGTTCATTTTTTCAGCCTACTTTTTTTCAGTTTTATCATAGAAAAAAAACGGTTTAAAGCATCCCTTTTCGAAACGACTTTGTATCTTAACTTTTTAATTCAACACGATGAAAAGAAACTTTTCCGACCTCGGTTTATTGCTATTGCGTCTTTCTTTTTCTGCTATGTTACTCACGCACGGTTACGGAAAATTTTTACGCCTCTTTGAACCCGATATCAAGTTCATGGATTTTTTGGGATTAGGGGCCACCGTCTCTTTGTTTTTAGCCGTTCTAGGGGAATTTATCGCCCCGATTTTGATAATGATTGGTTATAAAACGCGTTTGGTTACACTTTTTCCTATCGTCACCATGGCAGTGGCTGCCTTTATCGCCCATGCCGATGATCCTTTTGCAAAAAAAGAAAAGGCACTCTTGTTTCTCTTTGGATTTATTGCTATTGCCCTTTGTGGCGCAGGGAAATATGCTTTAGATCAACGGTTTAAAAAATAACCATTCCTAAACGGTTTTCATAAATTGCATATTGTGCTGTATGCTCTCAAAAGGAGTTGAGGCGTATTCCTCTTGCTCAATAAAAATATGTTCGAGACCTGACTCGTTTTGATGGGCAAGCATTTCGGGTATGTTTAAACCGCCTTTGCCAAATTCAGTGCTGTGTTTTTTCTCCAAATCCATGTCTTTTAAATGCCATAAAGGAAATCGACCGGGATATTTTTTAAAATAATCTAATGGGTTTTTTCCAGCGACGATCACCCAACCCAAATCCAATTCCATGTGCACCCATTGGGCTTCTGTTTCGTCCATCAACACATCATAAAGTACGATTCCGTTTTCGGACTCAAATTCGTATTCGTGGTTGTGGTAGCCAAAGCGAACTCCGGCAGCGCTACACTTTTCTCCTGCTTTGTTGAAAGCTTCGGCCACCCTTTTATAATTGTCTAGGGTTTGACCTGGGGTGGGCAAAGAGGAACAAATCAGATATGCTTGTTGGGCTTCCACGGCTTCCTCCAAAGTACGATCAAAGGCTGCGTCCAAATGGACATGACCGCTCACCAATTGCATTCCCAAATCCGTACAGGCGGATTGCATCTCTTTGGGTCGTAAGCCGTAATAATGTCCTTTTTGACTTTTGGCAGATTCAATTTTTTTGATTCCTAGAGCGGCAATTTCCTCCAAGGTTTTCAAAGGTTGGGATTGCATTTTTTCACGAAAAGTGTACAATTGCAAGCCTAATGCATGTTCCTTGGTTTTGGAAAAGGCGAGTGTTGAGCCTATGGCTAAAGCCGATCCTGCTACAGCAGTGGTCGACAAAAATTTTCTACGAGTGTATTGCATATCATTTAAATTTATTGAGACCATTCGGTAGGCGTTCGATCCCATCGGTGTTTTTTGAGCTGTTCTAAAAGATTTTCAGGGAGCCTTTGTCCATCACTCGTCGCTGTATTGGCAAGCACATTTTTGGCTTTCCGCATTCCAGGAATGATGGTACTCACTGTTTGATTTGCGGTAATAAAACGCAATGCCATTTCAGCCATTGTCATTCCTTCTGGAACCAGAGGACGCAACAAGTCTGCCCGATCGGCACTGGCATTTAGGTTTTCGGGTACAAAATAGGTACCCCTCCAATCGCCTTCTGGAAATTGCGTTGCCCGCGTGATATTTCCTGTCAAAGTTCCTTCGTCAAAAGGAACACGCGCAATCACAGCAATGTCATGCGTTTCACAATAAGGGAAAAGAACATCTTCAGGAGCCTGATCAAAGATGTTGTAAATCACCTGAACGGCATCAATCCTTCCGGTTTTCAGAGCTTGTATTCCATTTTCGGGTTCCCAGCGATTCATACTGATGCCCATGGCGGCAAGCTTCCCTTCTTTTTTTAAATCTTCCACAGCTCTTTGCCATTCCTCCTTTGCTGTCCAGCCATCGTCCCAAGTGTGAAATTGCATCAAATCAATTTGCTCTTGTTTTAAGTTTTTGAGCGTTTTCTCCGTATAGTTCCGGATATGTGCTGCGGGATAGGAGTCTTCAAAACGATATTGCGGTTGAGCGGGCCAACGAAAATTTTTGGGAGGAATTTTACTGGCCGTATAGAGTTTTTTATTAGGATGTCTTTGTAGTAATTTTCCCAAAAGGCGTTCGCTGTGCCCTTCGCCATAACCCCAGGCCGTGTCAAAAAAATTAACCCCATTGGCAACCGCCAAATCCAAAGAGCGTTCCGATTCCACATCGTCCGATTCTTTCCATCCGCCCATGCCCCACATGCCATAGCCCATTTCACTTACTTGCCAATCGGTCCTTCCAAATCTCCTGTATTTCATAATATTTTATTTATGTTTAAAAAATTCATAATCGCTTGATCGCCTTGAAGCATTCCTTCCGGCTGAGGATAGGTTTTATAAATTTCCAAAATTTCTTGATCCAAAAGCTGAATTTCATCCTCTTTGTATTGACCGTTTTCTTGAACCTTATTTTTTGAAAGACCGAGATGTTTGGCCAAAAAATCATAGGCAGCGATGCGTTTTGATGGACCATAATTGTGTTGTTCCTCAGCCAAATGCACATTCTCTATGGGCTTGTTTTTACCAAATACGTTGTACACCGATTGCAGGTAAGGAAATTCTACCTCGGGTGTATTTTTTGTCCAATCCGCGCCATCGGAAATAATCAGTTGGGGACGCGGGGCAAAGGCAGCAGCGATTTCGACATTATTGGTTTGAAAAGCACCGTTTTTATGGACGGGCATGCCGCTTTCACAGGCACAACCGCCAAAAAAATGGGCAGACACTTGCACCACAGGCACACTGACGGACACACGCGGATCAAGGGCAGCGATCATAAAACTTTGAGTACCACCCCCCGAAGCCCCTGTGACGCCAATCCGAAGGGGATCTACATCATCGCGGTTGACCAAATAATCAATAATTGCTTTGCTGTTCCAGGTTTGCAACAGCAAACTGATCGGCATTTTGTGATTCAGCTGGGTGCTCTCTCCATAACCAACCATGTCATAAGCAAAAACAACGGCTCCCATTTTGGCCAATAGGGCACAACGCAGTTGCACATCTTCAGAAAAACGACCTCCTTTCATATGTCCATGAGGACTGAGCACCGCCGGATGTTTTTTTGCTCCGTTGAGCGGAAGATAAAGGTTGCCGGTAACATAAAATCCGGGAAAGGTTTCTAGTGCGATATTTTGTACCTGATAACCATCCATGGAAACGGGCGCGCTGATTAAAAGAGTTTGGGGTCGGTCAAAAGAGGGAATTTTGTCCCATTGAAGTCCTCGCTTCAGGTTGGATTTGATGGCATCCGCCCTTTTTTCCCAACTGTTTTGATCGTTCCACAACTGACTGAATTCTTGCATTTTGACTTTTGCTTCGACCTCCGTCCAATAATGCCCTTGGCACAGTTGCCCCCAAGCTGCTGAGGAAAAACTTCCAAGCAATAAAACAACAATTAGTTTATACCCGTTCATATCATTGTGTTTTAGATTTACTCAATAAAAGATACAACACCCCACAACTTATCCAGGCGGGAAGGGTTAAATAGGATAAGAAAATGTCGAAATAGATTGAAATGCCATAAAAAACACCAAATCCAATCGCCCAAGCAAGCAAAACATTTGAATTAAAACTTCCCTGAAAGGGTTGCTGCAGATAATTTTGTACCCCCCAGGACTTGGAAAAGAAATGTTGAAAGACAATAATGGCTCCCACCGGAGCTAATATAAATCCATACAGCGCTACAAAATCCAACAGTTGCATGGCAAAGGCTGGGAAGATCCCAGCCAAAGTGGCAATACCTCCCGCCAAAAGGGTTACTGAAGCGGTACTCATTTTTGGAAAAATAGCTTGAAAGGCGAGTCCGGCGCGATAAATCGTAGGATTGGCAGTCGTCCACCCGGCCAAAATGACTACAACAATTCCTGCTATTCCAATGGCATTATAGGCCAAAGGTCCGGGAGCAACCGTGGGAGCCAACCCGTTGGCGAGTAGATTTTGTGCTTCTGGAGTTCGGATATAAACAGCATATAGAAGTGCTGCAGCGATCCACGCGACAAAGTGTCCAATGTACATCCCTGCAGCCGTCGTCCAACCTGATTTTGGATGTGCAGCAAAACGAAATACCGTCAAGTCAGACATGCCGATATGCATGGCTGCATTGGCAAACCACGACCACAAACACACATGCCAAAATGTATATTTGATCTGTCCGGGGAAAGGTTCACTTCCGCTTCCCCAAATATCCCAAAAGTCAGAAAAGCTTCCCACGCCCAATTGTTGCAGAGCCACAAAAGCACTGGCAACAAAGCCCAATACAATGACCGGGGACATCCAATTGGCGGCTTTGGCCACCGTATTGAATCCTTTGGCAGCAATGATTGAAATCGCCAGTCCTATCAATACTACGATGATGATCCAAGTGGGACCATTGGGCAAAGTGTCCGTCAATTGCGGCATTTCCATATTGAAGGGAATTCCCACCGCTGTGGCGGAAACCGTAATCATGGCTCCGGCCAAAAAACAAAAGAGGATGCCATTGGCCAAATTATAGCCGATGACCAGCTTTTTGCCACAAATTTTTTCCAAATGATAATAGAGCGTATAACGGTATTGAACGGCTATGGCTGAGGTCAAAAAACGCCAACTCAGTACCGCCAAAAGATTTCCCACAATTAATCCAAAAATCAAATCAAAAGCACTTACTCCAGTTGTTAGGAACAGGGGTCCGATTACAAATTCGGTTCCGGCAGCATGTTCTCCGGCATACATTCCCAAAAAGTGCGTCCATCGTTTTAGTGCTGAGGTTGGGACGGCTTCCCGTTCATACTCAGTTTTTGGTTTTTGGGGGCTAAGGCTTTCCGTGCTCATAAAATATTCGGATTTAATAACTGTTTAAGATACGCTAAAGTTTAGTTTTGAGTGAAAAACTGTCAATACATGAAAATTACGGATGTTGCTGTGCATGATTTTGCAGGGCTTCGTATACCGTTCGATCTACCCAAAAAATAGAACCATGACGAGCTCCCTCCGGAAAAGAAATTTGATCGGAAATATCTTTCCATTGATTTAAATCGCTGGATTGGACAGCCCCAAACGCATGTTTGCGGTATTTGTCAAAATAGACCGTCCACTGCCCTTCGTGATAGAGCGATGTAGGGCCTTCCGCCCAGTAGTTACCACTGATGGGGGTTGAGGGTTTGGAATAAGGGCCTTCAAACGTATCGGCATAGGCCCATTTGATGTTTTTAGCTGGAGGTTCGGGGGTTTCATCTTTCAGAAAGAGGATGTATTTATCCTGAAAAAATTGAATGGAGGCGTCGATTACATTAAAACCGGGATCCAGCAAAAGTTGCGTTGGAGCAAAATTGGAAAAGTCTTTGGTTTTGGTATAATAGATACGATGATTGTAACCGTTTTCTCCTTTGGGTTGGGTCTCCAAAAATGTTCCCGCTATGGTGGAAGACCAGTAGATATAAAAATTTTCGGTTTGAGGATCATAAGTGATTTCCGGCGCCCATGTATTGCGGGTTTTGGGCTGGTGTTGCATGACTGGAATAAATTTTTGTTCCGACCAATGGATCAAATCTTCGGAATGCGCATACCCAATCCCTTGATCCGTCCAACTGACCGTCCAAACCATATGAAATTTTCCATCCGGACCTTGAATGATGTTGGGATCCCGCATTAATTTGTCTTTACCCACTTGTGGCGTCAACCAGGAAGTGTTTTTTAAACGTTCAAAATGCAACCCATCTTCGCTGGATGCCAAATGCAAACCATCCTCTCCATTCCCCATAAAATAAGAAAACAGCATTATTTTTTTGGATTTTGCCAGTCCCATAGCGACCAACCAATTTTCACAGGCTTCACTCCAGTATTTATGGGTGTCGCGCAGTCCCAAACCAAAGCCATGCCCCCCGTTTCTATAGGCATGCAGTTCGACGGGAACGCCCTGCTTTTTCATGGCTTGCAGATAGGAAATACTATTTTCAATGGGTACGGCTCCATCATCCACGGAATGGATAAGCAATGCCGGAGGGGTTTGGGCGTTGATTTGTTTTTCGTTGGAAAACCAATCGACTTGGGCTGGGCTGGGAGTTGCTCCCAAAAGATTGGTGCGCGAACCTCCATGGGTGAGCCCCTCTTGCATGGAAATCACAGGGTAAATCAAAATCGAAAAATCCGGGCGCGCACTAATCGCTTCCGAAGCCTCATAAACTTTTTGGTCGTAATGCGTGGAAAGACTGGCAGCAAGATGCCCCCCAGCAGAAAAGCCAAGGACACCAATTTTTTGAGGATCAATGTTCCATTTTTCGGAATGTTTACGAATGATACGCAAACCCTGTTGCGCATCTTGCAGAGGGCCGATGCTTTTATCTTCCATGATGCGATCATCAGGCAATCGATTTTTAAGTACAAAAGCACTAATGCCCAAAGTATTTAACCATTTTGCAATCCGATAGCCTTCTTTATTAATGGCTAAAATTTTATATCCACCCCCGGGACAAATCAGTACCGCAGCTCCTGTTGCTTTTTCTGGAGCAGCAACAAAAGTGGTTAAGGTAGGGACACTCACCTGACTGACTCTAAGGGGAGCCCCCAAAACATCAGTGGTGGTGTTCTCTAGAAATTGTGCGTCGATTTTGGCATTAGGTACGCCCTCCAGCCATAAAGGGAGCAC
>Ga0181595_10000059_pt1 | contig 100467 bp, 87 predicted proteins | sample 041ome_7_FD_145604 | JGI IMG/M metagenome (GOLD analysis project Ga0181595, IMG submission 145604) | Coastal salt marsh microbial communities from the Groves Creek Marsh, Skidaway Island, Georgia - 041401AS metaG (spades assembly) | ecosystem: Environmental > Aquatic > Marine > Intertidal zone... | reverse complement strand
CGCTGCACCGATTTTTCGTACGTGCCGGTGATCCGGCCCGGATGGCCGGTGGCAAATTCTCCCAATTGCTCGCCAGTCCTGTGAATGGCACGGCCCACTCTTTCCGCCGCGTCCGGATCATCATCGGCAATATAACGGATCGCCGCGAGATAATCGGCCCTCGCGCGTTCTGACCAGACCACCCGCCGCATCAGCGCTTTGTTCTGGCCTCGCGAGCTTGCGCGATAATGGCCTCGGCCTCTGCGACGACCTGTCCATGCGGGACGACGCGGCCGGCATCCACATCGGCCAGGCCCTGCTGGATGCCTTCGATAATCTCAAGCTCCCGATCCACATAAGCCGACAGTGCAGCCGCGGCGAGATAGGAGCGGCTGCGGTCGGTACCCTTGGCCAGGCGAGAGAGCTTGTCGCTGACGTCCAGTGGCAACCGGATCGTCATGGTTGTGCTACTCATGAGTCCCCTCGTGTGTTCAATTGTACACAAGCTAGCACAACCATGGGTCGATCACAATCACACCGTCATCGACGTACCCCTGTAGATCCGCGCTCTGTACCGCGAATCCTGCGCGTCGGGCAGCGGGGCGCCGACCAGCAGGACCGCGCGGGCGAAGCGCTTGAGCTCTTCCTGGTGCTCCACCGCATTGCGCGGTTCTTCGGAGCGGACGCGGCGGGTAAGGTTGATCTGGTTGGTCGGAACATCGTGCACCAGCCGCTCGTTTTCCACCGCCAGTGTCGCGGTGAACGCGTGCAGCGTCGTCTTGACGAAATTGGCGAGCGCGAACGCCGGGCCGCTCTGGCCGAAGGGCACGTCGGGCGAGACCAGCACCAGCTGGCAGCCGTCATAGAGCGAGGCCTTGCGCGAGACGCGGAAATGCTGGGTAAGGTTCTCCTCGCACAGCGTGCGGAATTCCTCGGGCTCGAGCATCGCGCCGTCTTCGAACAAGCGGTCGGGCAGGCCCGCCATCGGGGTCGAGACGACCGTGGTGGGACGACCGAAATCGGTCAGCGCCTGGTCCATCGCGCTTTCGACATCCGCGCCGCACACGCGCACGGTAACCTTGTCGGCAATCTCCTGGTCGAGCAGGGCAAGGACGCTCGCGCCGCCCGCCTCGCTGCGGGTGAGCAGCACCATCCGCGCGACGCCCAGCCCACCGATCAGATGGTTGGCGGTCTCGGCGATATAATCGGCCAGATGCTCGCCGATCACCCACACGGTCTTGCCCTTCATCTGCTCGAGCCGCTCCTGCTTGGGGCTGCCGAACATCTCGCGCTCGGTGTACGAGCGTTCAACGCTGAGCCCGCCCGAGGGCATGAAGGTCTCGCCGCTGACCGCGCGATCGGCCAGGTAGAAGACGGTGGCCTGCGCGACCTCGCTTTCCTTGGGCATCGCACCCAGGTGCAGCTGCGACAGCACGCCGCGCCCGACCTTCTCCGCCTCCTTGCCGATGCGCTCCTGCGGCAGGTACGGCATGTCGTCGGGCGGCAGGGCCAGCAGCCAGCCGGTGCGGCCCTCGGCGCTCGCGCTGCGCTGCTGCCATTCGTCATGCGCGAGCAGATAGCCCGCCGAGGCGAGCCGCATCAGCAGGCGCCCGGCAATATCGGGGGTGAGCAGATAGCGGTCCCAGGTGCAGATGCCGTCGCCCTCGCGCGCGAGTTCGAGGCACAATAGCCTCAGCGGATCGGGGGTCGAGCGGTCGTGGCTGAGATAGCCGGTATCGTTGCGCGCGAGACGCCCGAGAACATGCGTCACCTCCGCGCCCTCGCGGATCGATTCGATCACCGCGGCATAGATGGCATTGAGCCGCTTGTTCTCGAGGATCAGGCGCGCACGCCGCAGGAACAGGCCGGGCTTGCCACCGGTGCCGGACAAGCGGTCCCCATCGACCGGGCCGGGCGCGATCGCGTTGACCTGGATCTCGGGGCCGAGAAAGCGCGAGAAGCTTTCCACCATCGCGCGCTGCCCGGCCTTGGACACCGCGTAATCGGCGCGGTTGGGATAGGCGACGGCGAGGAACTTCTCGCCGCCGAAATAGCTCGACACGTTGAGGATATAGCCCGAACCCTGCCGCTTCATGATCGGCACGACATAATGCATCAGCAGATAGTTGCTGATGAGGTTCGCGTCCAAGGTCCAGCGCCACATGTCGAGGCTCATGTCGATGACCATGTCCTCCGCGCCTGCGACGCCGGCATTGTTGATCAGATAATCGATGCGCCCGAACTCGGCCATGGTGGCATCAGCGGCGCGGCGCAGCGAATCGAAATCGCTGACATCGACATCGGCCATGATCTTCACCCGGCGCTCGACCCCGGCAAAGCCGACATCCTGCAACTCGCCGACGATGCGTTCGCGCGCGGCCTCGAGCTCGCTGGCGCGGCGCGCGACCATCATGACTTTCGCCCCGGCGAGCGCGAGCAACCGCGCGACCTGGCCGCCGATCCCGGCCGAACCGCCGGTGATCATCGCCACCTTGCCCAGATGCAGCCCGGTGATGTTCTCGGCAAAGCCCAGCATCGCCCGGCGCGCGCCCGTCTCCTCGCCGATATTGGCGGGGAGATAGAGCGAGGTTTCGGTGATCTTCTGTTCCTTGAAGACGATGCGCGTCGCGTGCCCTGCGGCAAAGCGCGTGTTCTCGTCCTCCTCGTTGGTGTAGCGCACGATCTGGTTGCCCCAGGCGGCGCGCTTCTGGCGGCCCTGCGCGAAATCGACGCGCGATTCGTCGCGCCAGATGGTGATGAGCTGCGCGACCGCGGCGGTGAGGATGCGGCCCGCCTTGTTGCCCTTGCCATCGCTGGGCCCCGACATGAACACGAAGCGCGGGTCCTGCATCAGGTCGGTGCATGTCTTCCAGTAGCGGCGCAACGTGCGCGCGACCGCGATGGTGCCGGTGAGCTCGATATCGATCAGCGCATCGACCTCGGCATCGCTTGCTTCGACCAGCGAATTGCCGAAATGGCCTGCGGGTTTGACCGGCAGCACGATCGCGCTGTGGATCGCGCCATGCGCATCCGAATAGGCGCGGATCGCCGCCTCCATGCCGTCGGGCTCGGCGCGGTTGAAGCGCATGATCGTGAGGCCTTCTTCGGCCCCCTGCGCCTTTACCCGCGCCTCGGCCTGCGCGACATCGACCTGGCGCGTCATGCCCAGCAATACGCGCGCACCGCACGCCGCCTGGATCTTGGCCATGTCGAGCGCGTCTTCCCAAGCCTCGCCCGCCGCGATCAGCACGGTGAGCCCTGCGCCGTCCAATGAGCGCATCGACGGTCGCGTCATATAGGTCGAGCGCGAATCCTTGCGCACCTGCATGCCGTGGGTCACGTCGATCTCGTTGCCGTTGAGCGCCGCCGATTCATCGCTGGCGAGGAACAGGCACGCATCGGCAATATCGCCCGGAACCGGCAAGGTCTTCTGTTTCGGCGCATCGCCGATCGCGCGTTCGAGCGTCATCCGGCCCATGAAATGGTTCGCGGTGGTGTTTTCCGGCTCGCCCTGCAGCGCGTCCATCGCCGCGAAGACGGTGCGGATGCGCTCGCTCTCCATCGGACCGGGAAAGACGGTGTTGACGCGGATGCCGTGTGCACCGAGCTCCTTGGCCAGCTCCTGGCTCAGCGCATTCAATGCCGCCTTGGGCACGACATAGGCGGTGCGCCCATAATAGCGGGTGTGCGAGAAGATGGTCGAGATGTTCACGACCGAGCCGCCCACCGGCATGATCGGGGCTGCCGCGCGCGTCAGGTTCCAGCTGACGCCGAGCAGGTTGCGCATCGCATCGGCGACGGTCTCGCTATCGCCATTGGCCTCCATCTCGGCGCGGGTCAGCGGCACATTCTCGAGTGTCTGGCGCGGCCCGGCCGAACCCGCATTGTTGACCAGCACGTCGATCCGGCCGAGCGCCTGCTTGACCTGATCGATCCCGGCGCGCACCGAATCCGGATCGGCACCATCGAGGATCACGGTGAACACCCGCGCTTCCTCCACCCCGGTCTCGTCGAGCAGCGCCTGCTTCGCCGCCGCCAGCCGCTCCGCCGTGCGCCCGGTCATCACCAGGGTCGCGCCCTCGGCGATGAAGCGGCGGATGATCGCGCCGCCCAGATTGCCCGCAGCCCCGGTGACCAGCGCCACCTTGCCCGCCAGCCTGCCGGTCGCCGCCTTGCCGCCCGCCGGGTCCACCTTGGCCCCCTTGCCCTTGCCTGCCGTCATCTCATGTCTCTCCTGCAACGCCGGACCAGGGCGATCGTGGTGCGGTCAATCCCTGGGGAGGGTGGAAGTGCTGGCCCAATATTCGAGCAGCTCGTCGCGGCTGCGCAGGCCCATCGCGGGCAGGGCGTGGTTGACGACATAGGTCGCCCCGGTGTGCCGGTTGTCCCACATCGCCTGATGCGCCTCGGGCAGGCCGTCCCAGTCGACGACCAAAGGCTCGGTGACGCTCAGCAGCCCGCCCGCGATCATATTGTTCATCACCGTCACCTCGTGCGCATTGCACAGGTGCGTGCCGAAGATGTTGGCGGTGGGCATGATGATGCGCCGCTGCCGGGTCCAGACCTGCGGCGCGTAGAAGGTATAGCGGCGGCCCGCCATCTCCTCGGCATAGACCACGCGGCCGCCGAACGGTTTGACCAGCGAGGTCGACACGCCGAGCGAATCCTGGCCCGCGCGCTCGATCACCAGATCGGGCACGCCGCGCGGATTGCCGGGCGATCCCAGGATCTTGCCGACCGCCGTGCCGAAGGGCTTCATCGTGTGCTGCTGGTAGCGGCGCACGCCTTCCTTGAACCGCTCGATATCCGCGCGGGCATCGGGCAGGCGCGGCAGGCTGTCGGGCCAGACGAACTCGGCATCGCGACGCTTCAGCCCTTCGAGGCTGATGATGCCCTCGACCGATTCCTCGAGCCCCAGCGACTGCAGGAACTCGCGCTGCCCGTCGGTGGTGGTGACGATCACGGTGCGCGCCTTGTACAGCCGCGCCGCCTCGATCATCTCCAGCCCCAGCGGATCGGCGAGATCGCGGCTGCCCGGGCCGTAATAGAGCAGCACCGATTCGCCGCCACGCAGTTGCGCACGCGCCAGCATGTCCGACGGTGCGGCGCTGCCAGGCTTACCCATGAAGCTGAAATGATAGCCCGAGGATGCCCCGTAAAAGGCGAGCGTGCCATGCTCCTCGAGCAGCTGGAAGCTGCGCGGAAAGGCGCTTTCGCCAGCATGGCTGACGACGAAATCGGCGAGCCTGCCGCCGTTCATCCGGCGATATTCCTCGAAAATGCCGTCGCCCTCGCGTTCCCATGCCCTGGCCGCTTCGGGGTCGTCAGGAACGGCAGTGAAGGCTCCGGCAAAGCGCGGGTCCTTGCGGTTCAAGGCACCGACCGCGCCCTGTTCCCTGACGAAGGCCGCGCGGCTGTCGCTCGAGACCATGCCCGTCGCCTTGAGGCCCGACTTGATGCTCGATTTCAGCGCATCAAGCCCGGTGCCGGTGGCCGATCCCTCGACGAAGATCGTCTTGCCCGGCACGATCTGCAGCGTGGTGAACAGGCAGCGGGTTATCGTGCCGAGATTGAGCACATAGCTTCCTGCCTGTTCGAGCGTGAGGTCTGGCGGCACGCGGTGCAGCTGCGGTCCTTGCACGTTGAGGAACTGGGCATGGCTGCCGGTCTTTGTCTCGTATCCCTGGATCGCGAAGCCCGCGAACATCGGGTCGTCGCCCGCTTGCGGTGACAACAGGTCCGAGGTGCCCGAATAGACGACCACCAGGTCGCCGACGCGCAAGCGCCCTTCGGCCTTCACCTCGCTGCCCAATGAGGCGACCAGCGCCAGCCCGCCCGAACCGGTGATCTGGACGTCCTCGTCATGCGCGTCGAAGGGGGAGACGGGAATGCCGGTGAGCGCCCAGATATCGTTGAAATTGACCTCGCTGGTCAGCATGTAGACCAGAGCCTCGTTTGGCTCGGGCGCGACCACGGGCACGATATGCTCGCGCTCGTGCGAGGCTGGCGGGCCGAAGCGCGGCGCACCGGTATCGGGATCGCGGCTGATTCCGAAGGCGAGCTGTTTGGCCGGGATCGCGGTCACCCCGGGATAGAAGGGCGCACCGACCGGCAGCAGCTGGCCGCTCGCGATCATCGCTTCCTTGTTCGCCTCGTGCTCTGCATCGATCCACACGCCGTTGCGGCGGACGGGCAGCGGCGGCGACTGCTTGTCCATGAACTGGCGGATGCCGGTCTTGCCGCCTTCGGGATCGATGATCGCCTCGGCAAAATGCTCGCCCTCGCGCTTGAGCCCTGCGGCCATGCCCTCGGTCCAGCCGGTGCGCACCGCATCGAGTGCGCGCCTGCCCGCCTCACCGCGCCCGGCCCAGTCGAGCTGCTTGAGGATGCGTTGGAGAAACGCGTCCTCGAGCACCGCGTCGAGATCGATATGCGCGGCATGGGCCCAGCGCTTGGTCATCGCCTTGCGGTCGGCAAAGGCCTTGCCCAGCGTGCTTTCCGCCCCGTGCCGCGCATAATCGCGCACCATCGCGTGCGCCATGCTCAGCACATCGTCGCTGCCATCGGCGATCTGCTCGATCGCGCCCAGCTCGAGCGCTTCCTGCGCGCCGATCGCGCGGCCGCCGAGAATCAGGTCGAGCGCATCGCGCAGGCCTTCGGCGGCGCGGCGTTCGGCGAGAAGCCGCGGCAGCCGCTGGGTGCCGCCATAGCCGGGCAAGAGGCGCAGGTTGATCTCGGGCTGGCCGAAGCGCGCCACGGGCTCGGCAATGCGGTAATGGCAGGCGAGCGCGAATTCCATCCCGCCGCCCAGCGCCACGCCCTGGATCGCCGCGATGCACGGCTTGCCCATCGTCTCGATCTTCGCGAAGGCCAGCTGCGCATTGTTGGGCAGCACGCCGGCTTCCTCGACGCTGTTCACCTCTTCGAGCATCTGGCGGATGTCCGCGCCCGCAACGAACGAGGCGGTGCCCTGGCCTGTAAACACCACCGCGATCACATCGTCCTTGCGCGCGAGATGCTCGACCACGATGACCAGCTCGTCGATCGCGCGTTCGTTAAGCGCATTGACCGGGGGGTTGGTGACGGTGACCGTCGCCACACGCCGGCCGTCGCCCAGATCGTTGTACTGGATGAGGAAATAGCGATAGCGCTCGAACAGCGCCTGATCCTCGGCGAGCTGCTGCTTGCGCTGCCAGGCGGCGACGGCGGCCTTGAGCGCATCGATGCTCTCGGGATTGCGCAGCGTCGAGGTGTCGCCGATATCGCCGCCCTCGACGATCGCGCGCACCATGCGGCGCATGTACTTGCCCGAGCGCGTCTCGGGAAATTCGGCGACCTCAAGGAAATCCTGCGGCACCGCGACCGCGCCCTTTTCGGTGCGGACTAGGTCGGTGAGGCGGCGGCGGTCGTCCTGGGTGAGCCTGCGCCCGGCAATCGTGGTGACGAACGCGATCGGCGTCGCCCCCTTCTCGCGATGCGGCGCGCCGACGACCAGCACATTGCCCACCGGCGAGCCCGGGTCGAGCGTCTTGTCGCGCAGTATCGCGCCCTCGATCTCCTCGGTGCCGATGCGGTGGCCCGAGACGTTGATGACATCGTCCGACCGGCCATGCAGCGAGAACGAGCCATCCTCGTGGCGGATCGCGAAATCGCCCTGGGTATAAGCCCAGGTGCCCTTCCACCGGCCCCAATAGGTGCTGGCGTAACGGGCGGCATCCCCGCGCCAGAGCGGGTTGACGCGGATGCCGCCCGCGACCTCTTCGAGAGCAAACTGCTCGGCATCGCCCCAGATGGTGCGGGTGAGATAGGGATAGGGGAGCGCGATGACGATCTCGCCCTTCTCGCCATTTTTCGCGCGCCGCCACGGCACGCCGCCCGGCTCCTCGCGTTCCAGCCCGAATTCGAGATCGGGCGCGTCGGGGTCTTCGACCCATACATCGCCGACGATCCAGGGCAGCGGATAGGTGTGCGCGTCGGGGCGCAGCGGGAAATCGCCATTGCCGTAGAAATGCGTCCAGGCGATGCCGCCATGTTCGGTCGCCCAGTAGCTGTTGATGTACCAGGGCGTGACATGCTCCATCGCGAAGGCCTGGACCGAGGGCGAGGTCGGCTCCGCGCAGAAGGTCGCGACCTTGAGCGAGGACATGTCGTACGCCTGGATGTCCTTCAGATTCTCCGGGTCCTGCATCACGCTTTTCAGGAAGGTGACGCCCGCCTTGAAGATCTGCACCTTGTGCCGCTCGATGATCGAAGCGAAGCGACCCGCATGCGGGAAGACGGGCGAGCCTTCGGTGATGATCGTCGTCACCCGGCAGAGCAGCGATCCTGCGATCAGATAGCTCTGCCCGGTGATCCAGCCCGGATCGGCGACGACGAACATGACATCGCCGGGCGCGGCATCGAAGGCCACCGGCATGGTGGCGGCGACACCGGCGCAATAGCCGCCATGCACATGCACGACGCCCTTGGGCTTTCCGGTCGAACCCGAGGTATAAATGATGAAATTGGGATATTCGGCATCGACCGGCAGCGGCTTCGACACCGCCCAGATCGCGCGGACGAAATCGGCATCGGGCAGCGCGAGCAAAGCCGCCTCATCGGCGACATCGAGCCCGAGCGCGCGCGCGGCGTCCAGTATCTGCCCGAGCGCGGCTGCAGTCAGGTCATGGCTCCAGTGGTCGCGCTGCGCGTTCCACACCAGGTCGGGCTGCGCGGTATGGCGCACCACCACCACCGCCTCGACGCGCGGCGGCGAATCGACCAGGGCAGACGCGATCGCCATGCGCAGGTTCGCCGACTGGGCGGCATTAAGCGCCGAGCCCTGCGCCAGATCGTCGAGCGCACGGCCGACGCCGCGCATCACGTCCGAGCGTTCGACCGTGACCTCGCCGCCGAGCAATTCGGTCACCGCATCGGTGATCGCGCCGCGCACCTTGTCATCGGCCTCGTTCGCGGGATCGTTCAGCGCGCCGGCGAGCAGGTCCATCGCGGTGCCGACGCCGATGAAATTGTCGAGCGCAGGGTCGGTATAGCTCGTCTTGAACGGCACCATCTGCGCGTTGCGATAGCTGCCATCGGCGGTGATGACGATGCGCGCGCCCGCATCGGCGATGCGGTCGGACAGGGTCTTGTCGCTGAACCCGCCGAAGACCGGGGTGTAGATGATGCCTGCACGCTTGGCGCCTTCGGTCCAGTAGATCTGCGCCGGGATCGACGGCATGTTGAGCGCGATGCGGTCGCCCGCCTTCAGGCCCAGACCGGCCAGCGCCAGCGAGCATTTCGCCGCCTCCAGCATCAATTGCTTGCGCGACACGGGATAGCAGTCGACCGGTCCGCCGCGCCCGTTGTCGCTGGACATGTTCCAGCGGTCGCCCTCGAAGATCAGCGCGGTTTCCGCGCCGTGCCCGGCGAGCACGTGTCGGTCGACCTCGTTGAAGCCGCTATTGGTGAACGCGCCCTCGAACCAACGCCAGTTGGGCGGGTTGTCGGCATTGAGCCCGCGCTCCCAGGGGTTATAGTCGGCCGGCAGGTCGAGACTCAGCGGCGCGCCCGTGGTCGCGTCCCAGCCGGTCCATGCACCGGCATCGCGGTCGAAATAGCCCCAGGCCTGGAGGTCGGGCAGATACCAGCAGATCGACGATCGCGCCTGGTCGCCATGAAAGCCGCCCGGATCGGCGATGCACGCGTTGCGCATGGCGGTCCAGCTGGCCGAATCGGTCAGCGGATTGGCGCGCGGCGGAACGGCAGGCGATGCCACCATCTGGGGGGCGGTCAGAGGACGGGCCTGGACAGGCAGGTGGGATGGGGGAACGACATGAGTTCGCAGCTCTCCTGCCGTCCCGGTCTATCGCGATTCCCAAATCGCAAATGCCGGATGCGGCGAACGAAACAAATGTCTCCCGTCCTTCGGATAACACAATGTTTCGTGAAGCGGTAGCGCTGATTACCGCGCGCCGATCAGCGCTGGTGCCAGCGCCCCACCGCGCGCGACACCGCCTGCATCAGCTGCATGCGCGCCGGGATGCTCGCCGTGGTCTCTGCGAGCATGACCGCTACGGCATAGCGGGTCCCATCAGGCGCGGTCATGATGCCGACATCGTTATAGCCGGTCGACACCGGGGGCAGATCCTGCCCGGTCCCGGTCTTGTGGAGGAACTGCCAGCCCGCAGGAACCCCCGCTTTCAGCCGATTGGGTCCGCTGCGTGTACGGCCAAGCGTGTCGAGCATCAGCCGCGTGGAGCTCTGCGAGAGCAACTCGCCGCGTGCCAGCCGCGCGAGCGCATCGACAATGCCTTCGGGGCTGGCCCCGTCGATCGGATCGGCGACATAGGCCGACAGCAGATTGCGCCGCCGGTCGAGCGGGACGCGCTCGCGCGCCGCCTGGAAGGCACGCCCGGCCGAGAGTTCCTGCCGCCATTCGACGCCGGCGATCGAGCTCTGCAGCAGGCGCTCGCCGGGACCGAAGCGAATGTTGGCAAGGCCCTTGCGGCGGAGGAAATCCTGCACCGCAGCCGGACCCCCGGCGGTACGCAGCAGCGCATCATTGGCGCTGTTGTCGCTGGCGGTGAGCGCCTCGTTGATCAGCGAGCGCACCGTTTCGCGCACCACACCCTCGCGCGACACGCGTGCCGCAAGGGGCTGGTGAAACAGGGTCAGGTCATCGGGTGTGATCGTCACCTGCTGATCGAGCGTCAGTTCACCGCGATCGACCTTTTCCAGGACGGTCATCGTTACCCAGAGCTTCGAGACGCTCTGCTGCGGGAACAGCTCGCCGCCGCGCTGGCCCACCACCCAGTCGCCATCGATGCGGCGCACCGCGATGCCGGTCTTGCCGGGAAAGGTGCGCCAGAGCGCCTGCAATTCATCGCGCAGCCCCTGCGGCACGACATTGGCGGCGCGCGGCGCGAGTGGCGGCGGCACCGGCTGAACGCGCGCGGGCGCAGGCGGCACGGGGCGCGGCTGCGCAACCTGTTTCGGCGTCGATACGCATGCCGACAAGGCAGCGGTGGCGAGGATCAGGACCAGCGGACGGGCGACCATGCAGGGCTTTCTAGCAGCATCTTCGGGTTGGCGACCATGCGGACTGACAGATGTATCCGCGCTGAAGCGGTCTAGCCACGGGTTCCGCATGCCGGGCCGCTTTTGCGGCGAACCCGACGCTGGGCGCGATGAGCAGTGCCTTTCCCTCGCTATGGCGCGATAGCAGCACTCTCTCCTCCCCCATCAAGGGGGGAGGGCTTTCGGGTCAGGGAACCAGCACCGTATCTTCGGCCACCGGCAGCAGGTCGGGATAATCGCTGTTATAGTGCAGCCCCCGGCTTTCCTTGCGTTCGAGCGCCGAGCGGACGATCAGGTCGGCGACCTCGATCAGGTTGCGCAGCTCGACCAGATCGGGAGTGACGCGGAAATTGCCGTAATATTCCTCGACCTCGCTGCGCAGCAGTTCGATGCGATGCCGCGCCCGCTCCAGCCGCTTGGTGGTGCGCACGATGCCGACATAGTCCCACATGAAGCGGCGGATCTCGCGCCAGTTGTGCTGGACGACGACCTCCTCGTCCGAATCGGTGACGCGGCTTTCGTCCCAGGGCAAGATGGCGGGCGGCGGGCCGAGCTCGTCCCAATGTTCGATAATGTCCTTCGCCGCCGCATCGCCGAAGACGAAACATTCGAGCAGGCTGTTGGACGCGAGCCGGTTCGCGCCATGCAGCCCCGACTGGCTGACCTCGCCCGCGGCATAGAGCCCCGGCAGGTCGGTGCGGCCGTTGAGATCGATCAGCACGCCGCCGCAGGTATAATGCTGCGCGGGCACCACAGGGATCGGATCGCGGGTGATGTCGATGCCGAGGCCCAGCAGCTTGTCGTAGATCGTCGGGAAATGGCCCTTCACGAATTCGGGCGGCTGATGGCTGATGTCCAGGTGCACATAGTCGAGCCCCAGCCGCTTGATCTCATGGTCGATCGCGCGCGCGACGACATCGCGCGGGGCAAGCTCCAGCCGCTCGTCGAAATCGCCCATGAAGCGATAGCCGGTCTCGGGGATCAGCAGCTGCCCGCCCTCGCCGCGCACGGCCTCGGTAATCAGGAAGTTCTTGACGTCGAGATTGTAGAGGCAGGTCGGGTGGAACTGCATGAACTCCATGTTCGAGACGCGCGCGCCCGCGCGCCAGGCCATGGCGATGCCATCGCCGGTGGCACCCCTGGGCGCGGTCGAGAACAGATAGGTGCGCCCCGCCCCGCCGCTCGCCAGCAGCGTCGCGCGCGAGGTCAGCGCCTCGACATGGCCGGTCGCGCGGTTGAGCGCATAGGCCCCCCAGATCCGCTTGTCGCCCGCAGGCGAGACGCGGTGCCGGTCGGCGATCAGGTCGATCGCGACCATGTCGGGCAGCAATGTGATGTTCGGGTTAGCGAGCGCCGCGCGTTCGAGCGCCTGCTGTACCGCCCAGCCGGTGGCATCGTCGACATGCACGATGCGCCTATGGCTGTGCCCGCCCTCACGCGTGAGGTGCAGGTCGTCGGCATGGTCGCCGCTGCCGCCGTTGCGGTTGAACGGTACGCCGAGATCGACCAGATGCTGGATCGCTGCCGGAGCGTTCTCGACCACGAACTCGACCGTCTCGCGCCGGTTGAGCCCGGCACCCGCGACCATCGTGTCCTCGATATGGCTTTCGAACGTGTCGCCTTCCTCGAGCACCGCCGCGATGCCACCCTGTGCCCAGGCGGTCGATCCGCCCGAGATGTCACCCTTGGCGAGCACCAGTACCCGGCAGTGCCGCGCAAGGCTGAGCGCCGCGGTGAGCCCCGCCGCGCCCGATCCGATGATCAGGACATCATGCTGCTTGCCCCCCGCCATGGCCTAGGCCGCCGCCTTGGTGAGGTTGAGGAACACGTCTTCCAGGTCCGGCTCGCGGGTCGAGACATCGACAATATCGTATCCGGCGGCGCGCACGCGGGTCATCACCTGGCCGGCATTGAGCCGGTCCTTGCTATAGCCGATTTCGATCACCCGGTCGGTGAGCTTGCTGACCTTGTCGAAATCAGGATCGGAGGGCAGCACGACCACATCCTGGTCGAGCGTCAGCACGATCAGCTTCTCGCGCGCCATGCCGACCAGCTCGGCCGTCGGCTTGTTTGCAATCAATTTGCCATGGTTGATGATCGCGATGCGATCGCACAATTCCTCGGCTTCCTCGAGATAGTGCGTGGTCAGCACGATGGTGACCCCGGCGCGGTTCAATTCGCGGACATAATCCCAGAGCTGCTGGCGCAGATCGATATCGACGCCCGCCGTCGGCTCGTCGAGCACCAGGATCGGCGGCGAGTGCACCATGGCTTTTGCAACGAGCAGTCGCCGCTTCATGCCGCCGGAGAGCGTGCGGGCATAAGCATTGGCCTTGTCCTCCAGCCGCACCGCGCGCAGCAGCTCGGCGGTGCGCCGCTCCGCCTTGGGTACGCCGAACAATCCGGCCTGCAGCTCGAGCGCCTCGGCGGGGGTGAAGAAGGGATCGAACACGATTTCCTGCGGCACGATGCCGATCGAGGCCTTGGCGTTGCGCGGATCGGCATCGATGTCGAAGCCCCAGATGCGCGCCGACCCGGAGGTCTTGCGGACCATGCCCGACAGAATGTTGATCAGCGTCGATTTGCCCGCGCCATTGGGGCCGAGCAGGCCGAAAATCTGCCCGCGCGGGACATCGAAGCTGACGCCGTCGAGCGCCAGCTTGTCGGGGGCCTTGCCTGCACCCGCATAGAGCTTGCGCAGATTGTCGATCGATATGGCAGCTTCCGTCACGAAAAGCGGATTAGCCGCACGGGCAACCGAGCGCAAAGGGAAAGGTGCACCTGCCCGTGATGTGTGCAGGTGCAGCACAAATGCTGCCTAAATTTTACGCACCGCTTCGCATGTGCACAAATTTTGAGCGCGCCAGCCTGCCGCGCGGTTAGCGATTCATTAGGAATCGCCCGATTCCAGCATTTGGCACGTGGCTTGCGTAGCTTTGCTGCGGTGACGGGGCCAACCCCGCAATAAAATAACCAATGGGGGCGTAATGAAATTCATCATTGCCATTATCAAACCCTTCCGGCTCGACGAGGTGCGCGAAGCCCTTACCAGCCTGGGCGTCGCGGGCATGACCGTGACCGAAGTCAAAGGCTTCGGCCGCCAGAAGGGCCAGACCGAAATTTATCGCGGTGCCGAATATACCACCAACATGGTCCCCAAGCTGAAGCTGGAGATCGCGGTCAGCGACGATATCGCGCCGCAGGTGGTCGAAACCATTCAGGCAGCCGCCAACACGGATTCCATCGGTGACGGCAAGATCTTCGTTTTCGACCTGGCGGCAGCGACGCGCATCCGCACCGGCGAGACCGGCGACACGGCACTGTAAGGGGAAAGGGGAATGATGAAACCTTTGCACAAGATTGGCGCTGTGGTCGGAACGACAGCGCTTAGCGTATTCACCGCAGCCCAGGCCTGGGCTGCGACCGCCGCCCCGGCTGCAGAAGTGGTCGAAGAGGCCGTCACCGCCGTGGCCGAAGGCCCGATCAAGGCCCCGACCGCCGAGCAGATGGCGGGCATGGTCGACAAGGGCGACACCACCTGGATGCTCGTTTCGGCGGTGCTGGTGCTGATGATGTCGATCCCCGGCCTCGCGCTGTTCTATGGCGGCCTGGTGCGCACCAAGAACATGCTTTCGGTGCTGATGCAGGTGCTGACCATCGTGTCGGTCGCCGCGCTCGTCTGGGTCAGCTGGGGCTACAGCCTCGCCTTCACCAGCGGATCGCCCTATATTGGCGGCCTGTCCAAGGCGTTCCTGGCGGGCGTCGACGGCACCACCTTTGCCGCGACCTTCTCGAACAACGTCTATATTCCCGAGCTGGCCTTCGTGGTGTTCCAGATGACCTTCGCATGCATCACGCCGGCGCTGATCGTCGGGGCCTTTGCCGAGCGCGTGAAGTTCACCCCGCTGATCATCTTCACGGTGCTGTGGCTGACGCTCGCCTATTTTCCGGTCGCGCACATGGTGTGGTACTGGGCTGGACCGGACTTCCTGCCTGACGCGCCGACCGACACCGGTCTGCTCTGGGGCATGGGTGCGCTCGACTTCGCCGGTGGCACCGTGGTGCACATCAATGCCGGCATCGCAGGGCTCGTCGGCTGCCTCGTGATCGGCAAGCGCCTGGGCTACCGCACCGAGAACATGCCGCCGCATTCGCTGGTGATGACCATGATCGGTGCCTCGCTGCTGTGGGTGGGCTGGTTCGGCTTCAACGCCGGCTCCAACCTGGAAGCCAATGGCGTCACCGCCGTCGCCTTCATCAACACCTTCGTCGCCACTGCCGCCGCCACCGTCGCCTGGGCCGTGATCGAACAGATCGTCCACAAGAAGCCCTCGTTGCTGGGCGCTGCCACCGGTGCGGTTGCAGGCCTCGTCGCCATCACCCCGGCTTCGGGTCTGGCCGCGCCGATGACCTCGATCCTGCTCGGCTTCGCGGCTTCGATCGTCTGCTTCTTCTTCGTCACCACGGTGAAGAACAAGCTCGGCTATGACGACTCGCTCGATGTGTTCGGCGTGCACTGTGTCGGCGGCATCATCGGCGCGATCGGCACCGGCATCGTCGCCGACCCGGCGCTCGGTGGCCAGGGCTTCTTCGACTACACCGTCTTCCCGGCAGGCGTGGGCGAATATGACATGGCCGCACAGGTCATCACCCAGATCAAGGCGGTGGGCATCACCATCCTCTGGTCGGGCCTGGTCTCCGCCGTGCTCTTCTACGCACTCAAGTTCACCATCGGTCTGCGTCCCTCCGAAGAGGTCGAGCAGGCCGGGCTCGACATCTCCGAACATGGAGAGCGCGCCTATAACTACTGATTTCACGAGTTTGGTCTGCGGCGGGAACAGCTAGCACCCGGCGCAGACCTCCAGAGGTTCCTCCTGCGAACTGACAACTCAAGGCCGGGATGGCGACATCCCGGCCGTTTTTTTGCGTTCGTCGCCAAGGCCTTGCCGATGGCTCGCGGCGCCTTATCGGTTTCAGATCGAAACCCTATTGACAAAGCTGTCAGCAAGGTGAGACCTTCCGTCCGACAGACCGCGAGAACGCGGCACCTGCGGGGACTTCGCAAGCCCCGGTCCCGGACGACATTGCACCGGACCCTGTCGGGCCGGGTTGCATCGAAGGAGAGAGCCATGGCCACCGTTTTGAAAGAACCCGGCGCCGCGCTGAATTACGACATGAGCGATGCCAGCTGGTATGTCGAAGACCGCTGGCAGGAGCCGTTCCGCCAGATGCGCGAGCTCGATCCGATCCACTGGACCGAAAACGGCATGTTCGGCAATTTCTGGAACGTCACCAGCCACAAGGCGATCCAGCATGTCGAGGCCCTGCCCGAGATCTTCTCCTCGTCCTACGAACATGGCGGCATCACGCTGGCCGACCGGATCGATGACGGCACCGAGCTGGTGATGCCGATGTTCATCGCGATGGACCGGCCCAAGCATACCGGCCAGCGCCGAACCGTCGCGCCCGCCTTCACCCCGACCGAGATGAAGCGCATGTCGGACGACATCCGCCGCCGCACCGCCGAGATTCTCGACGGCCTGCCCTGGGACCAGCCGTTCGACTGGGTCGACAAGGTCTCGATCGAGTTGACCACGCAGATGCTCGCGATCCTGTTCGACTTTCCCTGGGAGGACCGCCGCAAGCTCACCGAATGGTCCGACTGGGCGGGCGATATCGAGCTCGTGCACAGCGAGGAGCTGCGCCAGGAGCGGCTCAAGCACCTTTACGAGATGGGCGCCTATTTCAAGAAGCTGTGGGATGCCAAGATCAACGCCGAACCCACGCCCGACCTCATCTCGATGATGATCCATTCGGACGCGATGAGCGAGATGGACGAGTTCGAGTTCATGGGGAACCTCATCCTGCTGATCGTCGGCGGTAACGACACGACGCGCAATTCGATGTCGGGGCTGGTCTATGGCCTGCAGCAATTTCCCGACCAGCGCGAGAAGCTCGAGCAGAATCCCGAACTGATCCCCAATGCGGTGCAGGAAATCATCCGCTGGCAGACCCCGCTTGCGCATATGCGCCGCACCGCGCTCGAGGATTACGACCTGTTCGGCAAGACCATCAAGAAGGGCGACAAGCTCGCCTTGTGGTACATTTCGGGCAATCGCGACGAGAGCGTGTTCGAGGATGCCGACAAGATCATCGTCGATCGCGAGAATGCGCGGCGACACCTCGCGTTCGGCTATGGCATTCACCGCTGCGTCGGCGCGCGCCTTGCCGAACTGCAAATCGCCATCCTGCTCGAGGAAATGGCCAAGCGCCGGATGCGGGTGAACGTGCTCGAGGAGCCGGTGCGCGTGCGCGCCTGTTTCGTCCACGGCTATCGCTCGATGCAGGTGTCCTTAAGCAAATATTGAAGCCGCGTTGGCGGCGCGCGCGTAACTATGGCATCCTGACCGGCGTAACGGGCCGGACGATGACACGGGGACGTGACGATGCAACGACGCGAATTTCTGAACGCCGGACTGCTCGGGGCCGCTGGCCTCGGGCTGTTCGGTCTTGCGAACTTCTCCTTCGGCGCGGCCACCGCGCGCGCCAAGGGCAAGTTCGAGATCACCAAGACCGATGCGCAGTGGAAGCAGCAACTGACAGCGGATCAATATTATGTGCTTCGCCAGGAAGGGACCGAACGGCCCTTCACCAGCCCGCTGAACAAGGAAAAGCGCGCCGGCACCTTCATCTGCGCCGGATGCCAGCTGCCGCTGTTTTCCTCCAAGACCAAATATGAAAGCGGGACCGGCTGGCCGAGCTTCTACGCGCCGCTGCCCAGAGCTGTGGGCACCAGCACCGACACGCTGCTCGGCTATCCGCGCACCGAAGTGCACTGCAGGCGGTGCGGCGGGCATCTCGGCCATGTGTTCGAGGACGGGCCGAAGCCTACGGGCCTGCGCTATTGCATGAACGGCGATGCGATGCTGTTCCGGCCGAGTGCCACATAAAAATCCTCCCCGAGCTTGTCTCGGGGAGGATTTAAGATCAACCCACGCGCTTTACGCTGTCCTTGTGTGCGCCGACACGGGCACCGCCGCCTCCGCCGCCGGGACGGCCACCGCCACCCGAACGACCGCCGCCACCACCGGGACGACGCCGACGGCGGTTGCCGCCCTCGCCATCGCGCTTGGGACCATAGTTGCGACCACCCGACGAACCGCGCTCACCGCCGCGACCCTGGGCCGGGCGCTCGGGTGCCTTGGCCGGGGGCGGCAGCTGGGCTGCGGCCTCGGTAAAGCCCTTGGGCAACGGCATCGGCACCGGCTTGACCTTGGTCAGCTTCTCGATGTCCTTGAGCAGCGGCCGCTCGTCATTGCTAACGAACGCGATCGCGATGCCGTCGGCACCATTGCGCGCGGTACGACCGATGCGGTGGACGTACTGCTCGGGCACATTGGGCAGGTCATAGTTGAACACATGGCTGACGCCGTTAATGTCGATCCCGCGCGCGGCGATATCGGTCGCGATCAGCACCTTGATCTCACCATCCTTGAACGCAGCGAGCGCGGCGGTGCGCTGCGACTGGCTCTTGTTGCCATGGATCGCGGCAGACCGGATGCCCGCCCCCGCCAGCACGCGCACCACCTTGTCCGCGCCATGCTTGGTGCGGGTGAAGACGAGCGCGCGCTCGGGCTTGATCTCGCGCAGCTTCAGCGTCAGCAGCGCTTGCTTCTCGCTCTGGCTGACAAAGGTCACGTACTGCTCGACCCGCTCGGCGGTGGTCGATTGCGGCGCGACCTCGACCCGCACGGGGTTGTTGAGGAAGCGCGCGCCAAGTTCGGCAATCGCCTTGGGCATGGTCGCGGAGAAGAACAGGCTCTGGCGCTGCTTGGGCAGCATCGATGCGATGCGCTTCAGGGGCACGATGAACCCGAGATCCATCATCTGGTCGGCCTCGTCGAGCACGAAGATCTCGACATTCTCGAGCGTGATCGCGCGCTGCTCGATCAGGTCGAGCAGGCGGCCCGGCGTCGCGACGAGCACGTCGGTGCCGGCCTGAAGCTTGCGCTTCTGCTGGTTGATTGGCACGCCGCCGAAAACGCAATTGACCGAAAGGTTGAGATAGCGGGCATAGACGCGCATGTTCTCTGCAATCTGCGCGGCAAGTTCGCGCGTCGGCGACAAGACCAGCATGCGGACACCGCGATGGCTGCGGCCCTTGGCCTCCTTGGCCAGGTGATGCAGCGAGGGCAGCGAAAAGGCTGCGGTCTTGCCGGTACCGGTCTGGGCGATGCCCAGCAGGTCGCGGCCTTCGAGCAAGGCCGGGATGGCATCGCGCTGGATCGGCGTGGGCGTATCATAGCCCTTCGAATCGAGCGCACGAAGGATCGGATCGGCCAGGCCAAGTTCATGAAAATAGGACATATTTACTCTTCAACAAGAGCAACGCGCGAACCTCGCCCCTATCGGGCGGCGCGCGCATTGCGGGGTTCAGAAGCCGCCGGAAGGTTCCGGAAACTTCAGGAAAACGCCCCGCGTGAATTGGGATGTTCGGGAATATAAGCAGCGGGGTTTCAGGACCCGGCCTATCGCCAGCCTGCCCTTGGGGCGGGACTGGAACGAAGTTCACGCTGCCGGTTCATAAGGGGCATTGGGAAGGATTCCCGTGCCAAGGCGCGCTGCTTGGAGCGGCATATGGTGGAAACCCCGCGAAATAGCAAGGAAATTCGCGGGACGCCGGAGCGCCTTGGCGAATCAGGCGGCTTCCTGCGCGTCCGCCGGGCCGCCGATCAGCACGAAGCGGCGGTCGCAATAGCCGCATTCGACATAGCCCTTTTCGTCGATCTGTAGCCAGACCCGCGGATGACCCAGCGCTGCGCCACCGCGAATATCGCTGGCGCCATCGCAGGCGACACGGGCGGAGGTGGTGCGGACGGTTTCGGGCGGTGTGATCATGGCTGCGCGATTATCAAAACCGGCGGGCCCATGCAATCGGGCTTTGGTGCAAAGATCAGGCCTGGCCGTGCTTTTCGAGCACGATGCGCGCCTCGGCGGCATCCTCGGGCAGCACCATCAGGCGCGCGGGCGTCATGAAGCCCAGGCCAAGGCCTGCCATGCCGCCATCGAAGACATGCGCGTCAATCCCCTCGGCGGCGAGCGCCAGCCGCGCCATCTCCGCCTCGATCCGGTCGCTATATTCGGCAATCGCCTTCAGGCTCATGCCGGATCAGCTCTCGACATCGGTGAAATAGCGCGTGGTCGGGGTGGTCGGCAGGCCGTCGATCGAGCGGGTGCGCCCCGCGGTCCTGGCGAGCCAGGCCTCGGGCTCCATCTGCCGGTGCGCCTTTTTCAGCGTCTCGCGCTCGCGTTCCATCTGCATGACCGGCACGCCCCAGCCGCAGCTGGTCTGCACGCTATCGACGCTGATGTCGAAAATCTGCCGGGTTCCGGGCATCAGGGTGAAATGCGCGGCAAGCTCGTCCCACTCCGCATCCTGCGGCAGCACCGGGCGGCCGCGCCCATAGATACGCAGGATCAGCGCCGGGTTCTCGAACGCGCAGAACATGATGGTGATGCGACCATCGGCGACCAGATGCGCGTGCGTCTCGTTGCCCGATCCGCCGAGGTCGAGATAGGCGACGCGCTTGTCGCCGAGCACGCGAAACGCATCATAGCCCTTGGGGCTCAGGTTGATCCGCGCCCCATCGGCCGCGGTCGCGACAAAGAAGATCGGCTGGCGCGCGATGAAGGCGCGGTGTTTTTCGCTGAGCGCATCGGAAAAGTCTGCCATGCGGCGATTGTGAAGCAGCGACCTCGGCGGCGCAAGACCGCCTCTTCCCCCCGGCCCAAAAAGCCGTTACCGCAAGGCCCATGACGACCTCTCCTCCTGCCGGAACGCCCGGCATTCCCCGCTCGCTGTTCGTGCTCTCCGTCTTCTATGGCGGCATGGTATGCCTGGCGGGCGTGCTCGGCAACAAGCAGGTGGCGATCGGCCCGCTGGCGGTCGAGGCGGGCATCTTCGCCTTTCTGCTGCTGGTCGTGGTGTCGAGCGCGATCGCCGAATTGCACGGGCGCGATACGGCGAACAGCCTGGTGAAGTTCGGCTTCGTACCGCTGCTCTTCTCGATGCTGCTGTCATGGATCGTCTGGTCGCTGCCGCCCTCACCCGACATGGCGGAAGAGAACGCCAAGGCCATCCAGCTGATCCTGGGCGCCACGGGGCGGATCTGGGCCGCAGGGGTGTGCGCCTATGGCGTCTCGCAGTTTCTCAACGTCTATATCTTTTCCAAGCTGCAAAACATGCCGGGCCGGTTCCTCGCGGTGCGCGGGGTGATCGCCTCGGCGCTCTCGCAGATCGTCGACACGCTGATCTTCGTCACCATCGCCTTTTACGGCGTCTTCCCGATCGGCCAGCTGCTGGTCGGCCAGCTGCTGGTCGGCCAGATGGTCGCCAAGGTCGCGCTTTCGGTCGCGCTGGTGCCGTTCCTGATTGTGTTCTTCGTCCGGCTGGGCAAAAGGCTCGACGCATGAGCGATACCATTCACGATCCCGCGCTGCTCGCCAAGGCAGAGACGCTGACCGAGGCGCTGCCCTTCATGCAGCGCTATGCCGGCAAGAGCTTCGTCGTCAAATATGGCGGCCATGCGATGGGCGATCCCGAGCTGGCGCGCGATTTTGCCGAGGACATCGTGCTGCTGAAGGCGGTGGGCATCAACCCGGTGGTGGTGCACGGCGGCGGGCCGCAGATCGGCGCGATGCTGAAGCGGCTGGGCGTGGTGTCCGAATTCATCGACGGGCTGCGCGTCACCGACAGCGAGACTGCCAATGTCGCCGAGATGGTGCTGGGCGCGATCAACAAGGAACTGGTGACCTGGATCGCGGCCGCCGGCGGCAAGGCAATCGGCATCAGCGGCAAGGACGCCGGGTTCGTCCGCGCGTCCAAGGTCGAGCGCACGATGCGCGACCCCGACAGCAATATCGAACGCGCGATCGACCTGGGATTCGTCGGCGAGCCAGAGGCGATCGACTGCACGGTGCTCAAGACCATATCGGATGCGGGCATGATTCCCGTGGTCTCGCCGATCGGCGTGGGCCCGGACGGCCAGACCTACAATATCAACGCCGACACCATGGCAGGCGCGGTCGCGGCGGCGCTCGGTGCATCGCGGCTGTTCCTGCTCACCGATGTCGCGGGCGTGCTCGACAAGGCCAAGCAGCTGCTCACCGATCTCACGCCGCAGGACATTGCCGCGCTGCGCGCCGATGGCACGATCACCGGCGGCATGATCCCCAAGCTGGAGACCTGCGTCCATGCGGTCGAACAGGGAGTCGATGCGGCGGTGGTGCTCGACGGCCGCGTGCCGCATGCGATGCTGCTCGAAATCTTCACCTCGCGCGGGGCCGGCACGCTGATCCGCGCGTAACCGTTTTAGTCTTGTAATACACCCCGGATCGTCCTAGATATCCGGCCCAAGATCTCCGACAAGCCCATAGCGAGAGACCCATGCAGATCGTGCTCGAAATCCTGGATATCATCCTGCAGGTGGTGACCTGGTTCATCATCATCCAGATCGTGCTGTCCTGGCTGATCGCGTTCAACGTCGTCAGCATGCAGAACGATCTGGTTCGCCAGCTGGTCGAATCGCTGCATCGGATCACCGAGCCGCTCTATCGCCCGGTGCGCAAGATCATGCCCGATCTCGGCATGATCGATCTGGCGCCGATGGTGGTGATCCTGATCGTGATGATCCTGCGCAATTCGATCATCCCCAGGCTCTGGGAACAGTTCGCCTAAAGCGCACATTTCCGCGCTCGGCTGTGGCATTGCAGGCCGTTTGCCGCTAGGGCCGAGGGCATGACAGCCCGGATCAGCGCCAAAATCATCGATGGCAATGCCTTTGCGGCCGGTTTGCGCGCGCGTCTTGCCGCGCGTGTCCCCAGCTTTGTCGAACAGGCGGGCCGCGCGCCCGGCCTGGCCGTGGTGCTGGTGGGCGAAGACCCGGCGAGCCAGGTCTATGTTCGCTCCAAGCACAAGGCGACGCTCGAGGCCGGAATGCAAAGCTTCGAGCATCGCCTGCCCGCCGAAACCAGCCAGCAGGACCTGCTAGACCTGGTCGCCGCACTCAACGCGGACGACAATGTCGACGGCATTCTTGTGCAGCTGCCGCTGCCGGACCATATCGACGACAAGGCGGTGCTGGCGGCGATTGATCCGGCCAAGGATGTCGACGGCTTTCATGTCGTCAACGCAGGGCGGCTCGCGGTCGGCGAAGAGGCGCTGGTACCGTGCACGCCGCTCGGATCGCTGATGCTGCTGCAGGATGTGCTGGGCGACCTTTCCGGGCTGCACGCGGTGGTGATTGGGCGATCGAACATCGTCGGCAAGCCGATGGCGCAACTGCTGCTGCAGCAAAGCTGCACCGTGACCATCGCGCACAGCCGGACGAAGGACCTGCCCGCCATCGTGCGGCTCGCCGATATCGTCGTCGCTGCCGTGGGCCGCGTAGAGATGGTCCGCGGCGACTGGATCAAGCCGGGCGCGACAGTCATCGATGTCGGCATCAATCGGGTTCCCGGAGCGGAGCCCGGCAAGACCAAGCTGGTCGGCGACTGCGCCTATAACGAATGCGCTGCCGTGGCCGGTGCGATCACCCCGGTGCCCGGCGGTGTCGGCCCGATGACCATCGCCTGCCTGCTGCGCAATACGCTCGTCGCCGCGCACCGCCGCACAGGGCTGAGCGATCCGGAGGGGCTGTGATGCGCTTGGCCGCCGCGAGCCTCGCGCTGCTCACCCTCTGCACCCCGATCGCGCATGCCCAGTCCGGGCCGCCGCCGCGCGACGACCGGCGCGGGCCGCCGCCAGGGCCTCCGGGGCAATCCTATGCCAATTCGAGCGCGGTGCTCGTCTCCGAGATCGCCTTTGCCCGTCTGGCGCAGGACAAGGGCCAGTGGACGGCGTTCCGCGAAACGGCATCGGACGATGCGCTGATGTTCGTGCCCAAGCCGGTGCTCGCACAGGCCTGGCTCAAGGGCCGCGCCGATCCGGCACAAGCGGTGAAATGGCAGCCGCAAAAGCTGTTCATGGCGTGCGACGGGCGCACCGGCGCCTCGACCGGGGCCTCGCAATTTCCCGGCGGCGCTGTCGGCTATTACACCACCGTCTGGCAGAATCTGGAAAAGCCGCGCGCCAAGAAGCCCGACTGGAAATGGGTGCTCGACCATGGCGCATCGCTGGCGGCACCGCGCACAGGCGACGAGATGATCTCCTCGCGCACCGCCGTGTGCACAGGCAACCCCAAGGCGGCGCTCGGCGCCATTCCGTTCGGCCCGCCGCCAAAGGGAGAGAAACCGGCGGCCCCGGCGACCAGCGGCGCGCGCGCATCGGCCGATGGCACGATGGTCTGGCGCTGGGACGTGCGCGCCGATGGCAGCCGCACGATCAGCATCGAATTGTGGAACGGCACCGGTTTCGACACCGTGGTGCGCGATGACGTTCCGGCGGAGGCCGCATGATCGAGCTGTTCGTTTCCGCCTTCGTCACCCTGTTCGTGGTGATCGACCCCCCCGGCTGCGCGCCGATCTATGCCAGCATGACCACCGGCGCGAACGCGCAGCAGCGGCGCAGCATGGCGATCCGTGCGGTGATCGTCGCAGGCGGCATCCTGCTGGTCTTCGCGCTGTTCGGCGAGGTGCTGCTCTCTGCGCTGCATATCGAACTCAACAGCTTCCGCATCGCGGGCGGCATCATGCTGTTCCTGATCGCGCTCGACATGGTGTTCGAAAAGCGCACCGAACGCCGCGAACAGCGCGCGCAGAAGGTGATGGAGACGCCCGAGATCGAGGATGTCTCGATCTTCCCGATGGCGATGCCGATGATCGCCGGCCCCGGCTCGATTGCCTCGGTGATGCTGCTGGTGTCGCAGAACAGCGGCCTCGACCGCGCGCTGACGATCCTCGCCGCGCTGCTCGCCGTGCTGCTGCTGACCCTGGTCGCGCTGCTGACCGCAGGCCCGCTGATGAAGCTGCTCGGCGCCAAGGCCGAAGCCGTGATCACGCGCCTGCTCGGCGTGCTGCTGGCCGCGCTGGCGGCGCAGTTCGTGATCGACGGGCTCAGGGCGAGCTTTCAGTAAGGATGGCTGAGCTAGCGCGAGACCGCATCGCCTAGGGGCCATGTCTCGCGCACCCATAACGAAAGTCCGTCACCCTGAACTTGTTTCAGGGTCCATTTCTCCCCAAGCGGCTTTCGGCTTTTTGGGGCACGATGGGTCCTGAAACGAGTTCAGGATGACGATGCCTCGCGCAGCTCCCATGGCGCGGGGCCTTTGACAGGCCAAGGCTGAGCGGAGGCAGGCCTGGGCAATGGCGTCGTCAGCCATCGCTTCAGGATCCGCTACAAGCTGAATTTCTAGCGCCGGTGAACAAAGAAAAAACCCGCCAGCCTTTCGGCTGACGGGCTTTTGTTGAGGCTTGCGCCCGGGCTGGTGCTTAGAAGCGGACCAGCGCCGAGAGCGAGTATTGCTGCGCCTGGAAGTCCTGGCGACCCACCGTGGTGTCGATCGACGCGGTGAAGTCGAAGGTCGGCTGCGAGATGGTCAGACCGACGCCCGCCTCGGCCCAGGTCCGGTCGTCCGAACGATAGGCGAAGGGGAAGCGGCCCGTGGTGCTTCCGGCGAAATTGGCACCGAAGAAGCGGTCGCCTTCCAGCACATCATAGACATAGTCGGCATAGATGTACGGACGGAACACCGCGGTCTTCTTGGCACTGGCCGATGCGCCGACGCGGATCTGCAGGCTGTCGAACTTGTCGCGGTCGATGTCCAGAGCGGGACCGCCACCGATTTCGCGCACGTCACCATAGTTGATATACTGGTACTGTGCGGCGATGCGCGGCGTGAAGACGATCGTCTTGGTCTCATAGGCCTTGGACAGGCCCAGTTCCGCCGTCAGTGCCAGGCTGTCGTCGCTGGTTCCCAGGTTGAAGACGGTGGGACCGACCAGCACCGAACGGGCCGTATCGACCGAGAAGCGGCCAGCGCTGACGCGGCCATCGACGATCAGGCCGCCCGGCGTGGTGACCGCGCCATAGATGCTGCCTTCCAGCAGTTCGCCCGCTACGCTCTGGCCGCGAACGACATTGGCATCGACGTCCGAATAGCTGCCCGAGATACCGAGCACCACGCCATCGCGCGGCAGATATTCGAAACCGCCGGTGATGAAATAGCCGTCGAAGAAGTCGCGACGACCGGTGGTCAGCGCCGTCGGCATCGCCGTGGATTTGCCGTTGATGTAACCGCCGCCCAGATACAGCGCAAAGCTGCTGTCGAGCGAGGTCGAATCGGTCACGGCAGCTTCCTGGCCATCCTGTGCAGCGGCAGCCGCAGCCATCGCGCCCGGAAGCGCCATGCCGTTGGTGGCAGTGGCGGCAATGCCCATAGGCTGGCCGATCATCGCGATCGTGCCGCCCATGTTGCCGGACAGAGCCGACTGCATGCGGGTGCGGTGGAAGCGCGAGCTGGCCGACAGCATGGCTTCACCGATGTTCAGACGGGCCGATTCGGTGAACGGAGCCAGCTGCTCGAACGTCGCCTGGATCTGGGCGGCCGACATCAGGTCGGTGCGCAGATAGACGTCGGCGAAGGTGCGCTCGGCGCTGCGGTTGCTGTCCAGAATGCCCGCATAGGAGCGCTGCACGGCCGAACCGCTGGCGATCACGTTGCGGTACAGACCTGCGGTGATGCGCATGTCGACGGCATTGGCGCTGGTGGTCAGCACCGGCGTCAGGATGGCGCTGATCGGAGCGGCGGAGTTGAACGCCGCCGTGATCGCGCCGCCCGTGGTGACGATGCGGTAGGTGTCGCCATTCTTGATCGTGTAGCCGGACACCGGCGAGACGATCACGCGGCCACCCAGGCTGGCTGCGCCGGTGATCGCCAGGCGATCCGACACGCCGTTGCCGACATCGACCGCAAACTGCGTCGCCGAGGACAGCACGGCGCTGCCGTCGATGGTCAGCGTGCCGATGCTGCCGACGCCGCCCGGCGCGATCGTGCCCATGATGCTGGTGACGAACGGCGCCTGGATGGTGCCGGTGCCGGTCAGCAGGCCAGCCGCCAGCGTGTAGTCACCCACCGAGCGCAGGCGACCGTTGACGTTGACGGTGCCACCCGTCTGGGTGACGTCGATCAGGCTGGAGAGGTTGCCCGCAGCAGCGATGGTGAGACCGGCGGTGTTGGCCACGGTCAGGCGGTCGATAGTGACGACGCTCGACAGCGTGGTGGTGCCGGCGGCGCTCAGGGTCACGTCGAAATAGCGACCGGCCACGCCCGTGCGGTTGTTGGGGTTGATGTTGTTGGGCACGAAATTGGTCGCACCCGGCAGACCGTTGGCCAGCGTCGCGGTGGGCAGCGGACCGGTGCGGAAGATGCCGCTGCCGTTGCGCTGGGCTTCTTCGGCCAGCTTCTGCAGCGCGGCCAGGCTTTCGGCGCTCGCGGCTGCGCTCAGCGGCGTGCCGAGATCAGCCGTTGCGAGCTGGTTCTGCAGGCCGGCCACAGCATTGTCGCCCGTGCTCAGCGAGTTGATCATGTCCGCGCGGGTCAGCGTGGTCACGGCCGCTGCCGGGGCGGCCTCGGTCGCGGTGGCGGCAGCGGCGGGGGTTGCCGCAGCAGCCTCGGTGCCGACCGTGGTGTTCAGCGCCACCTGTTCTGCACCGCCGCTCAGCTGACCGTTAAGGTCGGCGCGGCCGATGCCCGAGACCACCGCGCCACCATCGGTGGTACGAGCGGGCGGCGTGAAGTCGCGGCGGGTCGCCAGATCACGGCACTCGTTGAGGCCCAGGCCCTGGATGCAGACCTGGCCGAAATCGGGATCACCGCCGGCAATGCCGAGGCCCAGACCGGTCGGGATGCCGTTGACCACCTGGCCGCTGGCATTGATGATGTTGTAGTTGGGGTCGAGCGTCGTCACCCAGCGGCTGGCGTCTTCCCAGTTACCGTTGCCGGCGGCTGCGGTGACATAGCGATAGGGGTTGGTGGCAGCGATATAATCCCAATAGAGATAGAGCGGCTGGTAGAAGCTGGTCGTGCCGTAGCTGCTGAACGCCTGCGGGCCGAAGAAGCGGCTGCCGCCCGACAGCACGCCGATCTGCAGGTTCTTGGTCGACAGCGTGTTGCGCGATGCGGTGAGGATCAGCGGACCGCCCGAGTCGCCGCCTGCGGTGGTGCCTTCGCCGGGAAGCGCATCGTCGCGGTGGATGTTGATGTCGAACTGATTGGCACCAGCAGTGCCGCGACGCGGATCGTCAAAGTCCAGATTGTAGAGGTTCTGGCCGAGCGGCGGCGTTCCGGGCGCGGCGGGACCGAACAGGAAGTCGTTGCGGTCGTCGAGCGAGGCGAGCGCGCCCAGCATGTTTTCCGCAGCACGGCGGCGGAAGTCGACACCCTGCGTCGCGCCTGCGGTGCCGTTGCCCGAGCGGCCATAGCCGGTGATGGTGACGTGATAGCCGGTGCCGCGAGCCGGATCGATCGTGGTCGGGGTGGGCAGCGGCGAGAACAGCAGCGCCCAGGTGGGGATGCGGGCAGCCGGCGTATCGAGCGTCGCCAGCGCGATATCGGCTTCAAGGAAGCCGAGCGCCTGCGGGTTGAGCAGCGAGCGCGGATCGTACTGGATCTGGCTGATGTTGAATACGTTCAGCGCGGAATTCGAACGGAACGCATTGGCGGCCCAGTTCTGGAAACCGGGGCGCGCGTCGACATTGAACGAGAAGGCGGCCGGAACGGTGCCGTCGATGCTGCTGTAATCGGTCGCGAGGCGATCGTTGACGCAGTGCGCGGCGAACAGCACGGTGCGCGGATTGATCAGCGTGCCGGTGCAGACAAAACCGTCGTTGCGGAAGAACATGCCAACGCCGTTCACGCCGCCCGCATTGTCGATAATCTGCGTCGGGGTCTGGTTGTTGTTCGGAACAATGGCGAGCGCCGGAGCGGAAGCCAGCGCGACGGCCATCGCCGTTGCCGCGGTTCCGCCCAGAATTGCCTTGTGAAGGTGGGAGGTCTTGAAGGTCATGAATTTCCCCTGATCAACGTTTTGTTGATCGGGGAAATTAGCTGGAGCGGAACGAAAGGCAACGCAGGCCGTTGAAGTGCGTTCCGATTGTGGCGATCTGTTGCCGCTTTGACACATTTTGTTACAGAAACGGCATGAAAACGGCCCCGATCCCCCAGAATGAGGGGGTCCGGGGCCGTTGAATAATCGTGCTGACGATTACTTGCCGAGCGTTTCGGTGAGAAACCAGGCACGTTCCTGCGCCTGATCGGTCCAGTCGTCGACGATTCCGTCAGTGGCATTGTCACCGGCCTGTCCGGCGAGTTCCTTGACCTCGCGCAGCTTGGCGACAAAGGCCAGATTGTCGTCGCGCAGCTCCTTGAGCATCGCTTCGGCCGACACGCCCGACTTGTCATTGTCGGCAATCGAGCTGCGGCGCGCGATGTCTCCGATCGAGGTCAGCGTGCGGAAGCCGTTCTTGCGCACGCGCTCGGCAATTGCGTCGGTAATGGCGAGAATCTGCGTCGCCTGATCGTCGAGCAGCAGGTGATATTCGCGGAAATGCGGACCCGCGACATGCCAGTGGAAATTCTTGGTCTTGAGGTACAGCGCAAATCCGTCGGCCAGCAGACCGTTCATCGCTTCGGCCAGTGCCTTGCCGGTATTGTCGCCCTTCTTGTTTCCCATGACGTGCTCCTGTTCTTGCTGCGGATGCGGCTAACATAGGTTGGTTTTGCGCGATTCCCATGGCGATTTGTCGGTTCGCGCCGATGCAGCGGGTGTTTGGCTCACACCAGCCCGAAGGCGCCGAGCGCGAGCGCAAGCCCGATGGCGGTAATGACCAGCCCGGCAGCGATCCGCGCCGGGCGGATGGGCCAGGCGGCAAGCCGCTCCTGCCAGATGATCGCGGGCATGAGTCCCAGCACCGTCCCTGCCCAGCCACCGATTAGCGGCCAGACCCAGTCATGGCTGCGCGCGGCGGTCGCCGCGACGATGAACTGCCCCTTGTCGCCGAACTGCAGGATGAACAGGCCGAGCATTCCGGTGAGCAGCGGCCCCGTACGCCATCCCGGCAGCGTATCGACCGGCCGCCGTGGAGCGAGCATGCCGAGCCCGGCAAAGAGCAGCGACAGCGCATAGAACAGCCGAAGCGCATCGAGGCTTATCCAGGTTCCGACCACGACGCCGCCCAGTGCGCCGATCAGCGCCATCAGCCCGCAGGCCAGCGCGATGCCGATTGCCAGCGGCACGGGCCGGGCAAAGCGCTGGCCCAGAGCGGCGCACAGCAGTTGCGCGCGGTCGCCCGTCTGAACGATCGCGGTCAGCAGCAATGTGGTGAGAAAGGCTTCCATCCCTGCCGACGTTAGCGCCAATCAGCGCACGCCGCGCACCGCAATCGAGGCCAGCATCGCCGCGCGCATCTCGCCATCGCCCGAATCGCAGGCGATCGCCTCGTCCATCGCATCGAGATAATGCGCGGCCATCGTCCGGCTCCAGCCTTGCGCAAGCAGATGCTCAAGGCCGTGCGCTAGATCGCTCACGCAAGGCAGCGCATTGACCTCTGCCATGTGCCGCATCTTGCCCAGCTCGCGCTGCAGTTCGGTGCGTGCGACGCGGCGGGCGAGCGCACGGATATGCCCGGCCTGCATGCGCAGTTGCTGGCGCGCGAGCTTCAGCCGGTCCTGCGCGGGGTCCGAAGGCGAAAACTGCTGCATGGCGATCCGCTCCTGCAAGGCACCGGCCTGCATTCGGCCGGTCTTGCACAAGGTTCGCACGCATCGGTTAATTTTCGGGTAAGCGCCTTTGCGTGCCCGCAACGGGTCCGCGATATGCGGCGCAGCTTGACAAGCCAGCGGCCATCCGGCATGGGCCGCCTTCACGTTTGAAGGGCGGCCGCATGTGCCGCTCTTTGTGTTTGTGATTCTCAGCAGGCCCCGGCATCCGCCGTTTCCTGCATCCGATTTCTAACCCAAAGGAACAGGTCATGGCCAAGCCAGCCACTGTCAAGATCCGCCTGGTCAGCACCGAAGGCACCGGCTTCTTCTATGTCACCAAGAAGAATCCGCGCAACATCACCGAGAAGATGACCTTCCGCAAATATGACCCCGTCGCGCGCAAGCACGTCGAGTTCAAGGAAGCCAAGATCAAGTGATCTTGTCGGTCCGTCCGCGATGAACCGGCGATTCAGCGCCGGTTCAATCGCAACGGACCAGGGGTTTCGGCGTATTTTCCGCTTTATGGAAGCCTGATCCCGATGCTGAAGACCTCTTTCAAACCGATTGCCGCCGTGCTGCTCGCCAGTGCGGCTTTTGGCATGCCTGCCGCCCTGCCCAGCGCCGCGATCGGCCAGACCGCCACCCAGGGCGACGAGCTTGCGCAGGTTTCGCGGCATCTCAAGGCGATGCAGTCGCTGCGCGCGAACTTCACCCAGACCGACCGCAGCGGTCAGACGCTCACCGGCACGCTGACCCTCAAGCAGCCGGGCAAGATCCGCTTCGAATATCAGAAGGACGCGCAGCTGCTGATCGTCAGCGACGGCCGCGCGCTCACCATGATCGACTATCAGGTCAAACAGGTCCAGCGCTGGCCGATTCGCAACTCGCCGCTCGGCGCGCTGCTCGATCCCAGCCGCGATCTCACCCGGTACGGCAAGGTGGTGCCGACGGGCGACCCCAATGTCGTCAGCGTCGAGGTGCGCGATCCCAAGCGCCCCGAATACGGCGTCATCACGCTGATCTTCACCCGCAGCGGCTCCGCGCCGGGCGGGCTGTCGCTGGTCGGCTGGGTCGCGCTCGATTCGCAGAACAAGCGGACGACCATCCGCCTCTCGGGCCAGCAGTACAATGTCGCCGTGGCAGACACCGCCTTCGCCTGGACCGACCCCCGCGCCAAGGGCCCGCGACGCTGATCGACCCGCAAGCTGAGCGCGTCGCCTCGCTGAACTAAGCACTCCCTCCCCCTTGATGGGGGAAGGCAGCGAGACTTGGCGACAAAGGAGCCTAGTCGCAGCGGCGGGGATGAAAACGCGTCCGGGCGCAGCCTTTGCGCCCGTTGACCCTATGGCTTCATCCCGCACCATCATCCCTACCCCACCCTACCCCATCAAGGGGGAGGGCTTTCGATCGTGCATCCTTTCTCGTCACCCCCGCGGAGGCGGGGGTCCCGCTTGTCTTTCACCAGCACAGCAAAAGCGGGATTCCCGCGTTCGCGGGAATGACGAAGGTCTTTGGAGAAAATCGCACTCGCCCCCTGACGAACCGACGCGCGCCATCGACGAACTGCGAAAGATTCTCAAATCCGTTCACATGGGAGAAAGCCTTCTCCCGTTAGAACGGTTTTCGAAGACGGCGACGAGGTTTCCCCCTGTTACCTGGTCGAACCACCGGCTTCACCCAAGCGTGACGAACGCAACAAAGAACCCTCGTTCCAATGCCCCCGGGACGAGGGTTTTTTGCGGCCTGCCTAACGTTTAGGGCTTGGGTTAGAAGGAATCGCTGGCTAGAGCCTTGCCCATGGCTGCCCCTCTCAAAATCGCTTCGTGGAACATCAACTCGGTCCGTTTCCGGCTCGCCTCGGTGCAGCGGTTCCTGGCCGAGGAGCAGCCCGACATCCTGTGCCTTCAGGAAACCAAGGTCATCAACAACGACTTTCCCGAAGGCCCCTTCCGCCAGCTCGGGTATAATTTCCAGAAGCTGCACGGCCAGCCGATGCACCATGGCGTGGCGATCATCAGCAAGATGCGGCTGAGCGACGACAACCGGCTCGACTGGCAAGCCAATGGTGAGGCGCGGCATATCGGGGTGAGCATCACCGGCCCCCTGGGCGGCACGGTGCGGCTGGAAAATGTCTATGTACCCGCCGGCGGCGAGATTCCCGACCGCGATCTCAACCCCAAATTCGGCCAGAAGCTCGATTTCCTCGAACGCATGACGCAATGGTCGCGCGGGCTCGACGGGCGCACGATCATCCTGGGCGATTTTAACATCGCCCCGCTCGAATCGGACGTGTGGAGCCACAAGCAGCTGATCAACACCGTCAGCCATACCGCGATCGAGATCGAGCGGCTGAAGGCGCTGCAAGACGCGCATGGCTGGGTCGATATCGGCCGCAAATTCTATCCGGCGCCGCAGCGGCTCTACACCTGGTGGAGCTATCGCGCGCGCGACTGGTCGGTATCGGACAAGGGCCGCCGGCTCGACCATATCTGGGTCTCGCCCGATCTGGTCGAGGCGGTGAAGAGCCACCGCGTGGTCGAGCCATGCCGCGGCTGGGCGCAGCCGTCCGACCATGCGCCGCTGATCAGCGAGTTCCTGTTCTGATGGCACGCGCCTCGGGGGGAGCGCGATGAATGCGCGTGCTGCGGCCCGGGCGCTCGATGCGCTGGCCCGGGGCTGGGACATCATCGTCGAAAGCGAAACCGGCAGGCTCGCGCTGCGCCCGGTCGAGACCGGCGGCGCACCGTTGGGCACGGGCCGCAAGCTGCTGATCTCCGCCGCGCGCGCGATCACGCTCAAGCTCGCCAACCAGAAAGAGGCCGCGCGCCCCGACGCGCCGGTGCTGATCGCAGTGCCCGGCGCGCTCGACAGCGCTCGTGCGGTTGCGATTGCCGATCCCTCGCTCGATCTCGCCCGGCCGATGAAGGGGCCGTTTGCAGCCAAGCCCTTGCCCGCGCCGGACGCTGCCGAAGCCGCGATGCAGCTTGCACGGCTCGCGGGCCTGCTGCCCGCCTATCATCTGCTGGGGGATGGCGAGGCGGATTTCGACTCGCCGGTCGTTACCCCCGGCGATGTCGCCGCCTATGCCAACCCGGCGCAGCTGCGCATCGCGGCACGCGCGCGGCTGCCGGTGAGCGCGAGCGAGAGCGCCGAGATCGTCGCCTTCCGCTCCGATGCCGATTTTCACGAGCATGTCGCGCTGATCGTCGGCACGCCCGATGACAGCATTCCGGTCGTGCGGCTGCACAGCGAGTGCCTGACCGGCGATGTCTTCGGCAGTCTGAAATGCGATTGCGGGCCGCAGCTCAACGGCGCGCTGCACGCGATGGCGCACGCGCAATGGGGCATCCTGCTCTATCTGCGCCAGGAAGGGCGCGGCATCGGGCTGATCAACAAGCTGCGCGCCTACCAGCTGCAGGACCAGGGGCATGACACGGTCGATGCCAACAACCGGCTCGGCTTCCCCACCGACGCGCGCGATTTCGCGGTGGCGGCACAGATGCTGAAGGCGCTGCGCGTGCGCAGCATCCGGCTGATGACCAACAATCCGGAAAAGCAGGCGGTGCTCGCCAGCCTGGGGGTCGAGATTGCCGAGCGGCTGCCGCTGCAGATCGAGGCCAATCCGCACAATGCGCGCTATCTGGTCACCAAGCGCGACCGCACCGGCCACCAGTTGTGAGCGATACCGTCCGCGTCGATACCGCAGCGCTGACCGTAAGCTTAAGCGACTGGACCGTGCCCTGCACCATCGGCCGCAGCGGCGCCTGCTCCGCCGAGGCCAAGCGCGAGGGCGATGGCTGCACCCCCAAGGGCAGCTGGCCGATCCGCGCCGCTTTGTTCCGCCCCGGCCGCAGCGTCCCTCCGCCGGGCTTCGCGCTGCCCTGGCGCTGGACGCATGCTGCGGACGGCTGGTCCGACGACCCCGCCGACCCGGCGTACAACCGCCCCGTCCGCCTGCCCCACCCGTTCAGCGCCGAAACCCTCCAGCGCGAGGACATGCTCTACGACGTGGTGCTGGTGCTCGGCCATAACGACGCGCCCCCGGTACCGGGTGCAGGCAGCGCGATCTTCTTCCATTTGTGGAACGAGGCCAAGCCTGCGGCGGAGCGCAGCACCGAAGGCTGCGTCGCGATCGCGCGCGCGGATATGGACGCGCTGCTGCCGATGCTCGGGCCGGGGATGGTGCTGGAGATCCGGTGAGCGGGGCTGGGTTGGCATTGGGTGGAAAAGAGCCTTTAACGCAACGCGACCTCCGAGTATGCCTTGGGCGGTGCAGCATTCACCAGCATTAGAAGCAGCTAAAGATTTCCTCCACGTCGTCTGGGAGGGCGATCCGCCTGCCGATGAGAAGCTGCTTCAAACTTTGGATTGCCTGATCGCCGCCTACTACAGCACACCTGCTGGAGACGTGACAGGCGATGACATTGATCCGCCCACGCAGGATGGGTCTTCTCTCTATAGAGAGATTGCCGATCGTTTTCCTCAATACGGCTTATACCCAATAGCTGATCCATCCGCCGCCTATGACGATGCGCTCATGATGGCGGACGCAATAGACGATTTGACGGACATCACCAGAGATATGCGCGAGGTCGTCTGGCTAGCGGAACACGTCAGTATAGATGATGCCCATTTCGCCTTTCGCCTGCACTTTTTGCATTGGGGTCAACACGCACGTGGATTGGCCTACTACCTACACGACCGTATTTAACTCAGTGCTAGAGGGGTTCGGAGTGATAGGGGAATGGCTGAAAAGCCGCCCCTCTCCGCTCAGCCTGAGCTTGTCGAAGGCCCCGCTATACGGCCGGCGTGGGCGCGGGTCCTTCGACGACGCGGGCTGAAGCCCGCTGCTCAGGATGAGCGGAGTTGGCGAATGGGTGCTTTGGCGAGACGAATCGAAGGCCGGCAACGAACGGTAAGACCAGGCGCGTTCCCCTCCCTGCAAGCGAGGGGTTAGGGGTGGGTTTGGGCGGTGCTCGCCGGGGCTGTTCAGGCCATGAGGCGTGGCTGACCCACCCCCTGCCCCTCCCTTTCAGGGAGGGGAGTTTTGTGCGGGGGTGAGGTGGTGAGCCGGGTAAGCCCTCTCCCCTTTAGGGGGGAGGGTTGGGAGGGGGGGCTTCGCGACGGTGGAGCAACCGAAAGCCCCTCTCAACTTCGGCTAGGCAGCTTTGCTGCCAAGCCTTCGTATCTCTCCCCAGAGGGGGAGAGAGCAACATTGCTCAGCGCCCCGCCATTTCCTTGACCCGCGCCAGATACGTCCGCCCCACGCGCAGCTCGCTGCCATCGGCGAGGCACGCGAACCAGACGCCGCCGCCATTGTGGCGCAGGCTGGTGATATAATCGTTGCGCACGATGTGCGAGCGGTGGAGGCGGACGAAGCGCGAGGGGTCGAGCCGCTCTTCCAACGTCTTGATCGTCTCATGCATCAGATAGCTGCGCGTGCCGACATGCAGCCGCATGTAATCGCGCTCGGCATCGATCCGCTCGATCAGGTCGGCGTCGATGCGCTTCAGTTCCGAGCGGTGCGGCACCCAGAATTCGCGCACCCAGTCGCCCTGCGCGGGCGGGGTGGCGGGAGGGTTGGCGAGCACCGCGCTGCGCCGTTCGAGCACGCGCGCGACGGCACGCTCCAGCCGGTCGGTGGCGACGGGTTTCAGCAGATAATCGATCGCGGCGAGATCGAACGCCTCGACCGCGAACGCCTGGTAGGCGGTGACGAAGATGATCGCGGGTGACTGCCCGGTCTTGCCGAGCGCGCGCGCGACGCCCATGCCGTCGAGCCGCGGCATGTTGATGTCGAGAAACACCAGCTCGGGCCTCAGCTGTTCGGCAAGGCGCAGCGCGGATTCGCCGTCGCTCGCGGTGCCGACCAGGCTGATCTGCGGCAGCCGCGCGCACAGCAGCTGCAACCGTTCGACCGCGAGCGGCTCGTCGTCGACGATCATCGTCCGTAGCGGGGCGGCGTCGCTCTCAACAGTCATCGCGCACCGCCGGCAAGGTCAATTCCACCACAAAGCCTCCTTCAAACGGGACATGCCATTCGATCCGTGCCGAGCTGCCATAGCGCGCGTCGAGCCGGTCGCGGACATTGGCGAGCCCGATGCCGCTGCCCTTGTCCGAATCGGTCGGGATGACATCGCCATCGTCGCTGACCGTCAGGTGCAGCACGCCATCGGCCTCGCGCGCGCCGATGCGGATGGTGACCGGGCGCGTGGCGCGGGCGACGCCGTATTTGATCGCGTTCTCGACCAGCGGCTGCAGGATCAGCCCCGGCACGCAACAATCCATCAGCGCGTCGGGAATGTCGATCTCGATCCGCAGGCGGTCGGGAAAGCGCACTTCCTCGATCGCGAGATAGAGCTGCTGCAGCTGCACCTCGTCCTCCAGCCGCACGTCGTCGAGCGGATCGCCGGTCAGGCTGGTGCGATAGAAGGTCGAGAGGTTCATGATCATCGATTCGGCCTCGTCGGGCCGGTTGCGCAGCACCAGTGTCGAGAGCGAATTCAAGGTGTTGAACAGGAAGTGCGGGTTGACCTGATAGCGCAGGGACCGCAGCTCCGCCTGCTGCGCCGCCTGAGCGAAACGCGCCGCCTTGCGCTCGGCCGTGCGCACCTCGGCGGCATAGCTCAAGGCGAGGTAGAGCATCGCCCAGGAGCTCAGGAAATAATAGCTGGAAATGGCGAATTCGAGCACGTTGGCGACCGGATCGAGCGTCACGATCTTCTCGGCCAGCTCATTGTCCTGGAACACGCTCATCGGGTCATAGACGTTGAACGCGAAATAATTGAACACCGATATCGCCAGCGCCGCCGGGATTGATCCGATCACCGCGGCGATGATGCGCGGGGTGAGCGGCTTGTCCTCGAACCAGCGCAGGCCGAAATACAGCACCACATTCACGAGCACGCCGAACAAGGTGACCGCAATGCGGCGCACTACCAGTTCCTGCTGCGCGGGGAAATCGAGCACCGCCGCGCGCAGCGTGACGATGATCATGTAGAACAGCCAGAAGCCCAGGATCGAGAGCAGGGCGACCTGCTGATCGACACGGGGGCGGGCCGGGCGGGTTATGGCGCGGGGAACAGGAAGTTTCATCACACGCAGTCTTAACCTGCGATGACCCGCCTGTCTGCCCCGCGGCCTTGTGCTGGTCGAAGCCCGCGCCGCCTTGGTCGAAAGCGCGCCTTACTCGGCGAGCGCGACGCCCGGGCTGCGCGGATCGGCATAGCCGGTCCAGCCCTTGCCGGTGAACTCAGCGGCATTGAGCTTCGATCCCAGCTCGTCGACCACGACGGGCTGGCCGAACGCGGCGAGCGCCTCGTTCATGCCGCCCAAGGGCGTCTTGCCCTCGACGATCAGCGAACCGTTGCCGAAATAGATATTGGGCAGCGCCAGCGCCTCACCGGCGGGCAGCTTGAAATCGATCACCCCGATCAATGCCTTGGTGACGTGCATGATGATGCGCTTGCCGCCCGCCGAACCGACCGCCAGCACCGGGCGATCCTGAGCGTCATAGACGATATGCGGCGACATCGAGGACAGCGGGCGCTTGCCCGGCTGCACCCGGTTGGCGACCTTCTTGCCGTTCTTCTCGGGCGCGAAGGTGAAATCGGTCAGCTCGTTGTTGAGGAAATAGCCGTTGGCGATCAGCTGGCTGCCGAACGGGCCTTCGACCGTCGAGGTCATGCTGACGATATTGCCCGCACCATCGACCGCGACGAAATGCGTGGTGCCCGCGACCTCGCTCGACAAGGCCGCGGTGCGCGGCTCGGAGCCCGGCGGGGTGCCGGCCTCATATCTGTTCAGCGCCTTGTCGGGATCGATCAGCGCGGCGCGCGATTTCACATAGGCCGGGTCGAGCAGGCCGTTGACCGGGACCGAAACAAAGTCGGCGTCACCCAGATAGCTCTCGCGATCGGCATAGGCGAGCTGCATCGCCTCGCCGATCAGGTGCCAGGTCTTCGCATCGTTCGGCCCCAGCGCGCCGATATCGTGCGGCTCGAGCATGCCCAGGATCTGCTGCACCGTGGTCGCGCCAGACGAGGGCGGGCCCATGCCGCAGACCTTGTAGCCGCGATAGCGCGAGCAGACCGGCGGGCGCTCCTTCGCCTTGTAGGCGGCAAGGTCGGCCATGGTCATGGGTACGGGATTGACGCTGGCCTTGGTCACCGCATCAGCCAGCGCCTGGCCGTGCTTGCCGGTGTAGAAGGCATCGGGCCCGCCCTTGGCCACCGCGCGCAGCAGTTCGGCAAGCGCGGGATTTGTCACCCGGTCGCCGACCTTCTTGGGACCGGTCGCGTTCCAGTAGATCGCGCGCGCATCGGGGAAGCGCGCCCAGATCGGCGCGAGCCGGGCGAGAGCCCGGGCCAGCGCATCGTTGACGACAAAGCCCTCTTCCGCCAGCCGGATCGCCGGGCCAAACAGATCGGCCCATGGCAGCTTGCCCCATTTCTGGTGCGCCATCGCCATCAGCCGGATATTGCCCGGCACGCCGACGCTGCGCCCTCCCTGAAACGCCTCGATGAACGGCAGCGGCTTGCCATCCGCGCCGAGCAGCAGCTTCTCGCTCGCCGAGGCCGGGGCCATTTCGCGCCCGTCGATGGTCGCAAGCGTGCCCGTTGCCGCATCATGGTGGAGCAGCAGCCCGCCGCCGCCGATCCCGGAGCTTTGCGGCTCGACCACGGTCAGCGCGAGCATCATCGCCATGGCCGCATCGGCCGCAGACCCGCCCTTGCGCAGAATCTCCTGCCCGGCAGCGGTCGCGCGCGGATCGGCCGAGGAGACCACGCCCTTGCCCAGCGGCGCGGTGGCGGAGGTATCGGCAGGCGGCGCGCTCTGCGCGTTGCAGGCGATCGAGAGCGAGGACAAAGCCAGCGCGGCGGCGGCAACGAAGGTGCGGGGGATGAAGCTCATGCCAAGCGTTATACCGCCATGGTGCGATGCGGCAAGCACCGCATCAGGCAGCCAAGACCTCCCTCGGTCGCGGGGATCCCCCACGCGCCCAGAGCTTCTCGTGGAAGAAGAGCGCGACCGCATTGATCGAGTGGGTCGATCGATTCGGGCAGATTTGTCAGCCGGTCCCGACCGCTTCGGCCAGCGACGCAAAGCCATCGCGCTGGAGCAACGCCTTCAGCCCGCGGTTGATCCGCGCGGCCAGGCCCGGCCCTTCATAGACCAATGCGGAGTAGAGCTGCACCAGCGAGGCTCCGGCGCGGATGCGGGCATAGGCATCTTCGGCGCTGGCGATGCCGCCGACGCCGATCAGCGGGATCGCGCCGCCGCTGGCTTGCCGGAAATCCTTGAGCCGCTGCTGCGCCAGATCGCGCAGGGGCGCGCCCGAAAGCCCGCCCGCCTCGCCTGCATGCCTGGAGCGCAAGGCCGGGCGCGAGATCGTGGTGTTCGACACGATCAGCGCATCGAGCCGCTTGTCGATCGCGATGCGGGTGATGTCGTCGATATCCGCTGCTTCCAGATCGGGCGCGAGCTTGAGGAACACCGGGCAGTCGTGACTGCCCCGCGCCTCGATCACCGCATCGAGCAGGGCGGACAGGGCACCGGCGTCCTGCAGCGCGCGCAGGCCCGGCGTGTTCGGCGAGGAAATGTTCACCGTGAGATACCGCGCGAGCGGCGCCATGGTCCGCGTCATCACCGCATAATCGGCGATGCGATCGGCCGAATCCTTGTTCGCGCCGATATTGACGCCGATGATCCCCTTACGCCCCTGCCCGGCCTTGAGCCGCGCGACCACGGCCTGGGCGCCGTCATTGTTGAACCCCATGCGGTTGATCACCGCCTTGTCCTCGGCAAGGCGGAACAGGCGCGGGCGCGGGTTGCCCGCCTGGGGCAGCGGCGTCACCGTGCCGATCTCGACAAAGCCGAAGCCGAAGCCGAACATCGCGTGCGGTGCCTCGGCATTCTTGTCGAAGCCGGGTGCGAGCCCCACCGGTGTCGGAAAATCGAGCCCGGCCACGCGCATCGCCAGCACCGGGTCGGGCCGGGGCGGCGAAGAGGCGGGCATCAGGCGAAGGCCCGCGATGGTCAGCCGATGGGCATCCTCGCCATCGAGCAGGAAAAGGGCGGGCCGGGCGAGCGAGAACAGCATGCCGCCCTATGGCTTTGCGACGGGCCGATGGTCAAGCGGCGGCGAGACGGTTTACGCATGCGGTAACTCCCGATAGCTTCGCCATTAACCCTTCACGAAATAACGGAAAGTCGCTTCATGACCCTGCGCCCGATCGCCCTTGCCCTTTTTCTCGCGGCCAGTCCGCTTGCCTTGACCGTCTCCGCAAGCGCCCAGAGCGCGCCCGCCGAGGCCACTGCGCAGAACGCCGAACTCAAGGCGTTCTTCGACCAGGTCGATGCCGAGAATCTCGCCGCCGCGCCGCAGGGCAAGGCCTATCGCGGCATTCGCGACGGTGATTACGGCAAGTGGAACGACCCCTCGGATGCCGCCGAGGCCGCGGCATTCGCGCGCGGCCAGAAGGCGCTGGCGACGATGAAGGCGCGGTTCGACCCGGCAAAGCTCTCGCCCGAAGACCGGCTGAGCTATCGCCTGTTCGAATATCAGGCCGAGCGTGCGGCGCGCGCGCACCCGTATCGCAAGAACGACTATATCTTCGACCAGATGAACGGCGCGCAGAGCCAGATGCCCGCGTTCCTGATCAACATCCACAGCGTCAAGACCAGGGCCGATGCCGAGGCCTATGTCCAGCGGCTGCAGGGCATGGGCCCGCAGATGGATGCGCTGGTCGCCGAAGCCAGGCAACGCTCGGAAGCGGGCGTGATGCCGCCGAAATGGGTCTACCCTTTCGTCCTCGACGATGCGCGCAACGTCATCAAGGGCGCGCCGTTCGACAACGGTGCCCCCTCGACGCTGCTTGCCGACCTGACCAAGAAGGTCGAGGCGCTGGCCATCGCCGCGCCCGAAAAGGCGGCGCTGATCGAGGCGGGGCGACACGCGCTGACCACCAGCGTCAAGCCGGCCTATGAGCGACTGATCGCCGAAATGGAACGGCAGCAGGCGATTGCACCGACCGACGACGGCATCTGGCGGCTCAAGGACGGCGCGGCCTATTACGCCCAGCTGCTCGCCAATTACACCACCACCGACCTTTCTGCCGACCAGATCCACCAGATTGGGCTCGACAATGTTGCGCGCATTCACGGGGAAATGCGCGAGATCATGAAGAAGGTCGGGTTCAAGGGCAGCCTGCAGGAGTTTTTCGCCTTTGTCCGCACCGACGACCGCTTCTATTTCAAGACGCGCGAGGACTATCTCGCCACGGTCGATGCCAAGCTGAAAGCAATGCAGGCGAAACTGCCCGACTATTTCGCGACGCTGCCCAAGGCCCCGCTGACGGTGAAGGCGGTCGAGGCATTCCGTGAGAAATCGGCAGGCAAGGCCTTCTACCAAAGCCCCGCGCCCGATGGCTCGCGCCCCGGCACCTATTATGTGAACCTCTACAATCTCAAGGACATGGCCTCGACCGAGCTCGAGGCGCTGGCCTATCACGAAGGCCTGCCCGGCCATCACCTGCAGCGCGCCGTGCAGACGGAACTCGGCGACTTGCCGCCCTTCCGGCGCTTTGGCGGGGTCACCGCCTATACCGAAGGCTGGGGGCTCTATTCGGAAGAGCTGGGCAAGGACATGGGCTTTTACGAAGATCCCTATTCGGACTTCGGCCGACTGGGCATGGAATTGTGGCGCGCCTGCCGCCTGGTGGTCGATACCGGCATCCACCACAAGCGCTGGAGCCGCGAACAGGCGATCCAGTATCTGACCGACAACACCCCCAATCCGCCAGGCGACATCTCCAAGGCGATCGAGCGTTATGTCGTCTATCCCGGCCAGGCGACCGCGTACATGATCGGCAAGCTCAAGATCATGGAGCTTCGCGACAAGGCGCAAAAGCAGCTGGGACCGAAGTTCAGTTTCGCGCGGTTCCACGATGCCGTTCTGCGGAGCGGACCGGTGCCGCTGACGGTGCTCGAGGAGCGAATCGACGCCTGGATCCAGGCAGGCGGCTGAAAACCCCGGTTTTGCGGCGTTTCAGGGCAGGCGCCCGATTTTGCACGATTTTTCAGAATGTCGAATCTGTCCAATCGCCCTGACTCGCTTGCGATTATATACCGCCTTGCGACCCGAAGGGCTCAAGGCGGAGACGCCGAGAGTTCTTTTCCTAACAGGCGACCCTGATTTTTTCGGGGTCGCCTTTTTTTTGGTCCGATTTGGAGCTATACCCTCGCCCGGGTCGACAGAAAGATAAATCCGGCGAGAGGAGGACGGCGCAAACGCCGCGCCTGTCGTACGGCCGATTGGGGTCGCCAATGCCACATCTCGAATATGCGCTGCCCAGCGAACCGCTGAGAGAGTTCGTCTCCGTCTATTATCGCCTCACCTGCCCCGAACCCCTGGTGGTGGACGGGGAGCGCGCGGCGATTGCTCAGCTGCGCATGGCGACCGGCGGACGCGTGACGCTGCACATGCCCGACGGCAGTTCGACCGTGTGCACGGGTGGGGCGCCTTCACCCATGCCAGCGCTGCCGATTTCGTCGACAAGGTGGTGCCTGCCGCCACCGTGTTCCCGCGAATCGAAGAGCGCATGGCGTTGCTGCGCACTCTCGATACCCTGCCGCAGATGACGGCTGCCGCTGATGAGATCATCCAGGGCTTTGTCGATCAGGTCTCGCCTGAGATGGTCGAATTCACCCGCATGGTCGATGCCTGGCTCGCCTCCAGCGTATCGCCGATGGTCACCGACCTGCACGCCCAGAGCGATCTTTCCGAACGTCAGCTGACCCGCCGGGTGAAACAGCTTTACGGGATGCCGCCCAAATATCTGTCGCGCAAATATCGCGCGCTGCGCGCCGCGCGTTCGCTGATCGATGCCGAACCCGACGAGGCAGACTATCTGCGCGACGCGTTCTACGACCAGTCGCACATGATCCGCGAGCTCAAGCTGTTTGCGGGCACGACACCGACCCGGCTGCGCACCGGCGAGGGCGAGATGGCGCGGCTGATCGACCAGCGCAGCCAGCTCAAGGGCGCGATCAACCCGCTGGTGGCAGAGACCTGAACGCCGCCCGCGGCGCCGACGCTCAGCCGAGCAGCACGAGTTCGAGCAGATTGAAGCCGTCCTCGCGCCGGTAATCGGCAATCTCTGCCCACGCGCGGATCATCGCGAGCCCGGCTCCGCCACCGCGCTCCGCGTTCGGCGCGTCGATCTCGTCAGCTTCGCGCGGGTCAAACGGACGGCCATTGTCGGCCAGGATGATGCAGATTCCCGCCGGGTCAGGATAGAGCTCCAGCCAGCCGGACAACGCGCCTTCTACCGCGCCATGCTCGTAAACATTCGTAACAGCTTCTTCGACCAGAACGGCAAGCTTTGCGCTGAGCATGGGGGACAGGCTATGTTCTTCGGCAAAAGCCTGCGCCTGCGCGACCGCGCGATGTATCGATTCGGGACCATTGCCGTCCAGATCGCAGCGATACGGATTGAAATTGCGCGACGTCATGGCGCAGTTTATGCCATGTATGCGGGCAAGTGGGGATGCCTAATATGAGACGCGTACTGCTTGTATCACTTTCGCTGCTGGCCATGACCGCTCAACCCGCCTGGGCCGATATCGGCCGGGTCAAGAAAACTGCCGGCGCCGCGCAGATCGAACGCAAGGGCACGCGGATCGATGCCGCGGTCGGTACATCGCTGCTGCCGGGCGACGTGCTCGTCACCGGCAAGGGCGGGCAGATCGCGGTCGCCTTTGCCGACAATACCCGCTTTTCGGTCGGCCCCAACAGCCGCATCGCGGTCGACAAGTTCGACTTCGACCGCACCACTCGTTCGGGAGCCTTCGAGACCCGGGTCGAGCGCGGATCGCTGGGCGTCGTTTCGGGCCAGATCGCCAAGTCGCGGCGCGACGCGATGAAGGTGCGCACCCCGACCTCGTTGCTCGGCGTGCGCGGCACCCGCTTCATCATCAACGTGCCCCAATGATGCGCGCAAGGGGGCTTTCGATCGCGCTGCTCGCGCTGACCCTGGTCGGGTGTGCCGGCCCTTCGCTGCTGCTGATGAACAACGAGGACGGCTCGAACGAGGGCGCGCTGGCGGTCATCGACGAGAAATGCGGCAATCCCGACGGATCGACCATTGCGGGATCGTTCACCCGCACCAGGCTTTCGGGCTGTGCGCCGCGTCCCAAGGGCGTCGGCGAGGCGGCGCTCAAGCCCGAGGAGCGCAGCCTGATCGCCAATCTGCCGCCGCCACCGGCGCGCTTCACCATGTATTTCATTCCCGACACGACCGTGCTGGCACCAGGATCGGAAGGGATGATCGATGCCCTTGCCGAGCATTTCAAGGCACGGCCCGGCGCGGAGCTCGAGATCATCGGCTATACCGATACCGTCGGCAAGCCCGAGTATAACCTTACCCTGTCGCAAAAGCGCGCCGACGAGATCAAGGGACGGCTGGTGCAGCTGGGCTTCCCGGCCGAGGTCATCACCACGACGGGACGGGGCGAGACCGAGTTGCGCTTCCCCACCCCCGACGAGACCGAGAATGGCGGCAACCGCCGGGTGGAAATCATCGTCCGCTGAACGGCGGCGCTTGCCTGGCCGGAGTGGCTGTGTCTAGTGGATAGATTTTGACATTTGCATCCCTTTGCGGCTGGGATAGGTCTGCAAATGTCAAAATCGTAAAATCCACTAGAACCAAAAACATCTGGTGGTCCAAAGAGATTCTGACATTCGAGCACAGCCTGGCTTCACACGGTACCGAATGTCAGAATCGGACCACTAGACAGGCGCTGAACGCGTCCTGGCCGTTCTCCGGCGAAAGCCGGAGCCCAGAGCGGCCAGGGCGCAACCTAGCCCTCGACTCCGGCTTTCGCCGGAGAACGGCACCCTGCTGAAACGTCGGACACCCTCTTCATGCTCACCGATATCCAGATTTCGCGCGCCGCCAGCTTGCAGCGCATCTCCGTCATCGCCGAGAGGCTGGGTCTCGAAGAAGCAGCGGTCGAACCTTATGGCCATTACAAGGCCAAGATCGACCTCAAGGCGGCCGGACTCGACGGCGCCGAACCGAGAGGCAGGCTGATCCTGGTCACCGCGATCAATCCCACGCCTGCGGGCGAGGGCAAGACCACGACATCGGTGGGTCTCGCCGATGCCCTGAACCGCATCGGCCACAAGACGGTGCTCGCACTGCGCGAACCCTCGCTCGGCCCCTGTTTCGGCACCAAGGGTGGCGCGACCGGCGGCGGCTATGCCCAGGTTGGGCCGATGGAAGACATTAACCTGCATTTCACCGGCGATTTCCACGCGATCACCTCGGCGCACAATCTGCTCGCCGCAATGATCGACAACCATATCCACTGGGGCAATGCGCTCGATATCGACGTGCGCCGCGTCGTCTGGCGGCGGGTGCTCGACATCAACGACCGCGCGCTGCGGCAGATCGTCCAATCGACAGGCGGCGTCGGCAACGGCTTCCCACGCGAAAGCGGCTTCGACATCACCGTCGCGTCCGAGGTGATGGCGATCCTGTGCCTGGCGCGCGATCTCGACGATCTGGAGGAACGGCTGGGGCGCATCGTCATCGGCTATACGCGGCAGCGTCAGCCGGTCACCGCGAGCGACCTCAAGGCGGCAGGCGCGATGGCGGTGCTGCTCGCCCAAGCGATCAAGCCCAATCTGGTGCAGACGCTCGAGGGCAACCCGGCGCTGCTGCACGGCGGGCCGTTCGCCAATATCGCGCATGGCTGCAATTCGGTGATCGCGACGCGCGCCGCGCTGGCGCTGGGCGATTTCGTGGTAACCGAGGCGGGGTTCGGCGCGGACCTGGGCGCGGAGAAATTCTTCGACATCAAGTGCCGCCAGGCCGGACTCGCCCCGGCCGCAGCGGTGATCGTGGCGACCGTGCGCGCGCTCAAGATGAACGGCGGCATCGCCAAGGCCGAGCTAGGCTATGAGGATGTCGAGGCGGTGCGGCGCGGCTGCGTCAACCTCATCCGCCATATCGAGAATGTGCGCCAGTTCGGCGTGCCCGTCGTCGTCGCGATCAACCATTTCCACAGCGACAGCGAGGCCGAGATCGCGGTGCTGCGCGAAGTGGCCGAGGCGCAGGGCTGCGAAGCGCATCTGTGCCGCCACTGGGCCGAAGGCGGTGCGGGCGCGGAGAGCCTGGCACACGCGGTCGCGCGGATTGCAGCCGGCGGGGAGGCGCAATTCAAGCCGCTCTATGACGATGCGCTGCCGCTGATCGACAAGATCGAGACGGTGGCAAAGCGCATCTACCGCGCCGAGGGCGTTTCCGCGACGCCCGCCGTGCTGGCGCAGCTCCAGCGCTGGGAAGAGGCGGGATACGGCCACCTGCCGGTGTGCATGGCCAAGACGCAGTACAGCTTCTCCGCCGATCCGACGCTGCTCGGTGCACCGACGGGCCATGTCCTGCCGGTGCGCGAGGTGCGGCTGAGCGCGGGTGCCGGCTTTGTCGTGGCGATCTGCGGCGAGATCATGACCATGCCGGGGCTGCCCCGGATCCCCGCCGCCGAAACGATCCGGCTCGACGCGCAGGGCGAGATCGAAGGGCTGTTCTGAATGTCGCAACGCGCGCCGATATTCACGCCCCATTGACAGCCGCACGGCTTGACGCCAAGCCCGCCGCCCATGGCGAGCGCATCTGCCCCTCTTTCCGACGAACGGTTCGGCCTCGACCGGCGGATCACGCTGCTCGGGCCGCTGCCGCTCGATTGCGGTGCCGCGCTCGCGCCGGTGCAGATCGCGTACGAGACCTATGGCACGCTCAATGCCGACAAGAGCAATGCCATCCTGATCTGCCATGCGCTGACCGGCGACCAATATGTCGCCTCGACGCACCCGATCACCGGCAAGCCCGGCTGGTGGCAGCGGCTGGTGGGAGAAGGCAAGCCGGTCGATCCGTCGCGCGACTTCATCATCTGCGCCAATGTCATCGGCAGCTGCATGGGCTCATCGGGCCCGGCAACGGTGAACCCTGCCACCGGCGAGCCCTGGGGCATGGATTTTCCGGTGCTGTCGATTGCCGACATGGTGCGCGCGCAGGCGCTGCTGCTCGATTATCTCGGCATTCCGGTGCTGTCCGCCGTCATCGGCGGCTCGATGGGGGGCATGCAGGCGATCAGCTGGCCGGTGCTTTATCCCGACCGTGTCCGCGCCGCGCTCGTCATCGCCTCGACCGCGCGGCACTCGGCGCAGAACATCGCGTTTCACGAGGTCGGCCGCCAGGCCATCATGGCCGACCCGCGCTGGCGCAAGGGGGCCTATTATGCCGATGGCGACGTGCCCGCATCGGGCCTGGCCGTCGCGCGCATGGCCGCGCATATCACGTACCTCTCCGAAGCCGGACTGACCGAGAAATTCGGCCGCCGGTTGCAGGACAAGAGCGGCAAGGATTGCAGCGGCAGCAGCTTCGGCTTCGATGCGGATTTCCAGATCCAGTCCTATCTGCGCCATCAGGGCATCAGTTTCGTCGACCGGTTCGATGCCAACAGCTATCTCTACATCACCCGTGCGATGGACTATTTCGACCTCGCCGAACCGCATGACGGGGTGCTCGCCAAGGCGTTCATGGGCACCAGGACGCGCTTCTGCCTGATCAGCTTCGATACCGACTGGCTGTATCCCACCGCGGAATCGCGCCGCATCGTGCATGCGCTCAACGCCGCCGGAGCCGAGGTGAGCTTTGTCGAACTGTCCTCGCCCTTCGGCCATGACGCCTTCCTGCTCGAATGCCCGGAGATGAACCGCATCGTCGATGGTTTCCTGCGCGCCGGGGCAAACGCGTGACCGGATTGCGCCCCGACCTCCAGATCATAGCCGAGAACGTGACGCCCGGCGCGCGTGTGCTCGATATCGGGTGCGGCGACGGCGCGCTGATGGCGGCACTGCGCGACACGCGCCAGGTGCGCGCGCGCGGGCTCGAGCTCGACCCGGCCAATGTGAGCGCCGCGGTAGCGCGCGGCCTTTCGGTGATCCAGGGCGATGCCGATACCGATCTTGCCGATTATCCGTCGGACAGCGTCGATTACGCGATCCTCAGCCAGACGCTGCAGACCACGCGCGCGCCGCATCTGGTGCTGGAACAGCTGCTGCGCATCGGGCGGCAGGCGTTCGTCAGCTTCCCCAATTTCGCGCATTGGCGCATTCGCCTGTCGCTGGCGACGCAGGGCCGGATGCCGGTCACCAGGCTGCTGCCCGAAAGCTGGTACGACACGCCCAATATCCACCATGTCAGCATCGAGGATTTCCGCGATCTGATCGCGGCGCGCGGCTGGGCTTGCGACGGGCAATGGTTTCTTTCGGGCGGCAAGCCGACATCGCGCGGCATGGCCAATCTGCTCGCCGAGCACGCGGTCTTCCTGCTGAGGCGCTGAGACATGAGAATCGGGATCATCGGAGCCGGGCTGGCCGGGCTGACCGCAGCGCGCGGGCTGGCAGAGGCGGGGCACACGGTCATATTGTTCGACAAGGCGCGCGGCCCGGGCGGCCGCATGTCCACCCGCCGGACCGAAACCGCGCAGGGCATGGCGTTTTTCGACCATGGCGCGCAATATTTCACCGTGCGCGACGCCGGTTTTGCCGAAACGGTCGAACGCTGGGAGACCGATGGTGTCGCGGCGCGCTGGGCGGCGGCGGGCGACAATGCCTGGGTCGGTACCCCGGGCATGAACGCGATCATCAAGGCCGAGGCGGCAGCGCACGATGTCCGCTGGAACTGCCGGATCGAGCGGATCGTGCGCGAGGGCGCGAGTTGGCGGTTCGAGCACGACGCGGGCAGCGAGAGTTTCGATACCGCGATCGTCGCCGTCCCGGCAGAGCAGGTCGCGCCGCTGCTGGCCTCCCATGCCCCCGAATGGGCGGCGCTGGCCGAGGCCACGGTATCGCAGCCGTGCTGGACGGTCATGGCAAGTTTTGCCGAACGAGTCGATTTTGGTCCCGATTGCCTGCGCAACGCAGGCACGATCGGTTGGGCGGCGCGCAACAGCGCCAAGCCGGGGCGCACGGGACCGGAAAGCTGGGTCGTCCAGGGATCGCCCGCCTGGTCGGCGGCGCATCTCGAGGACGAGGCCGACAGCGTGATCGCGGCGCTGGTCGCCGATCTGGCGGCTGCGACAGGTGTCGCGCTTCCCGAAACACTGATCGTGCAGGCGCATCGCTGGCGCTATGCGCTGTCGGGCGCAGCCGGGCGGACGATGCTGTGGGATGAAGGTTCGAGGCTGGGGGTCAGCGGCGACTGGCTGATCGGACCCCGGATCGAGAGCGCCTGGGCCTCGGGCCGGGCGCTTGCGGCGGCGATGGCCACCTGATCAGATCACTTTGAGATCAGACAATCGCGCCGGGGCCGATGCTCGCGGCGAGGAACAGCGCCGAACTCAGGATCGCGAGCGCTGCGGCACCGATCTGGCTGGAAAGCTGGAGCGACATTGTTTCTTTTCCTTGGAGTTGGAGTGAACGGGCGGTCAGACGATGAGACCGGGGCCGATGCTGGCAGCGATGAAGACGACCGAGGTGATGGCGGCGAGGGCGGAAGCGATGACGTTCATGATGGTGGTTCCCTGTGTTCGAGACGGTCTGGAAGCGATGCGGATCAGACGATGATGCCGGGGCCGACGCTGGTAGCGACGAGGATGACCGAGCAGATGGTGGCGAGTGCGGTGGCGAGAATGTTCATGGGGAAGGTCCTTTCGATTTCGAGATGAGCAAGGGGCTGGAGATCAGGCGACGACGCCGGGAGCAACGCTGGCGGCGATGAACAGGCTGGAGGTCAGGATGGCGAGAGCGACGGCGGCGATCTGGCTCTGGGCGTTCGAGAAGAGGGTCATGGCGGTGTCCTTTCGTGAGTATCTGGTGGTTCCGGTCGGTGTGTCCGGAGATGCCAGATACTCTGCACACGCCGTGCCAAACTGAAAAAGACACGCTATTCCAGCGGTTTAGCCTTTTTCAGGCCTGCGCAGAACATGAATGAATGCTGACTATTGGGAAAATTTCCCATTAATCGGGATCGGCGCTGTACGGGGATTGCAGGCGCGTCAGCCTGCCGCAGGGACCAACCCGGTCGCCTCGGCCTCGGCCTGCATGCGACGTGCGAAGAAGGGCGAAATGGTGAACCGCGCCAGCACATCGGAAGCGGGGGCCCCGGAGGGCGCACCCACCAGCTTTTCGAGCGCGCGCCAATCGGCCCGGCCTTCCGCAACACGGCCGTTGGCGGCGAGTGCAAGCGCGCGCGCGAGCAGGAAATTGGGCTGCGTCTCCAGTTCGGGCTTTTCGGCGCTGAGCGCAAGCTGCAGCGCCTCGGGGCGCTTACCGTTAATGACGCGCGTGATCACCAGCGACGAGATCTGATAGCCCCCGGGCTGTTCGTTCAGCGCGCTCGCGCGTTCGAGCACGGGTTCGGCGCCGGGATAGTCGCCACATGCCATGAGCAGGCTGCCTGCAAGACCCAGCGTGTCGGGCTCGAGCGGATTGCTCTCGATCGCACGGCGGGCAAAGGCGATCGCACGCGGGCAATTGCCCCGCGCCCAGGCCGAGCGCGCCACCGCGATCTGCGCCAGCGCCGATGTTCCGTTATTGCGCAACGCAGCTTCTGCCAGATCACGCCCCCTGGCGGTCGGGGTCAGCGGCACCATGCTCTTGCCGCGCGGCCGCGACAGTTCGAAGAACGATTGCGCCTGGAGCACCAGCGATTCGTTGGGGAACAGCTTTGCCGATGCATCGAGGCACTGGCTCACCGCGGCCCGCTCCGCGGGATCGCGGCTCTGGCGGAAACTGTCATAGGCGATCAGGCAGGGATAACCGGGGGACGTGTCGCCGCCCAGCAGCTTGCGCTGATGCTGGATGATCACCCCGCCCGAACGCGCGACCTCCGAAATGCCGTTCCCGATGGCCTGCTCGACATCCGGCGCCGCGATCTCGGTGCCGTCATGGTTTATCTCATAGGACCACAAGGTCGTCCCGCTCGCCTTGTGGCGAAGCGCGAGGAAGATCGGCGCATTCGCTCCACCAGGACCGGCACTGCTGCCGCGTACGACCAGCTGGTACGCGCGCGCCCTATCCGTCTCGCTGACATCCTCATGCGCCGCGCTCGTCACCGCGACCATCTCGAAGCGCTGCAAGTGCATTTCGGCAATCTGCGCGGCGGTGTTGAGCGCATCATTGCCGCTCGCCGGCTCGGTCAGGATCGTGACATGCGCAATCTGGCCGCGCATGTCGCGCCGTGCAGCCTCTTCACTGGCGGTTTCGGGCTTGGCCAGCAACCAGATGACGTAGAGAAGGCCGAGCAGCAGCAGGATGCGCACCACCCAGAGAATCCAGCCCCGGTCAATCCCCGAGGGCGGCGGCGATGATGCCTGCGAGCGAGTGTGTCCCTGAATATGTCCCGCACCTGCAACGCTCCCGAGGGCGGCCGTATCGCCCCCCGGGTTCGGCAGCGACTGAGGCCCGGCTGCGCCCAGCGCGGCGGCGGCCGGCTCTGCCATGGGCGCCAGCTCGACATTGTAGCGCCCGACCGGAATGACGATGCGATGACGGCCTGCGGCCTCCTGCGCGGACAGCCCGGCATAATGCAGTTCGAGCATCTTGCGCAGCCGCCCGACCTGCACGCGCGGATAGCTGTCGCTCTGCGGATCGAAGCTGTCGTCGCGGCCCAGACCGTCGACCGCAATCTGATAGGCCTTGAGCCGCTCCCCGTTGCCCGCAAGTGTCTGTTCGACAAGATATTCGAGCAAACGCCGCAACACGGGTGAGCGGACGAACTCCGGCGAGCGCATCACCAGACCAAGTTCATTCTGCAATGCGCTTCTTTCAGGTTGCGCACTCACCTGCGTGTCATCCCTTCAGGGCTGGCGGATTGTCGATAGCAACGGATGAAGCGCCCGGAACCGTTATCTTGTCCGTGTTTGCTTCCATGAGGATATAGGCCGAAATGTAACTTTGCAATCGAACGTGACATGAAAATGGCCGGAAGCACTGAAAAACTTGCATTTTACGGGTAACAACCAGTCCAATCGGCGATTGCGGTTTTTGTTGCCAAGGGGTTGGAACCGACGACCATCGCCCCTATCGAGGGCATAGCATGCCGCCGCAAACCCCCTCCTCTGCCGATCGAACGCCGCCGCCCGCCATGCGCGAGACGCTCGGACGATTCCTGCCTTATCTCTGGCCAGCGGACCGGCCCGATCTGAAGCTGCGCATCTGCGGCGCGATGCTGATGGTGCTGCTGGGCAAGGCGGCGATTCTTTCCATGCCCTTTGCCTACAAGGCCGCAGTCGACCGGATGACAATCGACGGCACCACGATGGCGATGGCCGCGATCATCGCGGTGCTGGCTTATGGCGCGGCGCGGCTGGGGTCGGTGCTGTTCGATAACCTACGCAACGTGGTCTTCGAACGCGTCGGCCAGGAAGCAACGCGGACGCTGGCCGAGAATGTCTTCGTGCAATTGCACCGGCTGTCGCTGCGCTTTCACCTCGCCCGGCGCACCGGCGAGGTCACCAAGGTGATCGAGCGCGGCACCAAGAGCATCGACGTGATGCTCTATTTCCTGCTGTTCAACATTGCCCCGACGGTGCTCGAACTCATCGCGGTGCTGGTGATCTTCTGGATCAATTTCGGCTTCGGACTGGTGCTGGCGACGGTGGCGATGGTGGCGATCTATATCGTCTTCACCCGCAAGATCACCGACTGGCGCAACCATCTGCGCGAGGCGATGAACACGCTCGACGGCAAGCAGCTCGCCCGCGCGGTCGATTCGCTGCTCAATTACGAGACGGTCAAATATTTCACCGCCGAGGAGCGCGAGGCCAAGCGCTATGGCGATGCCGCGCGCACCTATGCCAATGCGGCGGTAAAGTCGGAAAACTCGCTCGCGCTGCTCAATGTCGGCCAGTCGCTGATCACCAACCTGATGATGGCCGGCGCAATGGCCTATACCATCTGGGGCTGGAGCCGGGGGCAGTTCACCGTCGGCGATCTGGTGCTCGTCAACACGCTGCTGATGCAGCTGTTCCGCCCGCTCGACCTGCTCGGCATGGTCTATCGCACGATCCGCCAGGGGCTGGTGGATATGGCGGCGATGTTCGACCTGATCGATACCCCCGCCGAGATCGTAGATGTCCCGAATGCGCCTGCGCTCGACATCCGCCAGCCCTCGGTCGAATTCCGCAATGTCGATTTCGGCTATGATCCCGACCGGCAGATCCTGCACGGCCTGAGCTTCCGGGTCGAACCGGGCCAGACGCTGGCGCTGGTCGGCCCCTCGGGCGCGGGCAAGTCGACGATCGCGCGGCTGCTCTTCCGCTTCTACGATCCTCAAGCCGGGCAGATCCTGATCGGCGGGCAGGATATCGCCAAGGTGACGCAAGGCTCGCTGCGCGCCGCGCTCGGTATCGTGCCGCAGGATACGGTGCTGTTCAACGACACCATCGGCTATAATATCGGCTATGGCCGCGAGGGCGCGACGCAGGAGGAGATCGAGCGCGCGGCGCATGGCGCGGCGATCGGCCATTTCATCGAATCGCTGCCCAAGGGCTATGATACCGAGGTCGGCGAACGCGGGCTGAAGCTTTCGGGCGGTGAAAAGCAGCGCGTCGCGATTGCGCGCACGCTGCTCAAGAACCCGCCGCTCACCATCTTCGACGAGGCGACCAGCGCGCTCGACAGCGCCACCGAGGCCGAGATCCTTGATACGTTGCGCTCGCTGGCCGAAGGGCGCACCACGCTGATCATCGCGCACCGGCTATCGACCGTGACCCATGCCGATACGATCATCGTGCTCGACAAGGGCCAGGTGGCGGAGCAGGGATCGCATCGCGAGCTGCTGCAGAGGCGCGGGCTCTATGCGGCGATGTGGGAACGCCAGGCGCAGGAACGCGCGAAGGAAGAGGTGGCGGCATGACGATGACGGCGGCAATTCTCGCGGCGCTGGCGCTGCAGGGCGTAGCGCTCGATCCGCCGGTCGAGGCCGAGGCGGCAGAGGTGGAGCAACCGACGCGCACAGGCCCATGGAACGACATGTATGGCGAGCCCCAGCATCCAGGCACGACCTATCGCGTGCGGCTGTTCGTGCACGCCGCGCAAGCCTGTCTTCATTTTGCCGGCGAAGAGCCCTATGATGCCGAGCGCGCCGAATTCCTGAACGCGATGATGGATGAAAGCTGCGCGGGGCTGAAGGAACGCTATACCGCGATCCTGGCCGATCCGATGACCGACGCGCCTTCTCGCGCACTGGTCGAGAAAGCATGGGAGCCGTTTCGTGAGTGACAAGCTTTCCAGGATTTCCGCCCTTGCGTTGGCCGCCGCTCTGCTGACGCTGCCCGCCTGCAAGGACCGCAACCAGTCCGACCGTTCCCCGGTGCAGATGCCGCCGATCCTGGCCTCTGCCACCGCCGCCCCTGCTGCCATGAAAGAGACAAGCATGTTCACTCCGCTTACCGATGACGTTCAGGTTTCGCCGCAGATCAGCCTCGATCAGGTGGCGGCGGCCAAGGCGGAAGGCGTGACGGTGATCATCAACAACCGCCCCGATGGCGAGGACCCGAGCGCGCCGCAAAGCGCCGAGATCGAGGCGGCGGCAAAGGCGGCCGGGATCGACTATGTCACGATTCCCGTCACCCATGCCGGTTTCTCCGCCCCGCAGGTCGATGCGATGATCGCCGCGCTCGACAAGGCCGAAGCAAGCGGCGGCAAGGTGCTCGCCTATTGCCGCTCGGGCACGCGCTCGACGCTGCTCTGGTCGCTCGCCCAGGCCAAGCAGGGGCAGAACCCTGCCGAGCTCACCCGCATCGCGGCGCAGGCCGGCTATGACCTGACCCCGATCCGCCCAATGCTCGACGCACTCTCGGGCCAGGCGGACTGAGACAGAATTAGATCCTCCCCCCGGCAAGCTGTGGGAGGATCCCCGCGCTTATGGTTAACCCGATAATAACCATCTTGTGACCAATCTTGCGCGTTCCACCGCGGCGACTCTGCGGTGGCGATGCAAGGAGAATGGGGCATGGCCAGCCATCACGGCGCGGCATCCGGCAATTCCGCAGCGGCACTCACGCTTGCCGAGCTGCGCGAGTTCGCGAGCTTCTCACCCGCGGCACAGCGCTATATCAAGCGCGCGCTCGATATTGGCCTCGCGCGCGAGGACGCGTTCAAGCGCTGGGCGCGCAATGCCGAGGAAACCGCCTCGATCCGCATGCATTATCTGGTTTATCAGGACCTCAAGCTGCTGCGCGGCAACGTGCCCGATGCGCCGCATGAGGACGGGTTCGAGCATTTCATGGCGCTGCTGGTGCGGCTGGCGGCGTTCGATCTGGCGCAGGGCCGGATCGAGAGCTTCTCCGCTTTCCGCTTCCTCTACGAACGGCTGCTCGGGGCCGATGTGCGGCCCTGGCTGCCGTCTGCCTATTGCGCCGCCGCCGCGCTGCCGCAGATCCAGCCCGAACGGCGCAAGATGCTGCTCCAGTCGATCAGCGAGGCCGCCGCTACCGCCCCCGGCTGGTCGCTGCGCGCGCCGGTCTTCTTCCCCGAATGGGTCGAATGGGTGAGCGGCGACGCCGCGCATTGAGGGCTCGGTTCTGAGACCACATCACCGTCACCCCCGCGAAAGCGGGGGTCCCGCTTCTGCGCAACGGGTTGAAAGATAGCGGGATTCCCGCGTTCGCGGGAATGACGTGCTTTCTAGCTCGTCCCCACCAGCGCGGCGAGCGCCACGCGGCGGTAGATGCGCGTCAGCACGTCCAGATCCGCAACCGCCACCGCCTCGTCGAGCTTGTGCATCGTCGCGTTGCACAGGCCGAATTCCACCACCGGGCAGATGCGCGAGAGGAAGCGCGCGTCGGACGTTCCGCCGGTGGTCGACAGCTCCGTGTCCACACCCGTCTCCGCGCGGATCGCGTCGACGATGATGCCCGAAAGCTCGCCCGGCGGGGTGAGGAACGCTTCGCCCGAAATCTTCGCCTCGACCGTCCCACCCAGCGGCTCGGCGATCGCGCGAATGCGCTGGATCAGCGATTCGCCGCTGTGCAGATCGTTGAAGCGGATGCTGATCCGCGCCTCGGCGGCGGCTGGGATGACATTGTGCGCGGGATTGCCGACATGCAGGTCGGTCACCTCGATATTGCTCGGCTGGAACCAGTCGGTGCCCTCGTCCAGCACCACCGCCTCGATCGCCGAGAGGATCGCGACCAGCTTCGGGATCGGATTTTCGGCCAGATGCGGATAGGCGACATGGCCCTGCTGGCCCGCCACGCGGATCCACATGTTGACCGAGCCGCGCCGCCCGATCTTCACCATGTCGCCCAGCCGATTGACCGAGGTTGGCTCGCCCACCAGGCACAGGTCGGGCACCGTGCCCTCGCGCAGCATCAGGTCGATCAGCGCGCGGGTGCCGTAGATCGCAGGCCCTTCCTCGTCGCCGGTGATGATCAGGCTCAGCGTGCCCGCCTCGCGCGGGATGTCGGCAGCGGCGGCGACGAAGCTCGCGATCGATCCCTTCATGTCGACCGCACCGCGCCCGTGCAGCAGGTCCCCGCGCACCTCCGGCACGAACGGATCGCTGGCCCAGCCCTTGCCCGGCGGCACCACATCGAGATGCCCGGCAAAGGCGAAATGCCGCCCCGGATCGCCGAGCGGACGGCGGATCGCGAACAGATTCTCGACCGGGCCGTCAGGGGCCTCACCGCAGACGAAACGGGTGACGGCAAAGCCCAGCGGCTCGAGCATCGCCTCGAGGCAATCGAACACCGCGCCGGTGGCGGGCGTGACGCTCTCGCAGGCGATCAGGCGGCTGGCAAGCTCGAGCGGGGCGGCGGCAATCGTGGCGGTATCGGTCATGGGGGCTTTCTCGTTGATCCATGGCGCATTAGCATCGCGCCATGCCCAAAGTCGACCTGGAAGCCATTCCGCAAAGCAACGCCACCGGTTATCCGCCGCACCTGGCCGATATCGTGCAGGACCGCTGGTACCGGCGCCTGTCGCCCGCGCTGGGCCTGAACGATTTCGGGGCAAGCCATGTCGTGCTCAAACCCGGTGCCTGGTCTGCCCAGCGACACTGGCACGAGAACGAGGATGAGATTCTCGTCATCCTGTCCGGCCAGGCGGTGCTGGTCGACGATTCGGGCCGCACCCCGCTTGGGCCGGGCGACATCGCCGCCTTTCCCAAGGGCGAGCCGAACGCGCATTGCCTGGTCAACGAAAGCGACGAAGATTGCGCGTTCCTGGTGATCGGTCAAAGCGTCAATGGCCCGTGCCATTATCCCGATGTCGACATGCATGAGAACGGCGCGGGCAACAAACGCCGCAAGGACGGATCGGCCTTCTGACTGGCCGAAGGGGCTACCCTCCCTCGCTCCTGAATATCCCAGCACCATCCCGATGGGCCGAACGAGGGCCGGGCCCGCGCTCGCCTGACGTGACTGAGGCTGCATGCGCCAGGTTGACCCAACAGCCAAAATCCCTACTAGGCTAATGCGAATCGCTTGCATTATCATTTGGGGGATTATCCATGAACCGCTGGTTGAACTCTGCCGCCCTGATCGGCCTTGCCGCCGCTCAGCTGCAGGTCAGCGCCGCCGAGGCGGCGCGCGCAGAGACCGAAACGCTCGACGAGGCCGAGGCTGCCGACGGGCGCACCATCGTGGTCTCCGCCACGCGCACGCCCATCACCATCGACGAGGCCCCTGCCACCATTTCGGCGAAGACCGACGAGGAAATTGCCGACGAGCTGGCGACCGACATCAAGGATCTGGTGCGCTTCGAACCCGGTGTCAGCGTCCGCCGTCAGCCCGCGCGGTTCGGTGCGGCGCTCGGCAGCACCGGCCGCGCGGGCAACGAGGATTTCACCATTCGCGGCATCGGCGGCAACCGCGTGCTGATCCAGGTCGATGGCGTGCGCATGCCGATGGGCTTCAGCTTCGGCGCGCAAAGCGTGGGCCGGGGCGATTCGGTCGATATCGGGCTGGTCAAATCGGTCGAGATCCTGCGCGGTCCGGCCTCCGCGCTCTACGGCAGCGACGGCCTGGCGGGTGCGATCAGCTTCACGCTGAGCGACCCCGAGGACATGTTGAAGGGCCAGTCGGTCGCCGGGCTGGTGCGTGGCCAATATGCCAGCGCCGATAACGAATTTGCCGAAACCGCGATCCTGGCTGGACGCAGCGGCGAGCTCTCGGCCATGATCGCCTATACGCGGCGCGATTTTCAGGAGCTGGAGAACCGCGGCACTAACGATGTGCTCGGGGCCAATCGGACCACGCCCAATCCGCAGGATGGGCACAGCAATGCCGCCACCGCGCGGCTGGTCTGGGATCCCGCCGGTGGCCACAAGGTCCGGCTGACCGGCGAATATCTCGACAACCGCATGGTCACCGATCTGCTCTCGGGCCGCTCGGCGAGCGTCGACAATCTGGTGGCGCGCGACAGCGGCAAGCGCTGGCGGGTAGCGGGCGACTGGATCTGGGAAGGCACCGGCACGCTCGAGATGGCGCGGGCCAGCCTGTACTGGCAATCGGCCAAGGACCGCCAGTTCACGCAGGAAGACCGCACGCCGCTGGCCGATCGCACCCGGCTCAACACCTTCGACAACCGCGTCTATGGCCTGTCCGCCGAAGCGCGCGCAGGCTTGGTCACCGGGCCCTTGAGCCACAAGCTGGTCTTTGGCGGCGATGCGAGCTCTACCCGGCAGCAGGGGCTGCGCGACGGCACCGTGCCGCCAGCGGGCGAGCGCTTCCCGTCCTCCGCCTTTCCGGTGACCGATTACACGCTCGCCGGTCTGTTCATCGGCGACGAGATCAGCATGGGGCCACTCACCCTGTTCCCTGCGCTGCGGTTCGATCATTACAAGCTCTCACCCCAGAACGATCCGCTGCTCCCGGCGACCTTCGTCACCACTGGCCAGTCGGGCAGCCGGCTGAGCCCCAAAATGGGTGCGGTGCTGAAGCTGAACAGCGAGGTGCGGCTGTTTGCCAATTATGCCCAGGGCTTCCGCGCCCCCGAGCCCTCTCAGGTCAACCAGTTCTTCGAGAATCTGGCACAAGGCTATACTTCGCGCCCCAATCCCGATCTGGGGCCGGAGCGCAGCGAGAGCATCGAAGGCGGCATCCGCTTTACCAGCGAAGCCGTGAGCCTCAGCGCCACCGCGTTCAGCGCGCGCTACAAGGACTTCATCAGCCAGGAGGTCGTGGGTGGCGGCTTCACGCCGAATAATCCCGCGATCTTCCAGTTCATCAATCTCGACCGGGTAAAGGTCGAAGGCGCCGAGGCGCGGCTCGAACTGCGCGACAAGGGCGGCCTCAACGGGCAGCTGTCCCTGTCCTACGCCAAGGGTGACGTCATCGATCCGCAGGCGAACACCCGCATGCCGCTCGCCACGGTCGATCCCTTGAAGCTGGTCGCGGGAATCGGCTGGCGCGACCCGCAGGGCCGGTTCGGCGGGCAGCTGATCGCCACGCACAGCGCGCGAAAGTCCGAGGCGCGCAGTGCGGGCGTGTGCACCCCGTCGTGCTTCCGGCCCGAGGCGTTCACCATCCTCGACGCGACGGCCTTCGTCGCGCTGGGCCCGGTGACGCTGCGCGCGGGCCTGTTCAACCTCACCAACGCCAAATACGCCTGGTGGTCCGATGTGCGCGGCCTCGCCAGCAACACCACCATCGCCGATGCCTTTACCCAGCCGGGCCGCAACGGCAGTGTCTCGTTGACTTATCGCTTCTGATTCGCAATACCGTTATCAATCAAAACAGGGGTCTCGACCATGCACAGAAAGATCGTCTCGCTTGCCGCCGCCAGCCTGTTCGCGCTGGCTTCCACGGCCGCGCTTGCCCATCCGCCGATTGCCGAACGACCCGCGCAGGAAGAGGCTGCCGCGTTCGAAGCCGATCGTGCCGACATTCTGGCGATGGCGGGCAATTTCAAGGTGCGCTTCGACATGCAGGAAGCGACGCCCTGGCAGAGCGGCTACGCCCCGCTCGACCGCAAGATTTCGGGCGGGCACGAAGTCGTGCGCGTGATCGAGGATAGCGGCCGCCGCATCGTGCTGCAGCATATCCTGGTCAGCGAGATCGACGGCAAGCCGCATATCACCAAGCACTGGCGGCAGGACTGGGAATACGAGCCCGCCCGGGTGCTGGTCTATTCGGACCGCAATGCCTGGACCTGGGAGGACGTGCCCGAGAAGATGCGCCGCGGCCGCTGGTCGCAGACCGTCTGGCAGGTCGACGACAGCCCGCGCTATGCCGGCTGGGGCCAGTTCGAGCAGCAGGGCGGCCTTCGCCGTTGGCGTTCCAACTGGACCTGGCGACCGCTCGCCCGGCGCGATGCGGTGCGCAATCCCGTGTACGACCGCTATTATGCGATCAATCGCCACCAGCCCACCCCCGATGGCTGGGTCCACTGGCAGGACAATATCAAGATGGGCATGAAGGACGGCCGCCTGCAGCCGATCGTCCAGGAATATGTGCTCAATACCTATACCAAGTTCGACGGCTATAACGTCAAGGCCGCAGACGATTACTGGGCCGCCACCAAGGGCTATTGGGCTGCGGTCCGCGCCGGGTGGGACAAGGTGGCGGCGACCAAGGGCGGCATTGCCATCCAGGAGGAAGCGCAGGCCGGCACCATCATCAGCGCGCGGTTGCTGACCATCGCCGACGAGATTGTCGAGGGCAAGCTGACCGAGGCTAAGGGCACAGCCGAAGCGCTCAAGCTCATCGACGACCATACCCGGATGACGGGCGCGAAGCAGGTCGCAAGCGCCGGTCGCTAAGCGTCGGCGCCCCGCCCCCTGTTGGGGCGCCGATACTCCCCTGCCCCGCCGACTGGACACGGCGGGGCGGGGGATATTGCGTTCAGTGGTCGTGCTGCGCCAGGGCTTCCAGCACGTCTTCCAGTCGTGCCGGATCGCCCATCGCGACGACGCGCCCGTCGCTGCCCTTGTGCAGCGGATCGCCGTTCCAGTCGCACATATGCCCGCCCGCGCCCTCGACCACGGGGACGAGCGCGGCGAAATCGTGCAGTTTCAGGCCGCTTTCGCAGACCAGATCGACCGAGCCCTGCGCGACCAGCGCGTAATTATAGCAATCGCCGCCCCAGATCAGCCGCCGGGTGTCGCACTGCTTGGCGAGCGCCATGAAATGCATCGCGTCATGATCGCTGAACAGGTGCGGGCTGGTGGTGGCGAGCACGGCATCGCCGATCTCGGGGCAGAGACGCGCCTTGACCGGCCTGCCGTTGAACGTCGTGCCGCGCCCGGTCGCGCCCACCCAGCGCTCGCGCCCGATCGGCTGGTCGATCACGCCGAGCACCGGCCATTCGTCCGAAATCAGCGCGATCAGGGTGCCGAAGATCGGGCGGCCGGCGATGAAGCTCGTCGTTCCGTCGATCGGGTCGAGCACCCAGACGCGCCCCGTCGTTCCGGGTTTCTCGCCATATTCCTCGCCGATCACACCGTCGCGCGGAGCCTCGGCATCGAGGATCGCGCGCATCGCGGCTTCGGCGGCGCGATCGGCCTCGGTCACCGGCGAGGCATCGGCCTTGCGATCGGTGGTGAAATCGGCGCGGTAAAAGGGGCGGATCGCCTCCCCCGCCGCATCGGCGAGCCGCTGCGCGAGCTCGATGTCCTTGCTGTGTATCATGATGGTCTAGCTAGGGGCTGGCGGGCAGCTTGGCCAGAGGCGATGGCGTCAGAACAGGCCGAGCGCCGCAACCTCGGCGTCGGACAGCAGGATTCCGAATTCGTCCGCCAGCAAGGCGCGCATCGCGGCCGTACCGGCAATCGGCATCCGCTCGCTCTCCGCCCCGCGCTGGACGCTGAACTGGTCGTTGGTGATCGACTTGAGCCCGTCGCGCGTCACCTGGCTGACCAGCACGTTGCGGATGAAGCGCGATTCGGGCGAGGTCGCGGTCCAGTGGTTCGACATGGCCAGATCGGCAGGCTGGGCAAGCTCGTCGGTGAAGCTGTATTGCGGGCGGACCTCGCCGCCGAAATGCCGTTCGAGCATCCAGCCGAATGCGTCATCATGGCGCAGCCGGTGGACCGAACCGTCATTGCCCGCCGCCTCCGCGCCATCGGCCAGACGCATCGCGGGCACATGCCCGCCGCCAAAGCCCGCATCGGCGAGCCAGCGTTCACCCTCCAGCCACACGGCCAGTACGATGTGCGTGCGCGGCGGCACCGGGTCGCCCGGCTGCTGGCGGAACCAGACGCGGGCGAGCAGCGGATCGACTCGGAAGCCCAGCGCTTCGAGCCCGCGCTGGAACAGCGGGTTGAGCTCGAAGCAATAGCCGCCGCGCGTGCCGGAGAGCAGCTTGGCAGCAATCGCCTCGGGCGCGATATCCACCCCGCGCCCGAGCCGCGCATCGAGCGCATCATAGGGAATGGCGAGCCGCTGCGCCCAGAGCAACGCATCGAGCCCGGCGAGATCGGCCGCTGGCCGCTGCGCCAGCCCCAGCCGCGCGAGATACCGGCCGAGAAAGTCGCTCAATGCGCGCCGCCCGGCTGATCGGGCACGGCCACGCGCAGCGGCTGGCCATCGGGAACCACCCAGCTCGAAACCGCGCGCAGGCCCTGTGGCCCCGCCCTGCCCCAATGCACCGTGCCCGGCGCGATGCGCACGCCCTGACCGGGCATCAGCGTCATTTCGCCGAGCCCTTCGCGCACGATCACCGTGCTGCCGCCCAAAATGTAGAGAAACTCCTCGCCATGGTGATAATGGCGTGGGATCGGGGCATTGGCGGGAATGTTCAGATCGCCCATGACGAGATGATGCCCCGGCGCGGCCTGGATCGGCCCGGACAAGACCTCGGTTATGCCGGGGGCGGACTGATAGACCGCGACACCCTGAGAACCGGGAGAAGCGCAAGCGCCGAGCCCCGCTGCCAGCGCGATCAGCACGGGCAGGCTCGGGCGCATCGGCCGATCAGTCGAACAGGCTGGAGACCGAGCTTTCGTCGGCGATGCGGCGGATCGCCTCGCCGATCAGCGCCGCCATCGGCAGGCTGCGGATACGGCTCGATTCGGTAACCGCCTCGGTCGCCTGGATCGAATCGGTGATCACCAGCTCTTTCAACGAGCTGTTGTTGACGCGTGCCACGGCGCCGCCCGAGAGCACGCCGTGCGTCACATAGCTGACCACGTCGACCGCGCCCGCATCCTTGAGCGCCTGGGCCGCGTTGCACAGGGTGCCGCCCGAGTCGACGATATCATCGATCAGGATGCAGAAGCGCCCCTCGACATTGCCGATGATGTTCATCACTTCCGATTCGCCCGGGCGCTCGCGGCGCTTGTCGACGATCGCCAGCGGCGCGTTGTCGAGGCGCTTGGCGAGCGCACGCGCGCGCACCACGCCGCCCACGTCGGGCGAGACGACCATCAGCTTGTGCTCGCCGAACCGCGCCTGGATGTCCGCCGCCATCACCGGCGCGGCATAGAGGTTGTCGGTGGGGATATCGAAAAAGCCCTGGATTTGCCCGGCGTGGAGATCGACCGACAGCACGCGGTCGGCGCCTGCCACGGTGATCAGGTTGGCGACCAGCTTGGCCGAGATCGGCGTGCGCGGCCCCGGCTTGCGGTCTTGCCGGGCATAGCCGAAATAGGGGATCACCGCGGTGATGCGCCGCGCCGAAGCCCGTTTCAGCGCATCGATGCAGATCAGCAGTTCCATCAGATTGTCGTTGGCGGGATAGCCGGTCGACTGGATGACGAACACATCCTCGCCGCGCACATTCTCGTGAATCTCGACGAAGATTTCCTCGTCGGCAAAGCGGCGCACGCTGGCATCGGTCAGCGGCATTTCCAGATAGGCGGCGATGGAACGCGCCAGCGGCAGATTGCTGTTGCCGGAAAGGATTTTCATGTGGCTTCCCCGTTGCCTTGATCGCGCCCGCCTTAGCCAGATGGTCCGCAAACCGGAAGATGAAACTTTGATGAAATGCAGGCGGCGGCTCGCCCCTTCCCATCAAAAGCTGTTGCCGCTCCCCTGGCCAGCCCCTATCCCGCAGCCATGACCGACCGGCTTATCATCACGCTTGTCCAGTGCGGGCAGACCATGGGCGATCTGGCCCGCAATGCCGATGCGATGCTGCAGGCGCGCGCCGAGGCGCAGGATTGCGACCTGATCGTCTTCCCCGAATTGCAGCTGATCGGCTATCCGCCCGAAGACCTGGTGCTGAAACCCGCGCTGATTGCGCGCGCGCAGGCGGAGCTGGAGCGGATGGCGGCGGCGACGGCCGATGGCGGCCCGGCAATGCTGGTGGGCAGCGTCTTCCAGTGCGAGGGCGCGCTGTACAACGGAATCGCGCTGCTCGACGGCGGGCAGATCGCGGCGGTGCGCTTGAAGCACGAACTGCCCAATTACGGCACGTTCGACGAGAAACGCCTGTTCGCCTCGGCCCCGCTGCAATCGCCGGTGCCCTTTCGCGGCGTGCTGCTGGGCCTGCCGCTGTGCGAGGACATCTGGTTCCCCAGGGTGTGTGGCCATCTGAAAGCCATGGGCGCCGAGCTGCTGATCGCGCCGCATGGCAGCCCGTACGAGATCGAGAAGGACGACCGCCGCCTGCACAATGTCGCCCGCGCTCGCGTCGCCGAGACCGGGCTGCCGCTGGTGTTCCTCAACCGTATCGGCGGGCAGGACGAGCTCGTGTTCGATGGCGCGTCGTTCGTGCTCAACGCCGATGGGTCGCTGGCCCATCAGCTGCCCGACTGGGAGGCCGCGACGGTGCGCACCGAATGGACGCGCACGCAGAGCGGCTGGCATTGCGCGCCGGGCGAAATCCATGCGCTCGATCCGTTCCCGCAGGATGTCTATCACGCGATGATCGTGGGCTTGCGCGATTACGTGAATTCCAATGGCTTTCCCGGCGTGGTGCTGGGCCTGTCAGGCGGCGTCGACAGCGCGCTGTCTGCCGCCGTCGCGGTCGATGCACTGGGCGCGGACCGCGTCTGGTGCGTGATGCTGCCCAGCCGTTATACGAGCCAGGAGAGCCTCGACGATGCCGCCGAATGCGCACGGCTGCTCGGCTGTCGGCTCGACACGATCGGAATCGCGCCGGCGGTCGATGCCTTCGATGCGATGCTCGCCCCCAGCTTTGCCGGGCGCGATCCCGACCTCGCCGAAGAGAATATCCAGTCGCGCATCCGCGCGGTCACGCTGATGGGGCTGAGCAACAAGTTCGGCCCGATGCTGCTCACCACCGGCAACAAGAGCGAGATGAGCGTCGGCTATGCCACCATCTATGGCGACATGTCGGGCGGTTATAATGTGCTGAAAGACGCGTACAAGCTGACGGTGTTCGACCTGTCGCGCTGGCGCAACGCCAACAAGCCGCCGCTGGGCCTTGGCCCCGATGGCCCGGTCATGCCCGAAAGCGTCATCACCAAGCCGCCGAGCGCCGAACTGCGCCCCGACCAGCGCGACGACGACAGCCTGCCGCCCTATGAAATCCTCGACCCGATCCTGCACGGCCTGGTCGAGGAGGAACTGAGCGTCGCCGAGATCGTCGCGCGCGGCTTTGACGAGGCGACCGTCGCGCGGATCGAACGATTGCTCTACCTCGCCGAATACAAGCGCCGCCAGGCCCCGCCGGGGGTGAAGCTGGGCATCCGCAATTTCGGCCGCGACCGGCGTTATCCGATCACCAACCGGTTCCGGACGGCGTAGACGGACACAACAATTCTGGCTATAATTCTGGCCAGAACCCTGTCCGGATATCTTGCCATGCGCCACGTTCCCGTTTCCAAGTTCAAGGATAACGCCTCCGACTATATCGCCGCAGCAGAACGCGGCGAGGAGATCATCATCACGCGCCATGGTCAGCCGGCTGCCCGCCTCACCGCAGCCGCCCCCGGTTTCGACATGGCCAGGCGGATCGAGGCCTGGGAAGGACTGGCGAAACTGCGCGCCGAATTACGCGCTCAAGGCAAGACCGCGACGGTCGAGGAAATGATCGCCTGGAAAAACGAAGGAAGGCCATGAGGCGCTTCGTGATCGATGCGTCGGCGGCTGGCCCTTTGGTTCTCCCCGACGAAGCGCAAAACACGAACCCCGCCACATTGGACCTGATTCTCCACGCAGCGCTGGTGGCACCGCTGCACTGGCGCTTCGAAATCTCGAACCTCTTGCTCGTCGCGCAACGACGCGGCCGGATCAATGATGCGCAGAGGTTCACGGCGGTCGAAAGACTGGAGCAGATGGACGTGGCCATCGATGCCTTTTCGGGCGAACAGGCATGGCTGGCGAGCTTCGACATCGCCGCGGCCGATGGTCTGACCGTCTATGACGCCGCCTATATCGAACTCGCTCGCCGCCTGGGCTGCGGACTTTTGACATATGATCGCGCCTTGGCCAAAGCCGCCCGAGCCCGAGGAATCGAGACACCCGAATTATGACCATCACCCGTTTCGCCCCGTCCCCCACCGGGCATCTGCATATCGGCAATATCCGCACCGCGCTGCACAACTGGATGTGGGCGAAGAAGACCGCCGGGCGCTTCATCCTGCGCATCGACGATACCGATGCCGAGCGCAGCCGCGAGGAATATGTCACCGGCATCCGCGCCGATCTTGCCTGGCTGGGGCTCTCGCCCGATGCCGAATATCGCCAGTCGGATCGGACGGCGCTCTACGAGACGGCGTTCGAGCGGCTGCGCGACGCGGGTCGGGTCTATCCGTGCTACGAGACCGCGCAGGAGCTCGACCTCAAGCGCAAGATCGCGCTGGGGCGCGGCCTGCCGCCGGTCTATGACCGCGCCGCGCTGAACCTGAGCGACGCCGAGCGTGCCGATCTGGAAGCGCAGGGGCTGCGCCCGCACTGGCGCTTCCGGCTCGACCATGACGAGCCGATCGCCTGGGACGACCTGATCCGCGGGCCGCAGAAATTCGAAGCGGCCAGCCTGTCCGATCCCGTCATCCGCCGCGCCGATGGCAGCTGGCTCTACATGCTGCCTTCTGCGATCGACGATGTCGAGATGAAGGTCACGCATGTCGTGCGCGGAGAGGACCATGTGTCGAACACCGCCGTCCAGCTGCAGATGTTCACCGCCTTGGGCAGCGCGCCGCCGCGCTTCGCGCACGAGGCGCTGCTGACCGGCGCGGAGGGCAAGCTCTCCAAGCGGCTCGGCTCGCTGGGCGTGAACGAGCTGCGCGACAAGCACATATTGCCCCAGGCGATCGTCGCGCTGCTCGCGCGGCTGGGCACCTCGGACCCGGTCGAGCCGCTGCATGATCGCGCCGCGCTGCTCGAGACGTTCGATTTCGCGCGCTTCGGCCGCGCGCCCGCGCGCTTTGCCGAGGAGGATCTCGAGCGGATCAACCGCCAGCTCGTCCACAGCGCCGATCGTGCACTGGTCGCCGACCAGCTCCCGCCGGAGATCGACGAGGCGATCTGGCATGCGATTCGCCCCAATATCGCGCATCTGGGCGAGGTCGGCGATTACTGGCGAATCATCACCGGGCCGGTCGATGCGCCCGCGCCCGAGCCGGAGGACGCTGCCTATCTCGCCGAGGCGCGCAGCGTTCTGGAAGGTCTTGAATTCGGCCCCACGGTCTGGAAGGACTGGACCGAGGCCTTGAAAGCGAGCACCGGACGCAAGGGCAAGACGCTGTTCCTGCCGCTGCGCCGCGCGCTCACCGGTATGGACCATGGCCCCGACATGGCGGAGCTGCTTCCGCTGATCGGGAAGGGTCGGGCGCTGGAGCGTCTGGGGGGTTAATCGCTGACCCATTCTCCGGCGAAAGCCGGAGAACCGGAAGCAGAAGCCCAATCAGCTGCGCAGCAGCTCGTTGATGCCGGTCTTGGAGCGGGTCTGCGCGTCGACGGTCTTGACGATCACCGCGCAATAGAGCGAGGGACCGGGCGTGCCATCGGGCAGCGGCTTGCCGGGCAGCGCGCCGGGCACGACCACCGCATAGGGCGGCACCTTGCCGTAATGCACCTCGCCGGTGGCGCGGTCGACGATCTTGGTCGACGCGCCCAGATAGACGCCCATCGAGAGCACCGCGCCCTCGCCGACGATCACGCCCTCGGCCACTTCCGAGCGCGCGCCGATGAAGCAATTGTCCTCGATGATCACCGGCCCGGCCTGGAGCGGTTCGAGCACGCCGCCGATGCCGACGCCGCCCGAGATGTGCACGTTGCGGCCGATCTGCGCGCAGCTGCCCACGGTGGCCCAGGTATCGACCATCGTGCCTTCACCGACATGCGCGCCGATATTGACGAAGCTGGGCATCAGCACCGCGTCCCTGGCGATGAACGCGCCGCGCCGCGCAACCGCGCCGGGGACGGCACGGAACCCGGCGGCCTTGAACTCGTCCGCGCTCCAGCCGTCGAACTTGCTCGGCACCTTGTCCCACCAGCTCGCGCCGCCCGGCGCGCCGCTGATCAGCTCCATCGGGTTGAGGCGGAACGAGAGCAGCACAGCCTTCTTGAGCCACTGGTTGACCTGCCAGCCGCCCTGACCATCGGGCTCGGCGACGCGCGCCGCGCCGCTGTCGAGCAGGTTCAGCGCTTCGAGAACGTCGGTGCGCACGGGGCTGTCGGCGCCGGTGTCGAGAGTGTCGCGGCCATCCCAGGCGGCTTCGATCCGGGCTTGCAGGGTATCAGTCATGCAGAAGTCTCCTCGGTCAGCGCCGCGAGCCACTCGCCCAGCGCGGTAATTTCATGGTCGATATAGCTGTGATCGTGCTCGTGATTGCCGCCATCCGAGCCGTTGTTCATCCACACCGTGGTCATGCCCAGCTGCTTGGCGGGCCTGAGGTTGCGCGCCAGATCATCGACGAACAGGGCCGATACAGGATCGATGTCGAGCGCGGCGACCAGGCTTGCATAGGCGGCGGCATCGGGCTTGGGCCGGTACTGCGTCGCGTGGATGTCGTGGATCGCCTCGAACTGGTCCACCAGACCCAGCCGGTCGAGCACGCGCGACGCATATTTGACATCGCCATTGGTGAAGATGAGCTTGCGCCCCGGCAGCCGCGACAGGCCCTGCGCGGTGATCGAACAGGGCGAAACGCGGCCCATGTCGATATCGTGCACATAATCGAGGAAATGGTGCGGATCGACGCCATGGTCGAGCATCAAGCCGGCCAGCGTCGTGCCGTGCCGGTAATAATAATCCTTCTGGATGCGCCGCGCCTCAGCCAGATCGACCTGCATCAGGTCGGACACATATTGCCCCATCCGCTCGTCAATCAGCGCGAACAGGTCGGTCTCCGCCGGGTAGAGCGTGTTATCGAGATCGAAGATCCAGGTGCGGACGTGATCGAAGGGCGGGCGCATGATGGCCAAAGCGCCTAGACCGGCTGGGACGTATCGGCAAGCCGCCATTCGGCCTGCACGGACGGATCGGATTCGCTCGCTGCCCGGTTGGCGCGTTCCGCCATCGCCCGCGCCGGATCGAGCCGCCCCAGTGCCCAGACCGCCGCGCCGCGCACCACCGGGTCGGCATCATCGAGCAGCGCGGTGACCGGCGCGACCAGCGCCGCATCGCCGCTATTGCCCGCCGCGACAGCCGCATTGCGTACCATCCGCCCGCGCCCGCTGCGCTTGATCGGCGAGCCCGAGAACAGCGCGCGGAAACCGGCATCGTCGAGTGCCAGCAGATCGGCGAGCGACGGCGCAACCAGCTCGGCGCGCGGCAGGAAGGCCCGGTTGCGGTGCGCGGCATCGGCGAACTTGTTCCACGGGCAGACCGCGAGGCAATCGTCGCAGCCGTACACATGGTTGCCGATGCCTTCGCGCAGCTCGAGCGGAATCGGCCCGGCATGCTCGATCGTCAGATACGAGATGCAGCGACGGGCATCGAGCCGATAGGGCGCCGGAAACGCATCGGTCGGGCACACCGTCTGGCAGGCGGTGCACGATCCGCAGCGGTCGCGCCCCGCGCCGCTGGGCGCGAGATCGAGCGTGGTATAGATCGCGCCGAGGAACAGCCAGCTGCCATGGCTGCGGCTGACCAGGTTGGTATGCTTGCCCTGCCAGCCGAGGCCCGCGGCCATCGCGAGCGGCTTTTCCATCACCGGCGCGGTATCGACGAACACCTTCACTTGAACGTCATCCGCCTGCTCGACGATCCAGCGCGCCAGCGCCTTGAGCGCGGACTTGACCGTCTTGTGATAGTCGCCGCCTTGCGCATAGACCGAGATGCGCGCGCGATCGGGATGCTCGGCCAGCGCGAACGGATCGCGTCCCGGCGCATAGCTCATCCCTAGCATGATCACCGAGCGCACATCGCTCCACAGCACCTTCGGCTCGGCGCGCTGGTCGGCGCGTCCTTCCATCCACAGCATGTCGCCATGGCATCCACCCTCGAGCCATTGCTGGAAGCGCGCGGCATTCTCGGGGCCGAGCGTCGCGGGCGCAAAGCCGCAATCGGCAAAGCCCAGCTTCGCCGCTTCCGCCGCTATTTCCGCCTCAAGGTTTCGCTTGCCGCTCGCCATGCTCATCCGCTACCCGATTGGCGGGCCGCAACCAAGTGCGACGGCCCGCCGGAGAGACGCTTGAGCAAGGATCGCCCGTGACCGCCAACGCCATCGAAGCGCATGGCCTCGTCAAAATTTTCGGGCGGCAGCGCGCGGTGGACGGGGTGGACCTTACCGTCCCCGCCGGCAGCATCTTCGGCATTCTCGGCCCCAATGGCGCGGGCAAGACCACGACGCTGCGCATGCTGCTGGGCATTGTCGATCCCGACGAAGGGACGCGCACCCTGCTCGGCACCGATCATCCGCTCGATGTCGCGCGGCGGGTCGGCTATCTGCCCGAGGAGCGCGGGCTCTACCCGTCGATGAAGGCCTATGATGCCATAGCCTTCATGGGCGCACTGCGCGGGTTGCCGCTCGCCGAAGGGCGCAAGCGCGGCCGCGCGATGCTCGAGGAACATGGCCTGGGCAAGGCGGCGGACAAGGAGGTGCGCACGCTCTCCAAGGGCATGGCGCAGACGGTGCAACTGCTCGGCACCCTGGTGCACGAGCCCGAGCTGATCGTGCTCGACGAGCCGTTTTCCGGGCTCGACGCGCTCAACCAGGCCAAGCTCGAACGGATGATTCGCGCCCAGGCGGCGCGCGGCGTCACCGTGATCTTTTCCACCCATGTCATCGCGCATGCCGAGCGGCTGTGCGAGCGGATCGCGATCATCGCGGGCGGCAAGGTGCCCTTTGCCGGTTCCGTGTCCGAGGCGCGCGACCGGCTGCGCCCGCAGGTGCGGCTGGAGACGCGCGCGCTCGAAGGACCCTGGCGCGCGGCGCTGCCTGCCGATGCGGTTCCCGAGGGGCATTTCTGGCATTTCACCTTGCCCGAGACCGGGGTCGAGCCGCTGCTGCGCGCGCTGATCGAGGGCGAGGCCGGCATCCAGTCGCTGTCGATCGAGCGGCCCGGGCTGCACGATGCCTTTGTCGCCATCGCCGGGGCCGATGCCGCACGCCAGCTCGAGGAAGACCAGCAGCAGGAGAGCGCCGATGCCTGAATTGCTCCGCGCCTCCTGGGTGATCGCCCGGCGCGACTTTGCCGCGATCATCTTTTCCAAGGCGTTCTTCTTCTTCCTCCTGGGCCCGATCTTCCCGCTCGCGATCGGCATCGCGGCGGGCAGCATCGGCGGGCAGGTCGCGCGCGATATCGACAAGAACAGCTTCGCGCTGGTGATGGATGCGGCCGATAGCGCCGCTGCGCTCAAGGCGCGCGCAAGCCTGGCGAAGCAGCTGGGCGAACAGCGCGTGCCGGTGCTGGTCGCGGTGCAGACCGACGCTCCCGACAGCGTGATCAGATCGGGCGAGGATACGCGCTATCTGGGCGTGCTCACCGGGAGCCTGGCCGAGCCGAGGCTGATCGGCACGAAGGACGAGGTAGAGCGGTGGAAAGGCCCGCTCGAGCTGCTGGTCGAGCGCGCGCGCGAAGGCGATAGCGCCGCCCCGGCGCGGATCGCGACGCGGCTGGTGACCGAAAGCAGCGGCTCGGTTGAACAGGGCCGGCTGGTCACCGCGCAGGTCGGCCAGGCGTTGCTGGTGCTGCTGACCATGCTGCTCGCTGGCATGGTGCTGTCCAATCTGGTCGAGGAAAAGACCAACAAGATCATCGAGATTCTTGCCGCGGCAGTGCCGATCGACGCGATCTTCCTGGGCAAGCTGTTCGCGATGCTGGGCATGGCGATGATCGGCATTGCCTGCTGGACCTCGCTCGCGCTCGTCGCGATCCTGCTCGCGGCCAATGGCCTGCCGCCATTGCCGATGCCCGCGATCGGCTGGCCCGCTTTCCTGGCTTTGGGCGTCGCCTATTTCGCCATGGCCTATCTGCTGCTCGGCTCGCTGTTCCTCGGCATCGGATCGATGGCGAGCACGGTGCGCGAGGTACAGACATTGTCGATGCCCGCGACCATGGGCCAGCTGGTGTTCTTCTTCCTCGCCTCGTTCTCGGTCACCCGGCTGGGCGAGCCGATCGAGCTGGTCGCGGCGATCTTTCCGTTCAGCTCGCCCTTCGCCATGCTGGCGCGCGCAGCGCAGCAGGACGTGCTGTGGCAGCATCTGCTGGCATTGGGCTGGCAGGCCTTCTGGGTACTGCTGCTGATCCGCTTCGGGGCAAAGCTGTTCCGCCGCAACGTGCTCAAATCGGGCGGCGGCAAGCGCGGGCTGATCGCAGGGATGTTCGCGCGCAACTGACGCAAAAAGGGCCGCGACGGCATCCCGGCGCGGCCCCTTTGCTGACTGCTGGCCAAATCAGTACATGTGCTGGCCGCCGTTGATCGACAGCGTCGATCCGGTGATGAACGCGGCTTCCTCGGCGGTCAGGAACACCACGCCGCGCGCGATTTCCTCGGCCTGGCCAAGCCGTCCGACCGGGATCTGCGCGACGATCTTGTCCATCACGTTCTGGGGAATGGTCGAGAGCATTTCGGTTGCGATATAGCCCGGCGCGATCGCGTTCGCGGTGACGCCATATTTCGCGCCTTCCATCGCCAGCGACTTGGTGAAGCCGTGGATGCCCGACTTGGCGGCGGCATAGTTGACCTGGCCGATCTGCCCGCCCTGGCCGTTGACCGAGCCGATATTGACGATGCGACCCCAGCCACGCGTGCGCATGCCGGGGAAGCACGCCTTGGCCATGTTGAAACAGCCGGACAGGTCGACGCGAATCACTTCGTCCCACTGTTCCCAGGTCATCTTCATCATCGTGGCATCACGGGTGATGCCGGCGTTGTTGACCAGGATGTCGACCGGGCCATGATCCGCCTCGATCCTGGCGACCGCGTCCATGCTCTGCTGGTGATCGCCCACATCCCATTTCTGCACCGCGATTCCGGTGCGATCGGAAAAGGCCTTTGCCGCCTCGTCATTGCCACCATAGCTGGCGATGACATGCGCGCCAGCATCCTTGAGCGCCAGGCTGATCGCCTCGCCAATGCCGCGCGTCCCGCCAGTCACGATTGCGATTCGGCCCATCTTCATCCTCCTCCTTGCCCGGAAATCGGTGCATTCGCGGCCACACTAGGAAGGCGTCGCGCGCAAGACAAGTTGACGCGGACGGGAAGTGTTGGGGCTTTTATCGTCATTCCCGCGAACGCGGGAATGACGCTTTGCGCTCGCTGGTTCATGTGAAAGCGGGACCCCCGCCTTCGCGGGGGTGACGAGAAATGGGGAGGAAGGCCGAACGCAAAAAGGGCGGCACCTTGCGGCACCGCCCCCTTGGTTCGACGATCGATCCCGCCGTTACTTGGTGCGCAGGCGCACAGGCAGGAACTGCGGCTGGCCGGTGCGGCGCTGGACGCGCAGCAGCACCGCCTCGCGATTGGCCGAACGTGCCTCGGCGATCACGCGGTCGACCTCGGCCGAGGTGGCGACCGGGCGGTTGTTGATCGAGAGGATCACGTCGCCCCGGCGAATGCCCTTGGTAGCGGCATCGCCCGACGGATCGACCGCCGCGACGACCACGCCCTTGAGCTCGGGCGGCACGCCGATTTGGCGCGCGATCTGCGGGGTCAGTTCGGTCACAGCCATGCCCAGCGCCTGGCGGGTGGCGGTTTCGCTGTCCTGTTCGTCCTGGTCGGAGAAGTCTTCCGCCGCTTCGGGGTTGAAGGTCTGCGCGGCGAGCTCTTCCTCGCTCGGACGGCGGCCCACGGTGGCGTTGAGCGTCAGCCGCTCGCCATTGCGGATGACGACGACGGGGATGCGCTTGCCCGGCGCGGTGTTGGCGACGATGAACGACAGCGTCTGGTCGGGGGTAACATCCTTGCCATCGACCGAAACCACGACGTCGCCCGCCTTGATGCCAGCCTTTTCGGCGGCTTCGCCCGGCTCGACGCGCTGGACGAATTCGCCCCGGCGCTTGGGCAGGCCGAGCGATGCCGCAAGGTCATCGGTCAGCGGGTTGATGCCGATGCCCAGATAGCCACGCTCGATCGCCGAACCGCTGCGCAGCTTCTCGACGATCGGGGCTGCGACCTCTGCCGGAATCGCAAAGCCGATGCCGACGCTGCCGCCGGTGGGCGAGATGATGGCGTTGTTGATGCCGATGACATTGCCGTTGAGGTCGAACATCGGGCCGCCCGAATTGCCGCGGTTGATCGCGGCGTCGGTCTGCAGATAGCGGTCATAGGCGCCGCCCTGGCCGGTGTTGCGATAGACCGCCGAGATGATGCCCGAGGTGACCGTGCCGCCGAGGCCGAACGGGTTGCCGATCGCGATGATCCAGTCGCCGACGCGGGTCTTGGTCGAATCGCCGAAGCGCACGAACGGGAAGGGCTTGGTGCCGCTGATCTTGAGCACCGCCAGATCGGACTGCGGATCGCGGCCGATCAGCCGGGCGGGATATTCGGTGCCGTCGGGCATGGTCACGGTGATCGATTCGACCGAGGCATTGCCTTCGGCGGCGATCACGTGGTTGTTGGTGACGACATAGCCATCGGCCGAGATGATGAAGCCCGATCCCAGCGACTGCGCCTCGCGCGTGCCGCCGCCACCGCCTTCGGGTGCGCCGAAAAGGCCGCCGAACGGGGTTCCGGCAAACGGGTTGTTGGGCACGCGCACGCGCTGGCGCGTCGAGATGTTGACCACCGCGGGCTGCAACTGCTCGGTCAGATCGGCAAAGCTCATCGGCGCGCCGGGACGGGGGGCTGCGGCGAGCATCGCGCTCTGGTCATTCTGCGCCACCTGCGCGCCCAGCGGCTGGCCCGTCGCCAGAACGATCGCGCTGCCACCCAGCAAAAGGGCCGACGTCACTGCATAGGCATATCGCACGTACAAATCCTCTTCATCTACAAGAAGCGACCATCGGCGTGCCCCAGAACGCCGGAAAACCGGCACACGCCATGGCAATATTCGGTTTGCAATCCGCGCCTGAACGCAGATTGAATGATGGGCGCGGATTCACGCGCCCAGGCTCTTATCGGTTCCCCCGACCCTGAAATTCCCGCAGATATTCGTTGTTCGGCGACAGGATGATCGAGGTTTCGCCCGATCCTCCCAGGAACGTCCGCTCATAGCTCTGCATCGCGCGGTAGAATTCATAGAAGGACGCATCCTTGCCGAAGCTGTTGGCGTAGGTACGCGATGCGGATGCATCGGCCTCGGCCCGGATGATCTGGGCGTTCTTCTGGCCCTGCGCCGTGATCGTGCGCGCTTCCTGCTCGCGTGCGGTGCGCATGCGCTGGAACGCGCTCTGCAGCGGCGTGCCCTGCGGCAGGTCGGCGCGCTTGATCTGCACGTCGACGATCTGCGCGCCGTATTGCGCCGCAATGCGATCAAGCCCAGCCTGGATGCGGTCCATGATGCCGCCGCGTTCGGGGCTCAGCAAGGCGGCGAACTGGCGCTTGCCGAGCTCGTTACGCAGCGCCGAACCCAGGATCGGGCGGAGCTCCGCCGCGACGCGCTCGACGCTTCCGGCCGAGACGTACATGCGCTCGGGATCGACGATGCGGAAGCGGGCATAGGCATCGACCTCTAGCCGCAGCTGGTCGGTGGAGAGCACCTGCTGCTGCTCCATCTCGACCGCGATCACGCGCTTGTCGACCCAGACGATCTGCTCGGCGAACGGAATGCGCGCGATCAGGCCCGCACCGGTCTTGCCGAATTCTTCATTGTCGCGATAGACGTTGAAGGTGCGCACCGGCTGGCCGAAGCGGACGATCACCGCCTGCTTGGTTTCGGGCACGATCGCGACCGAGCTGGCGATGACGATCAGCACCAGGGCGAGAAGGCCCAGCAGCAGCATGGGGCGTTGCATCAGGCCGTTCATCAGTTCGACCCTCCCTGCGCACGAGGAGCTTCGACGGTTGTGCTCTCCTGCATCTTCTTGCGCAGCTCGGGCAGCGGCAGATACGGGGTCACATTGCCCGGTTCGATGATCGTCTTGTCAAGCTTGGACAGCACCCGCTCCATGGTCTCGTAATACATGCGGCGACGCGTCACTTCGGGCGCGAGGCGATATTCCTCGTACACCTTGTCGAACGCGGCGGCCTCGCCCTGGGCAGCGGCGGTGAGCTGCTGCGCATAGGCGCGGGCCTCGTTGAGATAGGTCTGCGCTTCCTGCTGCGCGGCGGACACGGCCTTGAACGCCTCGTTCACCGCTTCGGGCGGGTCGGCCTTCTTGATCGCGACGCCCTGCACCTGGATGCCCGAACGGTAGCTGTCGAGCAGCTCCTTCATCCGCTGCTCGACCTTCTGCTCGACCTCGATGCGGCCGGGGCCGATGGCGTCGTCGAGCGTCACCTCGGCGACGCTGGCGCGCATCGCGGCCTCGGCGGCCTCGCGGATCGTCGCTTCGGGATCGGCGAGCTGGAACAGATAGAGCGTCGGGTCCTTGATCGTCCAGCGCACCGAATAGGCAAGGTCGACAAGGTTCTGGTCGCCGGTGAGGATCAGGTTTTCCTGCGTCCCCGCCGCCGGAATGTCGATCGTGCGGATGTTCTGCACGTCGACCGTCTCGAACGATTCGATCGGCGCGGGCAGGGTCAGCGCGATGCCGGGTTCGACCGTGCGCGAATAGCTGCCGAGGAAGGTGACGACGCCGCGCTCCTGCGGGCCGACGCGGTGGAAGCTCGACAGCACCAGCCAGGCGACGACGACCGCGCCGATCGCGATCGGCACATAGCTCTTGCCATTGGGACGCTTGGGCAGGCCGCCAAAGCCGCCGCCGCGGAAACCACCGCCGCCTCCGCCGCCCGGGCGACGCTTGAACAGGTCCTCGATATTGTTGGGCTTGCGGCCGCCGCTGCCGCCATTGCCGGAAGGCTGCCAGGGGTTGCGCGGACCGCCGCCGTTGGAACCGCCGCCGGTTCCGCCGCCATCGCTGCCACCCGAACCGGAATCGCCGGAGCCGCCCGAACCTCCCGATCCGCTGCCCCAGGGGCTGTTATTGGCCATCGTCAATATGCGGGGGAACCACCCGGTCAGTCTTGTCATAGGACCTTTATAGGTTGTGCCTTCGCAAAAAACAGGGGGTTCGTGCGCTTGTATTGTGCGTTGACCCGCATTTCGTCTAGGCGGGGCGGAGCGATCACGAGCAGAGCTGGCTCGGGGGCGCACACCGCTTCATGCGCGAGGAACTGATGGCAGAGCTGAACGAGATCGAGGCCGTAGCGGCAGGCGCCAGCGAAGGACGCGCCAGCGCGGTCAAGCTGCGCGATGGCGGCGTGGTATCGCTGGTGCTCGACGTGGCAGGGCTCGAGCCGCTTGCGCGCGACAGACTGGAGATTGCGGTCAAGGGCGCGCTGCTCAAGCTCGAGGGTGTGAGCAAGGTGCAGGTCGCGATGACCGCCGAGCGTCGCCCGCCCCGGCTGATCGTGGTGGGCTCTGGCAAGGGCGGGGTCGGCAAGTCGACCTTTTCGGCCAATCTCGCGGTCGCACTGCACCGTGCCGGGCGCAAGGTCGGGCTGGTCGATGCAGATATCTATGGTCCGTCGCAGCCGCGCCTGTTCGATTGCGAGGATGTGAAGCCCACCGCGCGCGACCAGAAGCTGGTGCCAGTGCCCAATGATTATGGCGTGCCGATCCTCTCTATGGGGCATCTGGTGCAGCCGGGCCAGGCGATCGCGTGGCGCGGGCCGATGGCGGGCAATGCGCTGGGCCAGCTGATCGACGCGCATTGGGGCGACGTGACCGACATCATCGTCGACCTGCCGCCGGGCACGGGCGACGTGCAGCTTTCCATGCTGCAGAAGCACAAGCCCGCCGGCGCGGTGATCGTCTCCACCCCGCAGGATCTGGCATTGATGGACGCGGTGCGCGCGATCAGCCTGTTCGAACAGGGCAGCGTTCCCATCATCGGGCTGATCGAGAACATGGCGGGCTATGTCTGCCCACATTGCGGCGAGCTGTCCGATCCGTTCGGCATCGGCGGCGCGGAAGCGGCGGCCAAGTCGATGAACCTGCCGTTTCTTGGCCGGGTGCCGCTCGACATGGCGATCCGCAAGTCATCGGACGCGGGCGTGCCGCCGGCCTCGGGCGAGGGGCTGATCGCCGATGCGTTCGGCAGCATCGCCGCGCGCATCTCGACCTGGATCGACAACCGCTTCGGTAAGGCGGGCTGAGCGACCATGGCGCTGATCACGCGGCGCGGGCTGCTGATCACGGCGGCGGCCGGGGCGGGATTGACCGTCGCCTGGGCACTTTGGCCGCGCCGCTATGACGATTCGCCCGGCTTTGCCGAAGGCGAGGCGGCGTTCGGCGCGTTCCTGCGCATCGCCACCAACGGCACGGTGATCGTCGGCAATCCGCATTGCGAAATGGGCCAGGGCGTGGGTACCGTGCTCGCGCAGATCGTGGCGGAAGAGCTGGGCGCGGACTGGCGCACGATCGCACTCGAACCCGCGCCGCCCGTTCCGGTCTTTGCCAACAACCGGCTGGCGAGCGAATGGATGCCACTGCTGATGCCGAGCGGATGGACGCTTCAGCCCGACGAGAACGACATCCTGATCCGCCGCTGGGCGGCGATGCACGATTTTGTCGTGACCGCGGGCGATACCGAGGTGATCGCGTACGAGCCGAGCTATCGTGCCGCAGCGGCGACCGCGCGCGCGATGCTGTGCCAGGCGGCGGCGGATCGCTGGGGTGCTGCGGTCGAGGAAACCGATACCCGCGACGGGTTCGTCGTCTGGGGCAACGAGAAGCTGCGCTTTGCCGAGCTGGCCGAAGAAGCGGTGGGCTATCCCGTGCCCAGCCCGGCGCCGTTGCGCACCACCCTGCCCGGCAATGTCCGCGCCGAACCGATCGGCGATGCGCCACCGTTCGCGCGGCTCGACCTGCCCGCCAAGGTCGATGGCAGCGCCAGCTTTGCGGGTGATGTGCGCCTGCCCGACATGGTCTATGCCGCGATCCGCCAGGGGCCGGTCGGCGCGGTGCGTCTCGAAAGCGTCAGCCGCAAGCCGGCGGACGGTGTCACCGGACTGATCGACGTGGTCCAGGGCGAGGACTGGGTGGCGGCGGTCGCAACCAGCTGGTGGGGCGCGGACAAGGCGGTGCGGCTATTGCGACCGCGCTTCGCGCATATCGGCGGAAAGCTCAGCGGCGAACAGATTGCCGAGCGGCTCGACAAGGCGCTCGACGGGCCGGACAAGGGCGGCCGCACCGGCTACCGGATGTTCGCACGCGGCGAGGAGGATGCAGGCTTTGCCTCCGCCAAGGGACTGGCCGCGCGCTACGCCATCGCCGCCGCGCCGCATGCCACGCTGGAAACAGGCGCGGTCACCGCGCGCTTTGCCGACAACCGGCTGGAGCTATGGGTCGCGAGCCAGGCCCCGCAGGTCGCGCGCCGCCGCGCCGCCGCCGCGCTCGGCATTCCGGTCGCCAATGTGCAGATCTATCCGATGCCTACAGGCGGATCGTTCGACCGCAGGCTCGACGACGATCTGGTGGCGCCTGCCGCGATCCTCGCGCGCGATCTGCGCCGCCCGGTGCAGCTGATGCGCTCGCGCCTGGAAGAATCCGCGCGCGATCCCGTCCGCACGCCCGCCGCCGCGCGCATCGCCGCGCTGACCGACACCGAGGCGAACATCCGCGCGCTTTCTATCAAGATTGCCTGCCCGCCCAGCGCACGCGAATTCGCGCAGCGGCTGTTCGAGGACGCGCATCCGACGGACGCGATCGAGACGACCAGCGGCGAAGCCGACCGCATGGCGGTGGCAGGCGCGATGGTGCCCTATGACATCCCGCATCTCGCGATCGACCATTATCCGGTGCGCATCGACGTGCCGACGGGGCGCTGGCGCGGCAACGCGGCAAGCTATGGCGTGTTCGTCACCGAAACCTTTATCGACGAGCTGGCATCGCGCGGACGGCGCGAGCCCTTGTCCTACCGGGTGCAGATGCTGGGCCAGAATATCCGCCTCGCCAATTGCCTGACGCGTGTCGCGGGGCTGGGCGAATGGGATGGCGGCATGGACAATAGCGGCCAGGGCGTCGCCTGCTGTTCGTGGAACGGCGCGCATATCGCGGTGATCGCCAGCGCCTCACGCGCCAGCGACGGCGCGCAGGGCGGCACCGGGCGCGGCGGCTTCCGGGTGGAGCGGCTTTCCGCCGTGGTCGATGCCGGACGCATCATCAATCACGACATAGCCTTGCAACAGATAGAGGGCGGCATGATATTCGGCCTTGCTATGGCGATGGGGTGCGCCACCGGCTGGACCGATGGCTATCCCGATGCCAGAGCGCTCAATGACCTTTCCCTGCCGCTGCTCGCGGACATTCCGGAGATCCGTGTGGACCTTATCGAAAGCCAGGAGCCGCCTGCGGGGCTGGGCGAAATCGGCGTGCCCGCCGTGGCGCCTGCCATCGCCAATGCGCTCGCTTCGGCAACCGGCCTGCGCCTGCGCCAGCTGCCCCTGCTGTCAGGTGGCCTGTGAGCGATAGCGAAATTTCCCGGTCGGGCATGGCACCGCCGCCCGAGCATCCGCCGATCCTGAAGCCGAAGGTCGGCGTGCTGCTGATCAACCTGGGCACGCCCGCAGCCCCGACGACCAAGGCGGTGCGCGACTATCTGGGCGAATTCCTCTCCGACAAGCGCGTAGTCGAAATCCCCGCGATCGTCTGGCAGCCGCTGCTGCGCGGCGTCATCCTGAACACCCGGCCGCAGAAATCCGCCGCCGCCTATGCCGAGGTATGGACCGATCACGGATCGCCGCTGATGGTCTATTCGCGCCGCCAGACCGAGGCGCTGCAGCAGCGGCTGGGCAACGGCGTGCTGGTCGATCTCGCGATGCGCTATGGCCAGCCCTCGATCGAATCGCGGATCAAGGCGATGAAGGACGCCGGATGCGACCGCATCCTGCTCGCCCCGCTCTATCCGCAATATTCGGGCGCGACCACCGGCACCGCCAACGACAAGGCGTTCGAGGTGCTGCAGGCGATGCGCTGGCAGCCCGCGATCCGCACCTTGCCTGCCTATCATGACGATCCGGCGCATATCGATGCCCTGAAGCGCAACATCGAGCACGCCATCGCCTCGCTCGATTTCGAGCCCGAGGAGATCGTCACCAGCTTTCACGGCATGCCGCTGCGCACGCTGCATCTGGGCGATCCCTATCACTGCCAGTGCCGCAAGACCGCGCGCCTGCTGAGCGAGGCGATGGGGCGCAACCTGATCGTCTCGTTCCAGTCGCGCTTCGGCCGCGCCAAATGGCTCGAGCCTGCGACCGACGCGACGCTCGAGGCGCTGGGGCGCAAGGGCGTCAAGCGCATCGCCATCGTCGCGCCGGGCTTTTCGGTCGATTGCCTCGAGACGCTCGAGGAGCTGGCGATCCAGGGCCGCGAGCAGTTCGAGCACGCGGGCGGCGAGAAATTCGCCTACCTGCCGTGCCTCAACGCCAGCGCCGAGGGCATGGACATGCTCGAGACCATCGTGCGGCGGGAGCTCGCGGGCTGGATTTGAGGCTGCCTGCGCGGACTTGCCTGCACTCACGCTGAGCGGAGGTGGTCGGCTCCCGGCCACTGCGACAGTTTACACACCCTCACCCTCGACTTGCCCCCATCGGCGCGGCATACCGGCACCAGCACGATCAGCAGGGGAATGGCATGTCCGACATCTTTCTAGGCATGGGCGGCGGCGAGAAGCAGATGCTGATCCTGTCGCGCGCCAACCGGCACGGGATGATCGCGGGGGCGACCGGCACCGGCAAGACGGTGACCCTGCAGGGCATTGCCGAAAGCTTCTCCGCCGAAGGCGTGCCCGTGTTCGTCGCCGACGTGAAGGGCGATCTCGCCGGCATCGCGATGCCCGGATCGCCGACCCACAAGGCCCATGAAAAGCTCGTCGCGCGCGCGGCCGAGATCGGGCTCGAAGGTTTTGCCTATTCGGACAATCCCGCCGTGTTCTGGGACCTGTACGGCGAACAGGGTCACCCGATCCGCACCACGATCAGCGAGATGGGGCCGCTGCTGCTCGCGCGGCTCATGGGCCTCAACGACACGCAGGAAGGCGTGCTCAATATCGCCTTCCGCTTTGCCGACGAACAAGGGCTGCTGCTGCTCGACCTCGCCGACCTGCAATCAGTGCTCGCCTATACCGCCGAAAACGCGAGCGAGCTGTCCGCGCGTTTCGGCAATGTCACCAAGGCCAGCGTCGGCACGATCCAGCGCCAGCTGCTCCAGCTGGAAAGCCAGGGCGCAGCCCAGTTCTTCGGCGAACCGGCGCTGGAGATCGACGATTTCCTGCGCTGCGACGATCAGGGGCGCGGCTATATCAACGTGCTCGCCGCCGACAAGCTGATGCAGAGCCCCAAGCTCTACGCCACCTTCCTGCTCTGGCTGCTGTCCGAACTGTTCGAGACGCTTCCGGAAGTCGGCGACCCCGAAAAGCCGAAGCTCGTCTTCTTCTTCGACGAGGCGCATCTGCTGTTCGATGACGTGCCCGAAGCGCTGGAAGAGAAGATCGAGCAGGTCGTGCGCCTGATCCGCTCCAAGGGCGTGGGCGTCTATTTCGTCACGCAGAACCCGATCGACATTCCCGAAAAGGTCGCAGGCCAGCTCGGCAACCGGGTGCAGCACGCGCTGCGCGCCTTCACCCCACGCGACCAGAAGGCGATCCGCGCCGCCGCCGATACCTTCCGCATCAACCCCGATCTCGATGTCGCCACTGCGATCACCGAGCTCAAGGTGGGCGAGGCGCTGGTTTCGACGCTGCTGGAGGATGGATCGCCCTCGATCACCCAGCGCACCCTGATCCGCCCGCCGCGCTCGCGCCTGGGGCCGCTGACGCCCAAGGAGCGCGCGATCATCCAGTCGGTCTCGCCGCACGACGGCAAGTACGACACGCGCGTGGAGCGCGAGTCGGCGATGGAGGTGCTGGCGCAAAAGGCCGCCGACGCCGCTGCCGTGGCCGAGGATGTCGAGGCGAAAGGCAAGGAAGAGGTGGCCAAGCAACCGCGCAAGACGACATCGGTCTGGGCGAAGGCGGGCAATGCGGCGGCAGGCGCTGCGGCGGCTTCGGCGGGCGCGGTGATCGCAGGCGCGCTGCGCGGCAAGAAGAGCAGCGCGCGTCCGGTCGCGTCGGCGGCCAGCGCGGCCGCGGGTGAGGTCGCCACCGAGATCGGCAAGGCGTTCGGCTTTCCGGGCCTCGGCCGCTTCGCGCGCAACCTGCTGGGCGGGTTGATGCGCTAGGCTTACGCAGCGAGGGTTGCGCACACGTCCCTCGACTTTAGTTCATCCTGAGCGGCTGGCTGGCTAGCCAGTCGAAGGGCTCGGGACAAACGGAGGGGGGTGCGTCTCGCCTTTGAACGACCTTTTCCGAGTTCCCGAGCGAAGTCGAGGGACGTCGGCACCCAATCCCCCGGTTCAAACGCTCTGGATATAATCCCTGAGCGCCGCCGCCTCGCTTTCGATCTTGTCGATGCGATACTTGACCAGATCGCCGATCGACACGAAGCCGATCAGCGTCGTCCCCTCCACCACCGGCAGGTGGCGGATGCGTCGCCGGGTCATCAGCGAGAGCGCAGACATCACCGCCGTATCGGGCGTGACCGTGATCGCCGGCGCGGTCATCGCCGCTTCCACCGGCTGATCGAGCACCTCTGGCCCGTGGGCGTGCAGCTTGTAGACCAGGTCGCGCTCGGAAAAGATGCCCACCACCTCGCCGTCGCGCACGATGGGCAGCGCGCCGATGCGTTTCTCCGCGAGCAGATTGGCGGCATCGCGCACCGTGGCACTGCACGCGCACTGGTGGACGGTTCCGTCGCGGCCGGAAAGGATATGGGCAATGGTCATGGCAGGCGCTCTCCTTGGGCACGGCCCGGTCGCCTTCTAGGGAGGCAGCGCCGAAACATGAGCGCCGCCAGAGCGACTCAAGGCAGAAGCATCGTCCCACGAAATGCTTGGAAAGAAAAGCCGCGAGCACCTATATCCCTGCCCATGCCGCGCTATTCGAATCTGGACGATCCCGCTTATGCCCGTTTCGCCTGGGGCCGCTATTGGCGCGTCATGGGCTGGATGGCGGCAGTGACGACACTGGCGATCGGGCTCATCCTGGGCACGCTGTTCCTGCTGCACGGGCTGGTCTCGATCCATCTCTATATTGCCGCCGCGCTCGGCATCGGCTTTACGATGCTGCTGACGGCGGCGCTGATGGGGCTGGTGTTCCTTTCCAGCGGCACCGGCCATGACGAATCGATAGACGACGCGCTCGATCCCGACGCGCCTTGAGGGGGTCTTTTTCATGTCCGAACCGACCGGATCGCTGACCGCGGGGCGCGAACCCGTGCTGCGCGTGGTGCCCGCGCCTGCCGACATCAACTCGAACGGCCATATCTTCGGCGGCTGGGTGCTGGCGCAGATGGATATCGCAGGCGGCATCGTCGCGGGCCGCGAAGTGCAGGGGCCCTGCGCCACCGTCGCGATCGAGACGATGCAGTTCCTCGCGCCGATCCTGCTGCGCGACATCATCTCGATCTATGGCGAGGTCGAACGGGTGGGCCGCACCTCGATCGCGATCCGGCTCGACGTGATCGCCACGCGCGGACGCGGCGCAGAGGAGGTGCGCGTGACCAGCGGGCTGTTCACCTTCGTCGCGCTCGACGAGAACCACCGGCCCAGGCCGATCGTGCGCGAGGCTCCCCTCGCGTAATCGTCATTCCCGCGAACGCGGGAATCCCGCTTCTTCGTGGCGTTCGAGGGAGAAAGCGGGACCCCGCTTTCGCGGGGGTGACGGGTTAGGTGGATGAAAGCTGTGTCAGCAAATTCTCCACCGTCTGCAGCAGCAGCGCGATGTCGCCATCACGCGAGAGGCGGTGGTCGCCGTCCTTGATCAGCAGAAGCTGCACGTCGGCCGATCGCAGCTGCTTCGTAGTCTCCAACGCATATTGCCACGGCACGTCGGGGTCGTTCTGCCCCTGGATCAGCCGCACCGGGCCGTCATAGGCGATCTCGCCGATCAGCACGCGGTTGCCCTCGCCCGACTGCCAGAAGCGGCGCGTGGTCACCATCGGCTCGGGACCGTATTCGCTCGCGCGCTCAAGCCGTCCTTCGGTGAGGATCGTCATCTTCTCCTCCTGGGAAAAGCCCCACATGGTGAAATCGGGCGCGGCGGCGATGCCGACAATGCCTGCGACGCGCTGCGGCCGGGCAAGCGCGACCAGCAGCGCCAGCCAGCCGCCCATCGACGAACCGACCAGCAGCACCGGGCCGCTGACCACCGTGTCGATCAACGCCAGTACGTCATCGCGCCAGTCGGCCAGCGCCTGATCCTCGAACTTGCCGCTGCTCGCCCCGCACCCGGCATAATCGAAGCGCAGCATCGCATGGCCGGTCTCCCCCGCCCAGGCGTCGAGCGCCAGCGCCTTGGTCCCGGTCATGTCGCTGGCATAGCCGGGCAGGAAGACGAGTGTCGGGGCACCCGCGCGCTCGGGCGCAGCGCGGCGGTGTGAATAGACGAGGCGCGGCCGATCGGCGCGGTCGAGAAAGCTGAGGGCGTTGGTCATGGGCTGCGGCTTAGCCGAGTGGCGGCAGCGTGGCTAGCCAAGCGTCTTCCCCTCCCGCACGCGGGAGGGGAAGAGGGGGAAGTCCGCCTCTCCCTCGATGGGAGAGGCAGCGAGGCTTGGCGACGCAGGAGCCTAGCCGCAGCGGTGAGGGTGAGGGTGCGTCCTGGCACTATGGCATGATCCCGAGCGATCACCCCCACCCCACCCTCCCCCATCGAGGGGGAGGGCTTCGGTAGGCGGCCCCTTCGCTAGTGACTCCTTCACCCTTCATCGCTATATCCTCCGCCATGGCGAGCATCCGCACCCTCACTAGCACCACCACTCCGGGTTTCCGGGGGCGGGGCTGCGTGGGCTGAACACGCGGAGCCAGCCACCCGGAGCGGGTGGCGCGGCGTCGGCTCCTCCCCGCACATTCCGGCACGACACACAGGCGCGTAACCCCTTTTGGGGCGCGGCGGTCTGTGCCATGGCGCTGCGACACGAATGGGCGGAACAACAGGAAACACGGCCATGTCCCAGCTTTTGAAGATCAGCCTGCCCGATGGTTCGGTGCGCGAGATGCCGCAAGGGTCCACCCCTGCCGATGTCGCCGCCGCGATCGGCCCCGGCCTTGCCAAGGCGGCGATCGCCGCGCGCGTCGATGGCGAGTTGCGCGACATCACCCGGCCGTTCACCGCGGACGCAACGCTGGCCCTGGTCACCGCCAAGGACGAGGCCGATGCGCTCGAGCTGGCGCGGCACGATTTTGCGCATGTGCTCGCCGAAGCGGTGCAGAACCTGTTCCCGGGCACGCAGATCACCTTCGGCCCTTCGACCGACGACGGCTTCTATTACGATTTCGCGCCGAAAGAGCGCCCCTTCACCGACGAGGACCTGCCGGTCATCGAGGCAGAAATGCGCCGCATCATCGCCGCGAACAAGCCCTTGCGCCGCGAGGTGTGGGACCGCGACGCGCTGATCGCGCGCTGGCGCGAGCAGGGCGAGAGCTTCAAGGCCGAATGGGCGGCCGAGCTGCCCCAGGGCGAAGAGATCAGCGTCTACTGGTCGGGTGACGACTGGATGGACATGTGCCGCGGCCCGCATCTCGCCTCCACCGGCAGGCTCGACCCTGCCGCGTTCAAGCTGACGCGCGTGTCGGGCGCCTATTGGCGCGGCGACCAGCGCAACCCGCAATTGTCGCGCATCTACGGCACCGGCTGGCTCAACAAGAAGCAACTCGATGCGCATCTGCTCCGCCTCGAGGAAGCCGCCAAGCGCGACCATCGCAAGATCGGGCAGGAAATGGACCTGTTCCACCTGCAGCAGGAAGCGCATGGGAGCGTCTTCTGGCACCCGCGCGGCTTCGTGATCTATCGCGCGCTCGAGGCCTATATGCGCCGCCGCCTCGATGCGGCAGGCTATCTCGAGGTCAAGACCCCGCAGGTCATGGACGCGCGCCAATGGGAGCAGTCGGGCCATTGGGGCAAGTATCGCGAGAACATGTTCGTCATCCCCGACGAGGTGCCCAATACCGAGGACGAGGGCCCGGTGGTGTCGAACGACGCCGCATGGATGGCGCTGAAGCCGATGAACTGCCCCGCGCACGTGCTCATCTTCCGCCAGGGCATCAAGAGCTATCGCGACCTGCCGCTGCGCCTCGCCGAAATGGGCTGCTGCCACCGCAACGAGCCGCACGGCGCGCTGCACGGACTGATGCGCGTGCGCCAGTTCACGCAGGACGATGCGCATATCTTCTGCCGCGAGGACCAGCTGGTCGACGAGATCAGCCGCTTCTGCGACCTTCTCGACGTGGTCTACAAGGATCTGGGCTTTGGCGACTATGCCATCAAGCTCGCGCTGCGCCCCGAAAAGCGCTTCGGCTCGGACGAGATGTGGGACTGGTCCGAACAGTCGATGCGCGATGCCGTCGCCGCGACCGGTCGCAACACGCCCGAATGGGGTTGGGAAGAGCTGCCCGGCGAAGGCGCCTTCTATGCGCCCAAGCTCGAATTCCACCTGACCGACGCGATCGGCCGCACCTGGCAGGTGGGCACGATCCAGACCGATACCGTGCTGCCCGAGCGGCTCGATGCGAGCTATGTCGCCGAGGATGGCAACCGCCACCGACCGATCATGCTGCACCGCGCCATCCTGGGCAGCTATGAGCGCTTCATCGGCATCCTGATCGAGCATTATGCGGGCAAGTTCCCGCTCTGGCTCGCGCCGGTCCAGGCGGTGGTCGCGACCATCGTGTCGGATGCCGACGATTATGCGCGCGAGGTCGTCGCAGAGCTGCAAGCGGCGGGCATCCGCGTCGAGGAGGATCTGCGCAACGAGAAGATCAACTACAAGGTGCGCGAGCATTCGGTCGGCCGCGTGCCCAATATCCTGGTCGTCGGCAAGCAGGAGGCCGAGAAGCGCACCGTGGCGCTGCGCCGCCTGGGCGAACAGCAGCAGCAATTCCTCTCGCTCGACGAGGCGGTGGCGATGCTGAAGAACGAGGCGCTGCCGCCCGATCTCAAGGGCTGATCCGCCTTCGTAACGATCAATGAAAAGCCCCCTGATCCCGGACCGGATCAGGGGGCTTTTTCGTGCCTGCGCTCCGCGGGGTTCCGTCCAGGAAAAAGGGCGCGATGGTCACCCACCGCGCCCCCGATCCTCTCCCCGAGGGGAATATTAGAAAGTGAGGCGAACCCCGAAGCGCACCGCCCAGAGCGAACCGCGCAGGTCAACCGCCTCGGCCGGAGCCGTGAAGGTCGTGCCGGTGCGGTTGGCGAACTGATACTGAGCGCAGGTGTTGGTGCCCTGTGCTACGCAGGTCACGTTGGCCAGCGTACCGTAATAGGGGAAACCGACCTGACGGATGGTACCCCAATCGGAGTCGAGAAGGTTGAGCACATTCTCGACGTCCGCCAGCAGTTCGACCTTGGTGCCCAGGAAGAACGGAACTTCCTGACGCAGCGACAGGTCTAGCTTGTTGTAGCGCGGCGACTTGCCGATATTTTTCGGCGCAATGCGGCCCTGATACTTGTTCAGTTCCGAATTCTGGACGAAGTTCTGGAACCCGGCAAAGTCGAAGTTCGCTGCATAGGTGACAAGCGGATCAGCCGTACGCGACGAGACATTGGGCACGTACATCAGGTAGCGGTTGTTGGTGCCGGTGACACCGAAGACCGCCGAACGCAGGTTGCCCGATGCCTGGTCGGCAAAGGTATAGCTGTAACGCTGACCCGACTGCGAGTTGAAGAACAGCTCGAACCGGGTGGTATTGTCACCGAACAGCTTGGCATCATAACCCATCACGATGCGGAAGGCGTCGTCACGCTGGTAGTTGGAGATGCCATAAGCTGCGAAATTGGGATCAATGACGGCCGCGTTGGTGTAGTTCGAGAACGCCACCGACGAGGTGCCCGAGTTGGTGTCCTTGGCACGCTGATAGGTGTACGAAGCGCCCAGACGGAAACCGTTGTCCCAACGCTTGTCGACCCGCGCCACCACGTTCCAGCTGTAACCACGACCGTCGGTGGTCAGCAGGATATCGGTATTGGTGGTCGTGCCCTGGCCAGGCAGGGCACTGTAGCGCGGGCGGCCATCGGGGAGCACGCCGGTCGCCACCGAGCGCAGATCGGTCCAGGTCAGAGCGTCCTTGACCTTCGACCAGATGACATCGACGCCGAACTGCCAGTCGTCACCGAGGAAGCCGAGATTTGCGTTATATTCGAGCGTACCCGAAACGCGCCACTGCGACGGGATCTTGTAGTTCGGATCGAGCGCGTTGGTCGGTGCCTGCGCGGTGCCGGTGGTGCGGATCGCGTCGATCAGCGCCTGCGGAATGCCGGTGCCTCCCGAAACGTTGTTCAGCGTAGCTGCGCCAATCGCGTTCTGCTGCGCTGCCGACAGCCCGGCGATGCCCGAGACGGTGAACGTATCAGGAGCACCGTTCACGCCGGGAACGCGACGGACCTGGACGTTGCCCAGCGTCGGACCGGGGTTCGAATAACTGTTCGAAATCCAGACGTTGGGGTTGCCGCCACCGAACAGACCCGCCGAACCACGGAAGGTCAGGCGATCGGTGGGCTTCCAGTTCAGGCCGAAGCGCGGCTGGAACAGCTGGCGACCATTGAGGGTCTGGGCGTTGGTGAAGCCGTAGCGGTTGAAGAAGTCGTTGTTGACGAACGGACGATCGGGCGTGTCGAACAGGTCCCAGCGGAAGCCAGCAGTCACCACCAGCGTGTCGGTGACGTCCACGGTATCCTGCAGACCGAAGGTCCAGCTGTTATTCTCGAAATTGGCCGCGACCGTCTCGATACCGCCACGCAGCGGTGCCGAGAAGTTCAGCTCGTTCGCCTGGCGCGCCTGAAGACCGGCGATCGAGTCGAAATACCAGGCACCCGAGACGCGCTGGGCGAACAGGTTGCGGATATCCTGGGTCCGGCGCTCGGCGATCAGCTTGAGCGTGTGGTTGTTGAGCTGCAGTGTCGCCTGGAACTCGATATTCAGCGACTGTGCGTCGAGTTCGTTTGCCTGGCGGCTGATGTCCGGGCCGAAGGTGAGCTGACGCTGGCCAACAGTACAGGCGAGCGCTGCCGCAGCCACGGTCTGGCCAGTAATCGGCGCAGGCGAGGTCGGGTCGAGACAGGTGCGGAACTCACCAAAGGACGCTGCGCCAAAAGGCTGCTGAATGCGCAGATAATCGGCATAGGACACGCGCAGCTGGGTCGAGAAACTGTCGGTCCACTGGTCGTTGAACTGAACGATGCCGAAATGGTTGGTCGCACCCTGGTTATAGTTGTTCGACAGGTACGAGAAGGTCGGGTTAGTCGCAGTCAACGCACCGATGCCGGTCTGGCCTGCGGTCACGTTGCCCTTGTTGTAAATATAGGTGAAAGTCGCGCGGTGGCCATCGGCGATGTTCCAGTCGACCTTGGCGACGAGCTTGTCGTCCTTTTCGGGAATGTTGCCGCCAATGCCCTGGGTGTCGAAATTATAGGCGCTCTGGGCGATCGCGCTGATGTTGCTGAGCTGGGCATCGGTAATACCCAGCGCACCAGGCAGGATCGGGGCAGGAATGATGTCCCGCAGCCGCTCATAGGTCACGGCGAAGAACAGCTTGTCCTTGATGATCGGGCCCGCCAGCTGAGCGGTGTAGATCTTCGATTCATAGGCACCGGTGCGAACGACGCCGCGGGCGGTATCACCGCGCAGGCTGTCATCGCCGTAATAGAAACCGGCCAGGCCCGAGAAGCTGTTGCTACCCGACTTGAGCTGTGCGTTGAGCGCGCCGCCCTGGAAAAAGCCCTGCTGGATATCGACGGGGGCGACTTCGACCGAGAATTCGCCGATCGCATCGAGCGGAACCGGGCCACGGGTCGAAACCAGGCCGCCCGCTTCGAGACCGAAGGGATCGCCGAAGGCGACGCCATCGACGGTGAAGCGGTTGAAACGGTTGTTCTGTCCCGCGATCGAGATCGCACCGCCATTGGTCGGGTCAAGGTTCACGCGCGGGTCGCGCGCGGCGAGGTTGCGGATGTCGCGGTTGACGTTCGAGACGCCTGCGATGTCGCGCGCGCTCAGCACCGTGCCTGCACCCGATTCGAGCGGGGTGACATTGGCGACCGACGAGGCGGTCACAACGATCACGGCCTGCGACTGCAGCTCGACCGGAACGCGGAAGGGCTGGCCGGCCTGGAGGAAAATGTCGGTGACCGACGACTGTTCAAAGCCCGACGCGTTGACTTCGACGGTGAACGGACCGCCGAGACGCAGGCCGACGGCGCTGAAATTGCCGTCGCTGTCGGTCGTGGTGGTTGCGGTCGTGCCCGAGGGCGTGTGGATGATCTTGACTTCGGCGCCCGCCAGCGGCGCGCCGTCTCCGGTGACGGAACCACGGATCGACGAGGTCGTTTCCTGTGCGTGCGCCGGCGCGGCCATCACGGTGGCCAGCGAAAGCGCCGCGGCGCTCGCCGCGAGATAATAGCGAATCTGCATGTGTCTTTCCCCGTTTCTTGCCACCCTTGGGACACTGGCGGCGATGAAAGCGCTCTCAAAAATCAAGAGATGAGCGGCGCACTAGGCGGCGCTAAGGACAGAAAAGCGAAACGAATGTGAAGGAAATGTGACAGATTTAAGTCACGATGTTACGGCCCAACTGGAAATCGTTCGCAACTGCGTTAAACACTTGTTTTAAAGAGAATAAAGTGCGCCCCATGCCGAGTGGCGGTGCGCTTGGTGCGCGATGCGCTTCAACGCGTCCTGACGTTTTCTTCGCAACTGCGGCATAAATGACACGCTGGTAACCATGCCGCCGGTCAGTGGCGCGCCAATTGCCCCAATCTGGTTTCGAGTCGGTGCCACGCAAAAGGGGACGCGTGGCCTGTCGCCTCGCGTCCCCTTGAAGAACCTCGATAAACCCGGCCGATGACGACCGGGCGATGTCGTCAGGCTGCGTCGCCCGCCTCGATCTTGTCCTTGGCGGCGAACACCTGGACCGGGTCCTTGCGGCCCTCGACCACCTCGCGGTCGACCACGATCTCGGCCACGCCCTTCATGCCGGGCAGCTCGAACATGGTGTCGAGCAGCATCGCCTCGACGATCGAGCGCAGGCCGCGCGCGCCGGTCTTGCGTTCAATGGCCTTCTTGGCGATCGCCTCGAGCGCGTCGTCGGTGAAGCTAAGCTCGACATCCTCGAGCTCGAACAGCTTCTGATACTGCTTGATCAGCGCGTTCTTGGGTTCCTTGAGGATCTTCACCAGCGCGGTGACGTCGAGGTCCTCGAGCGTCGCGATGACCGGCAGACGCCCGACGAATTCGGGGATCAGGCCGAATTTCAGCAGATCCTCGGGCTCGCCCTGGCGCAGCAGTTCGCCGGTCTTGCGCTCCTCGGGCGCGGCGACATGTGCGCCGAAGCCGATCGACTTGCCCTGCAAACGGTCGCCGATGATCTTTTCCAGACCCGCGAACGCGCCGCCGCAGATGAACAGGATGTTGGTCGTGTCGACCTGGAGGAATTCCTGCTGCGGATGCTTGCGGCCACCCTGGGGCGGGACGGAGGCGGTGGTGCCTTCCATCAGCTTGAGCAGCGCCTGCTGCACGCCCTCGCCCGACACGTCGCGGGTGATCGAGGGGTTCTCGGCCTTGCGGCTGATCTTGTCGATCTCGTCGATATAGACGATGCCGCGCTGCGCCTTTTCGACATTATAGTCGGACGCCTGGAGCAGCTTCAAAATGATGTTCTCGACATCCTCGCCGACATAGCCCGCTTCGGTCAGCGTCGTCGCATCGGCCATGGTGAAGGGCACGTCGAAGGTCTTGGCGAGCGTCTGCGCGAGCAGCGTCTTGCCGCAGCCGGTGGGGCCGACGAGCAGGATGTTCGACTTGGCCAGCTCGACCTCGCCCGAGCCCTTGCCCGAATGGTTGAGGCGCTTGTAGTGATTGTGCACCGCGACCGAGAGCACGCGCTTGGCGCGGTCCTGGCCGATGACATAATCATTGAGCACGTCGCAGATTTCCTGCGGCGTGGGCACGCCGCCATCCTTCTTGCCGGCGAGACCCGCCTTGGATTCCTCGCGGATGATGTCGTTGCACAGCTCGACGCACTCGTCGCAGATAAACACCGTCGGTCCGGCGATGAGCTTGCGCACTTCGTGCTGCGATTTTCCGCAGAAAGAGCAATACAAGGTGCTCTTCGAATCGGAACCGCTCAGCTTGGTCATAGCATATCCTTCTGTTCCGGCTGCATTATGCCCGGAACGTAACGTTTCAGCCTAGTGCCTAAAATGCGAAATTCAACACGCAACACCCGTCCGGCAGACGGATGTTGCGGCGAATCCTGCATGGTCCAGGGCCTGCAGCGCCCCTGATAGGGCGCAATCCTTGTTAATTTCCTGCCTCGTCCGACGGAGCGGGACGCTTGTCCATGACATGATCGACCAGCCCGAATTCCTTGGCCTCTTCCGCTTCGAGGAAGGTGTCGCGGTCCATCGCCTTCTCGATTTCCTCGAGCTTGCGGCCGGTGAACTTGACGTACAGGTCGTTCATCCGCTTGCGAATGCGCAGGATCTCGCGCGCCTGGATCTCGATATCCGATGCCATGCCGCGCGCGCCGCCCGAAGGCTGGTGCACCATGATGCGCGCATTGGCGAGCGCGGTGCGCATGCCGGGTTCGCCCGCCGCGAGCAGGAAGCTGCCCATCGACGCCGCCTGGCCGATGCACACCGTACCGACGCGCGGACGGATATACTGCATGGTATCATAGATCGCCATGCCCGCCGTCACCACGCCGCCCGGCGAGTTGATGTACATGAAGATGTCCTTTTTCGGATTTTCCGATTCCAGGAACAGCAGCTGCGCGACGATCAGCGAGGCCATGTTGTCCTCGATCTCGCCGGTCACGAACACGATCCGTTCACGCAGCAGCCGCGAGAAGATGTCAAAGCTGCGCTCCCCGCGATTCGACTGTTCGATGACAATCGGGACCAGGGCATCGCGGACGGTATCGTACATAAGGAAGCCTTCTTTCTGCGCTTTTGTTTCGACCGCCTAAATCGGCCTGTTTGCGCGCAAGTTCAAGCCCCGATGCGTTGCCCCCGCCCGACCATCAGCGTGGCGATCGCGCCGCACAGCATCAGCACGCCGGCGAGCAATATGGCGTTGCGCGGATCGGAGCCGAGCAGCGGCGCATAGATCAGCGGCATGGTCACCGTCTCGATCAACATGGGGATGACGATGAACATGTTGAAAATGCCCATATAAACCCCGGTGCGTTCGGGCGGGATGCAATCGGCCAGCATCACATAGGTATTGCCCATCATGCCTGCCCAGCCCAGGCCGATGCCGATCATCGGCACGAACATCGCGATGCGATTGTCAAGCATCGGCAGGCTGAGCATCGCCAGGCCCGAGGCGACGAGGCACAGCGCGTGCACCGGCCTTGCGCCGAACTTGCGCACGATCGGGATCAGCGCCAGCGCACCGACGAACGACACCGCATTATAGGCGACGCCCATCTGCTGCGCGGTAAGCGAGGCGGAGATGAAGTCCGCGCTCGAAGCCTTCGCGCCCTCGCCCGCCGGAAACAATGTGCGCGAGACCGAGAGCGCGATGAACTGCCAGTAGACGAACATCGCATACCATTGACACAGCATCGCCCAGGCGAGCTGGCGCATCGGGCGAGGCATGGCAATGAAGGCATCGCGAATTTCGGCAAGCGCCGCGCCCGCGCCCATGGGCTTGGCGGCCATTTCTGCGAGCTCGGCCTCGCTCAGCTTCAATTCGGGCACGCGCAGCACCGACCAGACGATGGTCGAGATCGACAGGATAGCGCCGATGACAAAGGCGATTCGGACGATCACCGGAATGCCGTTCATGTCGACCAGGTTCTGGCTGATGCCGAAGCCGACGAGCAGGCTGGGCGCGGCATAGGACAGGCATTGCGCGAGGCCGGTGAACGCGCTCTGCACCAGGAAGCCCGCAGGTCTCTGCCCCGGCTCGAGCCGGTCGGCGACATAGGCGCGATAGGGCTCCATCGTGATGTTGTTGCCGGCATCGAGCAGCCAGAGCAGGCTCGCGGCCATCCACAGCGTGCTCGAATAGGGCATCAGGAAAAGGCAGAGCGAACAGATCACCGCGCCGATCAGGAAATAGGGCGTGCGGCGGCCGAGTTTCGACCGGGTGCGGTCGGACAGGGCACCCACGATCGGCTGGATCAGAAGGCCCGTCATCGGCCCCGCCAGCCACAGCAGCGGCATCGTCGCCTCGTCCGCGCCGAGAAAGGTGTAGATCGGCGTCATGTTCGCCTGTTGCAGGCCGAAGCTGAACTGCAGCCCGAAAAAGCCGAGATTCATTTCGACGATTCGCGGCAGCGACAGCCGCGGCGGCGCGGTGCGCGGCGCGGCGAAATCGGCGGCGGAAGCGTGCGTGGCGCTGGTCATCACCCTCTCCTTGTCGTGAAAGCGGCGTCTTGCCTAGCGCCTTGGCCGCGATGCTATGCCCAGCTGGCACCGCTTGGCAAGCTTTTTTGCAAACGATTGCACATTCTGCTTGCAATCGTTTGCTAACTTGCTAGCGTCGATGGTCATAGCCGATCAACCGGCAGGTTCAGGAGAGATGTCATGACGATTTCCAAGGCTCTGCGCGCATCCAGCGCCACCGCGGCGCTTGCCGCCTCCACCCTTTTCCTCGTTCCCGCCGCCTTCGCGCAGGACACCGCTGCGCAGGACGACAGCGCCGAGAGCGACGTCATCGTCGTGACCGCCGTGGCGCGCGGCGCCAATGTCCTCGACAGCTCGGTTTCGGTCAGCGCGATCGATGCCGACCAGATCGCCACCACCGCGCCGCGCAGCGCGGCGGAAATCTTCCGCAACATCCCCGGCATCCGCTCCGAATCGTCGGGCGGCGAAGGCAATGCCAATATCGCGGTGCGCGGCCTGCCGATCGCCTCGGGTGGTGCCAAGTTCCTGCAGCTGCAGGAAGACGGTCTGCCGATCCTCGAATTCGGCGACATCACCTTCGGCAACTCGGACATCTTCCTTCGTTCGGACCTCAACATCGCGCGGGTCGAGGCGATTCGCGGCGGTTCGGCCTCGACCTTCGCCTCCAACTCGCCCGGCGGCGTGATCAACATGATCTCGAAGACCGGCAAGGGTCAGGACGGCGGCACGATCCAGGCGACGCTCGGCCTCGACTATGACGAGAAGCGCTTCGATTTCGATTATGGCGGCGCGCTGGCCGACGACCTCTATTTCCACATGGGCGGCTTCGTCCGCCAGGGCGAAGGCCCGCGCGACATCGGCTATGACGGCAATCGCGGCGGCCAGTTCAAGATCAACATCACCAAGGAATTCACCGGCGGCTTCATCCGCTTCTACGGCAAGTATCTGGACGACCGCGCGGTCGCCTATCTGCCCAACCCGGTGCAGGTGACCGGCACCAACGCCAACCCCAATTATCGCAACGTTCCCGGCTTCGATATCAGCGGCGACAGCCTGCATTCGCGCTTCTTCCGCTCGGCGCTCAGCCTGAACGGCAACAACCAGCCGCAGCGCTACGACATCACCGCCGGGCAGCGCCCGCTGGTCAAGGCGTTCGGCTTCGAGGGCGAATTCGAGGTCGCCGATGGCTGGACGGTGACCAACCGCTTCCGCTTCTCCGACGTTTCGGGAAGCTTCGCCTCGCCCTTCCCGGGCTCTGTCGATACCGCCGCCAACACCGCGACCGCGCTCGCCGGTGCCGGATCGCGCCTGGTCTTCGCCAATGGCCTGCAGGCTGGGCAGAACGTTCCAGGCAATGCGCTCGTCGCCAGCGTGGTGCTGTTCAACACGCGGCTCAACAGCCTGGACAACATCACCAACGACCTGCGCATCACCGGCGATTTCGACATCGGCAGCGGCAAGGCGACGCTGACCGCCGGCTTCTACAAGTCGCGCCAGGACATCAACACCGACTGGCTGTGGACCTCGCACCTGCTCGAGGTGCGCGGGGGCGGCAATGCCGCGCTGATCGACGTGGTCGCCGCCAATGGCCAGCGCCGCAGCGACGGTGGCACCGTCGCCTATTCGGCAAGCTTCTTCGGCAATTGCTGCCGCCGCAGCTATGACCTGCAATATGATACCAACGCGCCCTTCGCCTCGCTTTCACTCGAATTCGACAAGCTGACGCTCGACGGCAGCATCCGCTACGATTTCGGCGATGCTTCGGGCCGCACCTTTGGATCGGATCTGGGCGGCGGCCGCGTCGGCATCACCAGCTTCGATTTCAACCGCAACGGCGCGATCAGCCCGGCCGAGGCGCAGACCGCGACCATCCCGCTGAATGCGCCCGCGCTGGTCGATTACAGCTATGATTATTTCAGCTACTCGCTGGGCGCGAACTATCGCGTCTCGAATGATCTCGCGCTGTTCGCGCGTTACAGCAAGGGCGGCCGCGCCAATGCCGACCGCATCCTGTTCAACAACGACAATGTTAATTTCGTCACTGGCGACATCCGCAGCGAAGGCATCGCGGTCGATTTCGTCAAGCAGGCCGAAGCCGGCATCAAGTATCGCTCGGGCGGTCTCGCGCTCTATGCCACCGGCTTCTATGCCGAGACCGAGGAAACCAATTTCGAGGCGACCAGCCGCCAGACCTTCGACCGCCAGTTCAAGGCGCACGGCATCGAGCTCGAAGCCTCGTACCGCACCGGCGGCTTCACCTTCAGCGCGGGCGGCACCTATACCGATGCCGAAATCAGCCGCGACCGCATCAACCCCGGCAACCAGGGCAACAAGCCGCGTCGTCAGGCCGATTTCATCTATCAGCTGAGCGGCCAGTATGAAGAGGACATGTTCACGCTCGGCGCCAACATGGTCGGCACCACCGACAGCTTTGCGCAGGACAACAACCAGCTGGTGCTGCCCGGCTTTGCCCAGGTGAATGCCTTTGTCGCGGTGCGTCCGTTCGACCGGGTGCAGCTGTCGCTCAACGCCAACAACCTGTTCGACACGCGCGGCTTTACCGAGGCGGAAGAGGGCGCGATCCCAGCCAATGGCATCGTCCGCGCGCGCTCGATCAACGGGCGCACCATTTCGGCCACGCTGCGTTACGACTTCTGAGAATGACCACCGCCTGGACCGCCGCGCATATCGCCGCTCTCGAAGGCCAGCCCCTGCCGGTGCCGGGGCTGATCGGCGAGGACGATGCGCAGCGCATCCTGCCCGATCTGCTGCTGTGGGACATGTGGCCGCTGCAGCAGGCGGACGGTCGCCTGGCCGAGGTGAACGGCGGCAGCCTGTGGATGGTGCTCGGCGCGCTTGACCGGGGCGATCCGATCCTGCGCCATTTCGAGGCAAAGATCCGGCTGCTGCACCTCGACGCCGATGGCTGGCACGATCTGGGCGACATGCTTCCGCAAGGCCTGGGCGATTTCGAGCGCGAATGGTCGGGCTCGGCATTGCTCGAAGGCGACCAGGTGACGCTGTTCTTCACCGCAGCAGGCTATGCCGACCGGCCCGGCGGTTTCCAGCAGCGACTGGCAGAGACGAGCGGCACTTTGCAGCCCGATGGCCGCATCACCGACTGGTCGGCAGTCCGCGAAAGCGTGGTCGCCGATGGCGCGGTCTATCTTGCTGCCGACAAGCACGAGGGCGCTCCCGGCACCGTAAAGGCGTTCCGCGACCCGGCTTTCTTCATCGATCCCAAGGATGGCGCGCGCTATCTGGTATTCACCGGCACGCTCGCCGCATCGGATCACGCGTTCAACGGTGCGGTAGGGCTGGCACGGAAGGACGAAACGGGCGCCTGGCAGCTGATGCCGCCGATCATCCATGCCGACACGCTCAACAACGAGCTTGAGCGCGCGCAGATCATCGCGCATCAGGGGCTCTATTATGCCTTCTGGTCCACGCAACGCTCGGTGTTCAACCCCGGTGGTCCTACCGGGCCGACCGGCTTCTACGGCATGGTCGCCGATTCGCTGAACGGGCCCTGGCGGCCGCTCAATGGCACCGGGCTGGTCATCGCCAATCCGGACGAGGAGCCGATGCAGACCTATAGCTGGTTCGCGACATCGGACCTGCTGGTGTGCAGCTTTGTCGATCATTGGGGGCTCAAGGGCCGCAAGCCTTCGGACAGCGCGCTGGTAGCGGCGGAGACGTTCGGCGGCACACCCGCACCGATGGTGCGGATCGCGCTCGATAAAGACCGCTCGTCCATCGTCGAGGTCTTCGCGATGGACCGGCTTCATGCGGTCTGCGATGCCGGCTGAGGCTCCGCTGCTCGGCGCCATCGAGGCGGGCGGCACCAAGTTCGTGCTGGGCGTCGGTACCGGTGCCGATGCGATCGTCGACCAGGTGCAGATTCCCACCCGCGATCCCGAAACCGGGATCGCGG